>JYMV01002930.1_pt1 | contig 10033 bp, 8 predicted proteins | sample 338911 | NCBI WGS metagenome assembly JYMV01 (sample SAMN03354496, study PRJNA234377) | hydrothermal vent metagenome | biome: Deep sea; feature: Hydrothermal plumes at the Eastern Lau Spreading Center, Western Pacific Ocean; material: Seawater | place: Tonga | collected 2009 | depth 2000 m m
AACTCTTTTTTTCGAGTAAGGCTATTTTGAATCTGCAGTGGTTGCATTTATTTTCTATATTTAATACAAAGAAAAACCATACAGGCGCGTTTGACGAATTTAATTTTATCGTTTTAAAGCGTCAAGCATAGCTTTCACAAGTCCTTCAACATCATATACAGCTTTCCACCCCCAATCTGCTCTCGCATCTGTGTCATCTATGCTATCAGGCCAAGACGAAGCAATTTGTTGTCTAATATCTGGACTGTAAACGGTTTTAAATTCAGGAATGGTCTTCTTTATTTCATTATTCAACTCAAATGGCGAAAACGAACATCCAGAAAGATTGTAAGAAGTTCTAACTCTCACACAATCAATCGGCGCTTCCATTAATTCAAGCGTCGCCCTTATCGCATCGTCCATATGCATCATAGGTAATGCCTCATTTTCATCAAGGTAACACTCAAACTCTTTTCCCTCAAGCGCTCTATGAAAAGCCTCCACAGCATAATCCGTAGTCCCTCCCCCGGGTAAAGATCTGTGCCCTATTAATCCAGGGTATCTCAAACTCCTCACATCCACTCCATAATGCTCAAAGTAGTACTTGCACCATAATTCTCCCGCCACTTTAGAAACTCCATACACAGTTGTTGGGTCACAACAAGTGTCTTGTGCAGTAGCCTGTTTATGGGCATTTGGACCAAACACAGCTATAGAACTAGGCCAAAAAACCTTTTCCACCAACCCCTCCTTAGCACACTCCAGGACATTAAAAAGCGACTTCATATTTAGTTCCCACCCCTCAAGAGGATTGTCTTCTCCCTTTGCAGATAGCATCGCTACCAAATGATAGACATGCGTAAATCCACCGTCAGTCAAAACCTTTCGAACAGCTTTTTGATCTGTTGCATCAAGCAAAATAAACTCACCACGATTTACATCCGCATCTTCGGATGTACGAATATCAGATGATACCACAGCGTTAACCCCATACTTGGCTTGCATTCCGATAATCAACTCTATTCCAAGCTGTCCAGAAGCTCCTATAACTAGATGTCTTTCCATTGCGGCGGAAAGATAAGACGGGATACCTTTGTTCCGTGCTATCAAGTGAATTTGAATACAACCTAAAAGATGAGACAATTGCTCGTCACCCAGTTTCTCCAAGAAGAATTGCAAAACTTCTACGCGTTCCTTTGTGTGGCGAACTAGAACACGGCACTTTCGAGGATCTTCCTAGCTACCTAAAAGACTTGAAGTGTGACAGTCTTTGGGTAAACGATACAAAGGTTATCCAGTCTAGACTTTACCTTGTAAGACCCTTTGGAGGTCGCTTAGAAATATTCTTACTCGAACCTCTCGTAGGAGTAACTGAAATAGCACTCTCAAACCGCACGACATCTTCTTGGAAATGCATGATTCGTAGAGTAATGAAATGGAAATCAGAAACTGCATCTCTTAACCTCGACGGTCTTTCACTCACAGTAACTCCCACCGATAAAATTGCCGGTCTCATCAGAAACGAGGGAGGTACTTACGATCTAACCTTCAATTGGACTGGTGCGCCATCTTTCGGTGACGTTCTAGATATATTGGGTAAAATGCCACTCCCGCCTTACATGCAGAGGGAATCGGACTCTTCTGACTCCATTGAATACCAAACCGTTTTCGCTCGACTCCCCGGCAGTGTCGCCGCCCCCACAGCAGGACTCCACTACGACGATACCCTTCTCGAAAAACTCACCGAGCAGGGTCTCCCTATAAGCCGCCTTACTCTTCACGTAGGCGCTGGAACCTTCAGACCACTATCAGAAGGTTCCCTATCTGATCATACTATGCACGCTGAGCGGTGTTTAATTACACGGGACACATTAAATCATCTTGCCTCAACTACTCGCCGAGTCGCCACAGGCACAACTTCCCTTCGCACACTCGAGAGCCTTTTTTGGATGGCCGTAGTCCACCACGAAACAGGAGAATTTCCTCAAGTGCTCGGACAGTGGACACCGTACAACAACGAAAAATCAGCCTGCCGTGCAACACCGTTTGACTCTTACGAAGACGCAATGCACTACCTTTTAAAGCACGCCCCCCTCAATCCTACATGGGATTTCCGAACCCAGATTATGATTCGACCAGGCTATAAAGTTCGATCCATCATTGCGCTCGTTACAAACTTCCATCAACCGGGCAGTACTCTACTCTGCCTAATCGCGGCGTGTATGGCAACTCCCTGGGAAAACGTTTATACCACAGCCCTACAAGCAAATTACCGATTCCTCAGTTATGGGGACGGTTGCCTAATCGAGCTATAACGCAGAGCTTTAACTCTAAGTTCTAGTTACGGTTATCTTCTACGTTAGATTCTTCGCGCATCGCATTAGAGATGGCAAGAGACAATCCGTTACGAGCTTTAGTAACTAAATCCGTCTGCTCAGTCAAGAATTCAGTCTTGTCAGCCGCTTCTGTAACACTGGTAGGAGCTATAACCCAAACCCCATTGTTTCCAATAATAGGCATAGACATCTCACCTGCCGGGATAGAGAATGCAAGACCTGCAACCTCAGGTTCAGCAGACGCACCGCTACCTGCGACAACAGAAGTTTTCATGTTAACGTTTAGAGCAGTCTTTACTGTAACCCCAGCAGCCGAAGCAGCATCTTCAAGGTTGGCAGCGTTCATTAATTCAGCATAGTACTCTCCTTGTGCAACTTTTAAAGCTCCAGCTCTCATTTTGTCTTCTACATCTTCGAACTTAGGAGTTCCCTTTTCTTTAGAAGCGTTGAGGATAGCTACAACGTAATTGTTGTCAGCAAGGATTGGTTGGCTTATCTCTCCAACTTCAGCACTGTATGCCCAGTTAACAAGTTCAGATGCGTTACTCATACCAGAAAGTGATTTAGAAGCACGAACAATGTTTAGAGCTTCACTGTATGTGTATCCAGCGTCACCTGCAGCCGCCTCTAGAGAAGCTCGATCTGAAGATTCGATTGCAAACTCATTCGCATCAGCGTATGAATCTCGCTTAGTCTTATCAGAGGCGTCCATACTACGAGTAATCATAGCAACTTCAACTTCTTCTACCTCCTTACGTCTATCCAGAACCTCAATAACGTGAACTCCATAGCTAGTCTCTACAGATCCGATAGATCCAAGTCTTTTATTGAAGCTGAAATCGTCGAAAGGCTTGACCATTCTTCCTTGTGGAAAGAAATCGTATACACCACCATTAGATTTAGAACCAGGATCGTCAGAGAAACGAGCAGCTAAATCAGTAAAATCAGCTCCATTGCGAAGTAGTCTTTCTAAACTATCAGCTTTCGAGTGTAGAGCAGACATTTCATCAGCGTTCTTAACGTCTTTAGCTTGAAGAAGAATATGTCTAACCTTAGCAGCTGTATCAGCAACCATTGTTCTACCCATAACGTTAGTGATAGTTAGAACGTTACCTTTTTGGTATGGACCTACTATTGTTCCTACTTCAACATCGAAGAAGCTTGATTCATTGATGTCAGTTTCAACCGCTGACTTACGTAGTGTACTTATAGAAGTAGCACCGTTGCTATTTGAAGTAGCGAACTCAATCTTGTTCTCAACAGTTTTCCACTCAGTCGCGAGTGCTTCAAGTTCTGCATTAATTGCGTCAATATCGCCCTCGGAAGCTCCAACAGGAATCTTCACAATAGTAATGTCACGGCCTTCTGCTTGCTTGTACTGTTTATCTTCTTTATGCTCTGCAAAGTAAGCCTGTACATCGCGTTCACTCACTTGCACAGTGCTGTCAGCAATAGTGTTAAAAAGCTTAACTACATACTGGAACTCAGCTTTACGCTCAGAACTTAAGTAGTCATATCTGCCTTCTAACTCGGTAGTGTAAGCCCCCGCTTGCGCAAGAGTCTCAAACTTCTCCTTCATGCGCTTTGCAGAAATTACTCTCTTGTAATTCATAAAACTAGCTTTTCCTTGCGGAGTAGTTAGCATGTTTTGGAAATTCTGAACCCAAGTACGCTTGTTGTCTCCATTGCTGTAAAAAGCACGTGACATGTATTGTGAAGCGATATCTCCAAATAGCATTTCTTGGTACTCTTTATCAGAAACAGTCATTCCAATATCGGAGTATTGATCGTCCATGAATATTGCAGCTGTCATGTCTTGCCAAACTTCTTCTTGAAGTTGGTCACCAGAAAAACCTAAGCTTTTACGCTGTTGAACAGCAACTTGATATTCTTGACCTGTAATTCCAATACCGTTAACACTTCCAACTTCGCTTGTTACTCCTTGGCCCATTAACGCAAGAACAGCGTCAAATGGAACTAAAAAACCAAGCATACCTATTCCGAGAAACACCATTAACAACCCTTGTCGGTTGCGAATATTTTCAATCATTGCCATAGTAGAGACGTTTTTATATCAGGTGCGCGAAGATAAGGAATTTAATCGACTCTAAGTAGTCTTACTTCAACTAGGTTTATTCTAGTAGCTTCCACCTCTTTAATTGTTATGTGACAATTTAATAGTTCGACCTTGTCGCCTACTTTGGGGATGCTCGCTATCACGTGTAAAATAAGGCCTCCCAGCGTTTCGTAAGCATCTTCTTCTGGAAGTTTTAAACCAAGCTTTTCGTTTAGATCTTGTACATCATGTCTAGCAGAAAGGAGCCAAGTATTTTCGTTCAATTGCTGTTCCGTTAGGATTTCCACATCGTGTTCGTCCTCTATTTCGCCTAATAATTCTTCTACAATGTCCTCCATAGTAAGAATTCCAGACGTCCCTCCAAATTCATCAAGAACGACAGCTAAATGTCTTCTTCTTCTCATAAATTGCTTAAGAACTACATCACCAGCCATCGGTTCTGGAATGAAAAAGGTAGGGAGAATTACTTCGCTTAAAGACGAAGGCAGACTGAATAGATCTTTAACATGTATATACCCTATGATATTATCGATATCGTCTTCATAGATGACAATTTTAGAGAGTTGAGTTGAAGTAAATAATTTTCGTATATCAACAATTGAGGTTTCGTTTGAAACAGCCACGACTTCATTTCTAGGGACAAGACAATCTCTTGCTTGAACCTGGTTCAGTTTCAGGGCATTTTGAAGCATGAAAAGTTCGTGCTCCAAGTTTTGTTCTGGCACCATTTTGCCACTTGCAGATTCCAAGAAATGGTCTAAGTCAGTTGATCCGAATCCGTTTGATACCCCCTCCAGTCTGCCTTTTGTAAATGGAAACAAGAAGATATTACTTAACCCTATTACACCCCAGGCTGGTATAGCAAAGACAATGAGAAACATAAAAAGCGGTACGCTTAGAATTTTAAGCCATAGCGCAGGGTCTCTATGGAAGATAGATTTAGGGATAAATTCGGCGGTGACGATTACCACGAGAGTGGTAATAATGGTTTGGATTGAGAGTGCGAAAAGAGGAGAGGAAGCCGCAAGCCAATCCGAGGCAGAGAACAATTCTCGGCTAATCAGTGCCCCTGACTCCATGCCACAAATCACGAGCGCCAGGTTATTACCGACTAACATTACAGCTATAAAAAGTTGAGGGCGCGTAAAAAATTCAGCAACTAATTTCCCACGCCAGCCATGCTTCGAATCAAGTTCAACTTGCAGACGGTTAGCAGACACAAAAGCCATCTCCATTCCGGAAAAGAATGCAGAGGCTACCAGTGATGCCAGAATAATTAAAATAGAAATGGAGGGGTCGGGGTCCATGTATTTGTATTAATGATTAGGATGTTGAGAGTCTTCGGCACTTTCTAAACGCTTGCGAAATGTTCGCCTTACATAATACCAAAGCCAGGATAATACTGGGATAAGCGGAAGGAATTTGTTAGATTCGATACCTTCAGTGTACATGAGTACAACTGTCCCGACTGTAGCAAATATTGAAGCAACTAGCCAAAACATTTCTGCAGCACGCGTAACTTGTAAAACTCTTTTAGGCTCCATTTCTCTAAGGTAAGTCAAATGACCCCGTCGGGTCAAGGATTTTGTAATTTTCAAATTTACTGTCCGATTCAAGTCCCTTCCCATGTAGAATTCCGGTGCTGGTTTCTATCCTAACGGGTCTGTCGGTGTACACTTTGTCAGAGTCATGAGACCAAACCAGATATTCAGTATTCAACTTCTCTCCTTCGATATTAACTAGTTGAACTCCGTCACGAGCGATTAAATAACTTTTTTTTGAGTAATAAACACCTCTTCCCCCACTTAGAATAGCTTTATAGTCCTCATTATTACCATCAATAAAAAGCTTAAAGCCATCGCTCACTTCCCAAATATCGCTATCATCAGTTCTTTCTAGTTTCCCTGCCTCTAGGACATTCCTTAATTCTCCTTTTTCGGAGTATAAGAATTTACCACCAATAATTATTTGGGTAGCGACATCTTCCTTTTCTACCACAGAATCGAAACTAGAATCTGCAGAAGTACAACCCACACTCAAAAGGGTGTAACATATTAAAACAGGTATAGATAATCCCGTTATAGGATTCATTAACGTACCCTAATAGTTGTCGATTCGCCAGAACAAGGACACCCAGCAACAGTCTTAACAGTAAATGATTGCCCAGCTTGTAGCCCTAAAGTAAATACTTCGTCAATAGTGGGGAACTGCTTGGACATTTTATTCATTCTGGTTTGAGCCTTTTCTGTTAATTCAGGATCCATTCTTTTTGCGCGAGCATAGTAGTCGTGTGCTACCCAGTAAACTGCACGCTTCCCTAGAGCTCCGTCATTACATGCTCCTGAAGATCCCGCTATAGCATCACCGATTAGCATATAAGCTTCTGCGTTATCAGGATCGATAGCGAGTATCTGTCTAGCATAGCGTTTTGCTGTGGTAGATTTCTTAAGAGCGCTAGCGATTTGGCCTGTCTTAGAGAGATAGTAAAGCTGTTCAGAACAACTATCGCAACGAGAAACAGCCTCTTCCATATACTTAAAACTCTCACTCAATTTCGTTTGCTTTGCATAGCCCATTCCGATAGCAAAAGCTGCCTCAGCACTAGGTTCAATCTCATAGACAGCCGTTGCTACAGGAAGGAATAAATCGTTTTCTGTGCACTCTCTTCCTGTGAGTAGGCTCAATACCTTTTTCTTTAGCTCAAAATCTTCAGGGTTCGCTTCTATGCTGGCTTGCAGAACAGGAACCATCTCGTCACATTTTGCAATAGCTATAAAAGTTTTTTCAATGTTAGCTTTCGCTCTTTCATATCCCTTCAATGTCTTGTCGTTGCCTGCTGCTTTTGCATTTGCAGTAGCTTCATTGATGTACTCGATTAACATAAGATAATCTGTCAACATCTTTACTTTTAATGCAGTTCCCGCCTCTTTATCCTCTTTGTTTACAGCTTTCATAGTGTAGAACGAAGTCACATAGTATCCGCTCAACGTAGAAGCGGAACTGTTAGCATTTAGGCAGTCTATAGTCTCCTTAAACATGTCGTTTGCTATCTCTGGCGAATCTTTAAAGTAACGATAGTAGTCAGAAGCCTTACGACCTAAAACATGACATCTGTTGTTTGGCTTTTTCGTCGTAGTTGGGAAAAGCTCCATCCTCTTATCGTAAACCCACATTAAGCTATCCACAAGTACAGCTTTACGTTCCATGTCACCAGCTGCTATTGTTCCCTTTATTTCTGACTTAATGAAGATAGCACCATTAGAATACAGAGATTCTTGGACTTTTTCAGGACAAACAGCACACGCCTTCTCCCACTGTTGATAGGCTTCAGCATAGTTCTTCTGCTTTTTATAACTCTTGTAAACGCTTAGAGCTTCTTTACATCTAATCTGCTCATCTTCCGTCTCACCGTACTTAGAGTCGTTTTGAGCTACGAAACTTAGAGGCAATAAGAAAGCAAGAATTAAAGAAATGTTTTTAAAAGTGTTCATTGTTGTATCAATCGTAAAGTTTTGGCGTTAGCCATAAATTTTTAAAAAAGGGTGATAGAGTCACACCAAACTGAATACTAAAGAGTGATTCTTCAAGTGTAACATCTAAAACTGTGCCATTGTCTATCCCTAACCCTCTTTGTCCCATCTCTACACCAAAGTGGAAGCGACTTGTTGAGCGGCTTCCCTCTAATGGCATGGTGATCCCAGCCGAAGCTCTCCATCCAGATAATTGTGCTCCTCTATATGATATAGGGTATGCATCAAGAGCAAAACCAGCTTTGTAAGTAGTGCGAGATAAAATATTGTTTGAGGACCCGCTGGAGTTGGGTTTGAAAGCAATTCCTACAGATGTTCTAGAAGCTTTAGCCCAAGTTGCGTCTCCTCCTAAGAGGCTGATTTCATAGGAATCAGTTTCGGAACTCCAATGTAATGAATCAGATACTGAGCTCCAATCCTCTTGCATATAATCAGCTGAAATTTGTATCCTTCTACCATTAGCTTTTTCAAAAACAATAGACCCTCCACCAGACATTTTCGAAGGAATTCTTCCTTCAGCATCTAATAAACTAATGTAAGAAGCTGTGTCGATTACAGTTTCAACGCTACTAAGTAATTGCACAGTCTCAACAGTTTTCTCATAATCAGTATACAACGTAGACGAAGGCGAGTAAGTTGCTCCGGCATAAAGTGTTGCGCTACCTTGAAAATTTCGTTGGTCGTCATAGTTTGCATACAAAAGCTGGAAAGCTTGAACTCCTAAAAGCGTACTTAGAGATCGATGTCTCATAGATGTGCTAGTTCGATTGTCTAGATATGTAACGTCCTCAATGTCTAAACGTCCAGTTGAAATTGCTTCTCCGAAAAGAAATGAAAGTTGAGCACCAACAAAAAGAGACCGGTTAGATACTAACACACTATCGTGTTCACCTGCGGAAATCCACTTTTTACCTTTAAATGACTTAGCTGCACCCAAATAACTTTTTGCAAGCCCCCCAGATCCCGAATACTTCTCGTGTATATCGCTACCTATTAAGGTATCATTAAAGGTCCGAGACACATTGTAACCTTTCCCAGAATAAGGCATCATACCCATCATCACGGCTATTTTACCTCCGGGTTTTTTTACCACTAAGCTTATTGCCCCTGGTGTACCACTTGTAATAGATGCGGTAGAATCTCCTTCAGTCATATTTGCCCTAGTGATGTGGACAGAGGATTGAAGTAAAGTAGTTACACATCCAGCTGCCGAAGCCGGCTGGTCAGGATTTATTGAATAACCGTCTAATATGGGTGAGCTCACTCCTCCCATCATTAACTGCGGAGACGATAATGTGGGTGTTGTAAGTCCCATTCCAAACCTAGACCATGGAGATGGTTCAGTCTCTTGAGCAGTTACGGTTGTTAAGCTCGTAAAAGACACAAGAGCTAATGATACAGTTGCAATAAACGCGTTCACTCGAATAGAATTAAACATACTAAATAGATTAATCTTCGTGGATGAAACGTTGTATGTGAGGAAATAGTGCATAGTACCCTTTTAGGGTCAAATTCGAATCCGCGAATTTCGGCTTTACTTGGCAGAGTTCCAAAAGTGAGGAATCTCCCCCTGTGATAACCACTCCTACACCGCCTACACCGCCTAATTCAAGGTTTAAGACCATCCATCGTCCTATTATTTCTGCCGAAATCCCGTCAGCTGCTCCTCGAATCATGGCCTCCACGGTTGATATTCCTGTCGTTTTACCTGAAAATGGAGATGACTTAGACCAAACCTCCTTATTGATTTCCGGGAGTGCAGCAGTTCCGTCCCTCATAGAATTTAGTCGCAACGAAATTCCTGGGGAAATACTCCCTCCAATGTGCACCCCGTTTTGGATAACGTCCGTGGTTACACATGTCCCTACATCGATTATCATCCACGTTTTACATTTTTCGCCTCCTATTAAATCTTTTAAACTTTCCGATTGAATAGCGAAAACGTTAGCTACTCTATCTGTTCCAAGCGATCCTGGATTCGCAACTTTCGTGATTAAAGGGTGTCTATCTCCGTGTTTAAACTCGATGACACTTGAGTCAGTTCTAGTTTGTAGAAGGTCGTACTCCTCACCACTCCACTTTCCAGATCCCGTAAGAAAAATCTCGTCCGC
>JYMV01028200.1_pt1 | contig 10033 bp, 9 predicted proteins | sample 338911 | NCBI WGS metagenome assembly JYMV01 (sample SAMN03354496, study PRJNA234377) | hydrothermal vent metagenome | biome: Deep sea; feature: Hydrothermal plumes at the Eastern Lau Spreading Center, Western Pacific Ocean; material: Seawater | place: Tonga | collected 2009 | depth 2000 m m
GAATTTTAATGGTTTACTTCAGTGTTATATTTTGGCAATACCATTTTTTGGTAACACTTTCTTATCGACTTTAATTTTTGCTTACCCGGCTGTATTTATCTATAAATCATTAGCTGCCAGGACTAGCGCCAGATAATTTTAATATTTTCCAGACCCCAGAAGCGGTTGCAACAATTTTATCTTCAGCCGTTAGTTCACAAGTTAAAAAGACCATTGATCTAGTCTTTTTTTGAATTTTTGTATTTCCAATTAACTCTTGACCTAATTTAACCACAGAAATGAATTTTAATTCTACTGAAATGGTAACGCATGGACTACCATCAGCCACTCTGTGTGCTGCCGTACCAGCGCCAGCATCAACAAAAGCTGCTATAAAACCTCCGTGAGTAATGCCGGCAGCATTAAGATGATTTTCTTTTATAGTTGTTTTAAATTTATATTCATTTTCAGAAATGGTTTTAAATAAAAGTCCACCATTATGCTTCATAAAACCTGGTCTAAGACTTATTTGTTCAAAATCTTTACTCATAATTTTTTAAAATATTATTGTTAAAATTAGTATAAATACTGCTATTAAAACTAAAAAAAGTATAACTGCTTTTTGTAAATTCATTTTTTATTTTTTTTTCCTCTTTTTAATTTCCTTTTTTCTTTAAAACTTAGTTTTGCTTTCTTCATTACACTTGAATCTTTAAATGATTTTCCGTTATATCTTTTAGACATAATATTTTTTTTGGCGCGCCTGCTAGGACTTGAACCCAGAACCTCCTGGTCCGTAGCCAAGCGCTCTATCCAATTGAGCTACAGGCGCTCTATGTTTGTTTATCAAAGAATATTTATTATTTAAAGTGAATTTCTAAGCTTCTAAAACTTTAGTACTTAGCCATTATAAATGCTTAGGACCCCATTTGACTATCATCAGCTACAGATATTTTAGGCTGATTTGAGTTTCCCGTTAACTTTTTAAAACCAAGAGAAATGTCATATCCTATTCTTGCTTTTTTTCTTAAAAACCAATTCTTCATTTGATTCCATATCTTAATCCAATTTCCTTTCAGCATATCTTTTGATGTTTCTTGCATATTTCGAATGGTACTAAAAATCAGAAGTAACATTTTTAATATTTTATATAAAATCCAACTTATTTTTAATTGTCTCATCTTTTTATTAACCAGTAAGGACATTATTCTTGGTGAAATACCAACATCAATAGAAACATAGTCATTTAGTAGAAAGTGAAGATCGTTCAAATAAGTTGGTCGGCAGCCGTGATAGTGTTTACGATAAATATCATTAACATCATCTTTAACTATGCCATCCTTTTTAGCTTTTCTGTACAAATCTGTTCCAGGATAAAAAAGTAAAGAAAAAAGATTTAACTTATATGGAGTTGGGAGTTTAGATAAAAACATTAATGTTTCTATTGCATCTTGGTCGGTGTCCCAAGGACTATCCAGAATAATATCGTAATATGCTTTTACCTTATCTTTATAATCGTTTACCATTACTACAGCATTTTCCACTTCTTCATTAGAGTGTGGGCGTTTATATAGCACTTTTGTTCTTTCACCTGCTGTTTGTATACCCATTCGCATTTCAGTTAGACCCGCATCTACTAAAACAGCGAGTTTATTTCTTTTGAGAGTTGAAGGAGTAGCCCCAGTAATCATTAATGGTAATTTAATTTTTTCTTTGTACCTCTTTGAAAATTCTTCGATGTCTTTTAGAGAATGTAAAAAGAAAGCATCGTCATCAAATTTTATTTTGCCTATATAGGGGAGATTTTCTTTTACCCATAATAGTTCATTAATTATATGATCTACACTTCTTTTTCTTATCGGTTTTTGATGAGGATACATTGCAAGGGTAGCATTGTTAACGCAAAACGTACATGCAAAAGGACATCCTCTTGTGGGTTGCGTCATATAAATATTGTTATAGCTAGCTAAATTATTTAAATTCATTTTAGTAATACGTCCGTCATTTTTGTTCAGCACAAAATCAGTTACGTTCAGTGTGTAATGATTTTTATAGTCATAATCTGGATATGGAATTTCATCTAAAGATTTAAACATAGAGCCTTCAGAACCAGGTAGAGGCCTATGACCATTGTTAATCTTTTTTTCATTAGTCTTAAATCCCATACCTTTTACGTCATAGTAGTATTCACCCTTCTGCATTTTCCTTGTCAGTTCTACCATTGCCTCTTCACTCTCGCCTATACAAACCATATCTGCATGATCAAGGCATTCGTCAGGTCTAACTGTTGGATGGGTCCCTCCCCACACTACAGGAATATCGTAATTTTCTTTTATTTTTCTCGTAATTTGAATAGCATTGTCCCAAAAATTTGACATTAATGAAATTCCAACTAAGTCAGAATTTTTTGTTAATTTGAGAAGATCATTCATTGTCTTTTCTTCAAATCTTTCTCTAAATTCTCTTGTTAAAAAGAACAAATCAACATCATGGCCTTCTTTTTTAAGGCATGCAGAAATTGTTCTTAATCCAAAAGATTGGACATCAGGATATATTGATAAAAGACTTACCTTCATTGATGCAAATATAGCATCATTAATTGTTAAAAAAAATATATTATTTGAGTGTATTTAGATGCGATTTACATGCAATTTTGAATTTTTTTTAGATATTTTTTTAAAATTATCTTTTGTACCCAGAGCTTTGCGTCTAGATTATTGTAATCGGATTTAAATAATTTCGTTATATTTTTTAAAATTAAAGTCATAATACTAGAGACAATATTTACATGGCTGAAAATGGATTAAATTGTGGTATAAATAAAACATCAATTATGGCAACAAAAATAACCGTTCCAGATATAGGTGATTTTGATAGCGTAGAAATAATTGAAATTTTAACTAAGGTCGGAACTGTAATAAAAAAAAATGATCCAATTGTTACTTTAGAAAGTGATAAATCCAGTGTAGAAGTTCCTTCTCCGTTTGCAGGAAAAATTTCCTCTTTAGAAGTAAAAATAGGGGATAAAGTTTCAAAAGGAAGTGTTTTAGCTGTAATTGAAAGTGAAGAGGTAAAAACTTCTTCAGAACCAGTAAAACAAAAAAAAGAAAAAACAAAACCTTTGTTATTAAAAAAGGAAATATTAAAAGAAGAAGAAATTTTACCAGAAACTGAAAAGATTATAAAAGAAGCTGAGTCAGCTGTAATTCAAAAACCTGTAAATGAACAAGCAAAAAAAGTTTATGCTCGTCCAAATGGTGCTGATATTGACCCAATAGAGACGCAAGAATGGCTAGACTCTTTGAGCGCAGTTATTAGCAAAGATGGTTCAGATCGAGCTCATTACTTACTCAAAAAATTAATTGATGAAACCTACAAGGAAGGTTCTCATAAACCTTTAACTCGTGTTACTCCCTATATAAATACTATTTCTTCTGAGCATGAAGTGAAATCTCCGGGAGATCAAAACATTGAAAGAAAGATAAGATCTTTGATTAGATGGAATGCTGCAGCAATGGTTGTAAAGGCAAATAAAAAAAATCCAGAATTAGGAGGTCATATATGATGTGGGAATGAATCATTTTTGGAGAGGAAAAAATGATAAATTTGGTGGAGATTTAATTTATTTTCAAGGGCATAGTGCACCTGGCGTGTATGCGCGAGCTTATTTAGAAGGAAGACTTAGTGAAAAACAGTTAAATAATTTTAGACAAGAAGTTGATGGAAAAGGTCTTTCGTCTTATCCGCATCCATGGCTTATGCCAAAATTTTGGCAGTTTCCTATAGTGTCAATGGGTCTTGGAGCAATCATGTCAATTTATCAAGCGAGATTTACAAAATATTTAATTAACAGAGGTTTATTAAAAAATGAGGACAGAAAAATCTGGGCGTTTTTAGGTGATGGGGAGATGGATGAACCAGAATCTTTAGGAGCAATTGGATTAGCTTCAAGAGAAAAATTAGACAATCTTGTATTTGTTATCAATTGCAATCTACAAAGATTAGATGGTCCAGTTAGAGGAAATGGGAAAATTATTCAAGAACTAGAGGGCATTTTTAGAGGAGCGGGATGGAATGTAATTAAAGTTATTTGGGGTTCGTACTGGGATCCATTATTAGCAAAAGATAAAAGTGGTTTATTAGTTAAAAGAATGAATGAATGTGTTGATGGTGAATATCAAGCTTTTAAAGCTAAAGGAGGAGCTTACGTTAGAGATAAATTTTTTGGAAAATATCCCGAGTTAAAAGATTTAGTTTCAGCTATGACAGACAGAGATATATGGAGGCTTAACAGAGGCGGACACGATCCACATAAAGTTTATGCTGCCTATGATGCTGCAATGAAGACTAAGGGCCAACCAACTGTAATTTTAGCTAAAACCATCAAGGGTTATGGTATGGGTAAGTCTGGAGAAAGCATTAATATAACTCATCAACAAAAAAAATTGGGAGAGGAAGATTTACTTTATTATAGGGATCGTTTTGATATTCCTCTAACCGATAAACAAGTAAAAAATATAGAATTTTATAAGCCTGACGAAAAATCAGAAGAAATAAAATATATTAAAGAAAGAAGAATGAAGCTTGGCGGTAACATACCGGAGAGAACTTCTAATGCAAAACCGATAAAAAAACCATCAAAAGATGTTTTTGACAGTATTCTTAAATCTTCTGAAGATCGTGAAATGTCAACTACCATGGCTCTTGTAAGAATGTTAACAAATTTGTTGAGGGATAATAATATTGCTCCTAGGTTGGTGCCAATCATTCCTGATGAAGCGAGAACTTTTGGTATGGAAGGATTTTTCCAAAAGATAGGTATTTATGCTCACGAAGGTCAAAAATATGAACCTGTGGATTCAGAACAACTTAGTTCTTATAAAGAAGATAAAAAAGGTCAAGTACTAGAAGAAGGAATTACCGAAGCAGGCGCAATGTCCTCATGGATAGCAGCAGGAACTGCCTATACTAACCACGATTTAGAGATGATACCAATCTATTTATTTTATTCTATGTTTGGTTTCCAAAGAGTGATGGATTTTGCATGGGCAGCCGGTGATGCGCAAACTAGAGGATTTCTTATAGGAGCTACATCAGGAAGAACTACTTTATCTGGTGAAGGATTACAACATCAAGATGGGCATAGTCATGTATTAGCTTCAACAATTCCTAACTGCATAAGTTATGACCCTACATTTGCTTATGAGTTGGCTATTATTTTAAGAGAAGGATTAAAAAGAATGCACGATTACCAAGAAAATATTTTTTATTACATAACAGTGATGAATGAAAATTATAAACATCCTAAAATTTCTAAAGATTCTAAAAAAGGAATACTTAAAGGCATGTATTTGTTTAAGGAATTTAATAATAAAGGAAAAATTAAAATACAATTATTAGGTTGTGGGGCAATTTTAAGAGAAATACTAGCAGCAGCAGAAGTTTTGAGCAAAGAATACAATATTGATAGTGATGTTTGGAGTGTTACAAGTTTTAATGAATTAAGAAAAGATGGTATGGAAACTGAGCGAAAAAATCTTCTTAATCCTGGAGAAAAGCCAGAAAAATCATATGTTGAAAAATGTTTAGGAAAAAGAGAAGGTCCAATTATAGCTGCCTCCGATTACATAAGAACTTTTGCAGACCAAATTAGACCTTATCTTTCCAAACCATTTTATTCCTTTGGTACCGATGGATATGGAAGAAGCGATAGCAGAAAAAAATTGAGAAGATTTTTTGAAGTTGATAAAGAGTATATTGTTACTTATGCTTTAAGCGCGTTAGCGAAAGAGCAACTTATTCCTTCAAAACATGCCGAAAAAGCCATGAAAAAATATAATATAGACAAAGACAAGCCTATTCCCACAGTATTGTAATTATGTCTGATAAAAAAGAGATTGTTAGTGCGAGCCCAAAGGTAAGAAAGTTAGCAAGAGACTTTGGAGCAGACTTATATCAAATACAAGGCTCTCAGAGAGAAGGAAGAGTATCGGAGGAAGATGTTAAATCTCATATTAAGGAATCGCTTTCTGGAAAAATTGAAAAAAAACAAACTATACTACCACAACAATACGAACATTCAGACTTTGGTGATGTTGATATTCAATCACTTCCTAGAATTAAAAAAATCGCTGGACCTCATTTAGAAAAATCTTGGAGTGAAATTCCACATGTTACACAACACGATGAGGCGGATATTACTGAAATGGAAACATTTAGAAAATCTTTAAGAGACCTGTATACGGGAGAAAAAATTTCAATTACCCCCTTAGCTTTTATTATAAGGGCCGTAGTTAAAGCATTAAAAGATTATCCTAATTTTAATGCATCTCTAGATTTGAAAAAAGAAAAAATAATTTACAAAAAATATTTTCATGTGGGTATAGCAGTTGATACCTGATAAAAAAGATATAACTGAACTGGGAAAGGAATTGGAAAAAGTTTCAAATCTTTGCAAAGAACTTAAAATTGATAAAAAGGAATTTTTTGGTGGTTCTATAACAATTTCGAGTTTAGGAAGTATTGGAGGAAGTTTTTTTACTCCAATTATTAATCAACCAGAAGTCGCTATTCTTGGCATAGGAAGAGCTGAGACTAAACAAATGTTTATTGGAGATAAGTATGAAAATAGAATTATGCTTCCATTATCATTATCTTATGATCACAGAGTAATAGATGGCGCTGAAGGTGCCCGTTTTTGTGTGCACTTAAAGGAAAGCCTCGGAAAAGATTTTGCCTACAAACTGGCTGTATAGATCTAAGCCAATGAAAAAAACAATATCTTTAGTCTGTTTGATTGTTTGTACCCTTATCTGGGGAACGACATTTATTGCCCAAGATACAGGAATGGATAATATAGGCCCATTCACTTTTAATTCTGCTCGATTTTTTGTAGGTTTTTTAGCAGTTGCACCATTTGTTTTATTATTTGAAAAAAAAAAAGTAAATGAGCAAATAAAAGTTAAAAGAAATAAATTTTACAAACTTATAATACCTGTTGGTATTTTTTTATTTTTAGGCAAATTCTGCTTTTTTTACGATTTTTTATGTACTAATGGTTCCAATAATTGTCTGTTTTTTGTTCTCAGAAAGATTACACTGGTCTATATGGCCATCAGTATTAGCATGTGTTATCGGAGGTTTTTTTTTAAGCGATATTGGTAACGCTACTATTCGGTTTGGTGATAGTTTGGTATTGATCGGTGCTTTATTTTGGGCATTACATATTATTTACATAGGAAAAATAATAGATCAGTTTGATCTGCCTTTTTTTATTGCTTTAATGCAAAATCTAATAGTAGCTACTTTATCCTTTATACTAGTAATCATATTTGAGGAGTTTGATTTTTCTAAAATTAAATTAGAAACTATAGAAATTTTATATGCTGGAATTTTATCAGGAGGAGCCGCATTTGCTTTACAACTTTTTGGTCAGAAAAATATTTCAGCAGCCCCAGCTGCAATTATAATGTCGCTTGAGGGAGTTGTCGCAGCAATTGCGGCGTGGGTAATTTTAAATCAAATTTTAGAGTTAAATAATATTATTGGTTGTTTGCTTATCCTTGGAGGTATTTTATTATCACAGGTAGCACCAATTTATGAGAAAAATTATAAATAAACTATTCCTAATATGAGTAAGGAGAGAACTATTCTGTAAATTACAAATATACTTAGGCTAAATTTTTTAACATAGTTGAAAAAAAGCGTAATTGTAATATATGAAAAAATAAAAGAAAATATTGTAGCGGTGACGGCTAAAAAATTTAATTCAGTGCTTCCTTCTCTATATATATTATAAATTCCTATAAAGCTAGCAGCAATCAAGGTTGGAATTGATAAAAAGAATGAAATTTTTGTAGAATCAAATCTATTAAATCCCAACATTCTTCCTGAAGTAATAGTAATACCTGATCTACTAACTCCAGGTATTAATGCTAACACTTGAAACAATCCAATGAAGACAGCAGATTTATTAGTAAAATTCGTATCTATTTTTTTCGTAACTTTTGATTTATCGCTTACATATAAAAGGATTGCAAATATTAAGCTCATCCATCCAATAACTTCTAGATTTCTTAACTGATCAATTAATCCTGTTTGATAAAGTATGTAGCCAACAGGAATTATAGGAATGGTTCCTGCAATTATTTTAATTAAAAAACTTTTATTTTTAATGAAATGAAATAAATCGTTTCTAAAGTAAACTATGATTGCTATTAGAGAACCTAAATGTAAACAAATATCAATTAGTAAGTTTTGATTTGTGAAAGCATAATATTTTGAAACTAAAACTAAATGAGCTACTGAGCTAACTGGCAAGAATTCAGAAATACCTTGAATAGCTGAGAGTATTAATATTTCGACGGAAGAAAGCATAAAACAACAGCATTGCATAGCAGCTATGCAATATAAATCACTATTTTATTGGATTTTTTAAATTATAGGTCAGTAATAATGTCCTAAAAGGACTTTTATCCTAATATATATTGCTGTAAAAAACAGAAATATAGAAAAAAATATGTCTGAAAAAATGCTTAAATTTGTAAACATCGATATGCAGATGCCTGCGAAAAAAACTAGCGATGTAAGAACTGAGGATTTTAAAGAAATATATAGTCGATTTGTTCACGATAAGGCTAAGGAACAATCCAGTAGATGCTCACAGTGTGGTGTTCCCTTTTGCCAAATTCATTGTCCTTTACATAATAACATACCTGATTGGTTAAAGCTAACTGCTGAAGGCAGACTTCAAGAGGCTCATGAATTAGTTCACAGCACAAATAATATGCCAGAAATTTGCGGGAGTATTTGCCCACAAGATCGTTTGTGTGAAGGTAATTGTGTAATTGAAAGAGCAGGACATGGAACCGTTACAATCGGATCTGTAGAAAAATACATTACAGATACTGCGTGGGAAAAAGGATGGATTAAACCAATAAAAGTTTTGAGAGAAATAAATCAGTCTGTTGGTATCATTGGTGCGGGACCAGCAGGATTAGCTTGTGCAGAAGAATTAAGAAAATCAGGATATAAAATAACCATTTACGACCGATACGATCGACCAGGCGGACTTTTGATTTACGGAATACCAAACTTTAAATTAGAAAAATTTAGTGTTGAAAGAAGGACGAATCTTTTAAAAGAGAGTGGAATAAAATTTAAACAAGATTTTGAAGTTGGAAAAGATATACCTCTTGATGAATTAAGAAAAAAACATGACGTTATACTTATAGCAACTGGCGTTTATAAACCTCGAGAAATTGATTTACCAGGGTCTGATTTAAAAAATATTTTTCCAGCTATGGAATTTTTAACTGCATCCAATCGGAAAGGTCTGGGAGATAAAGTAAAAAATTTTGATAATGGAATACTCAATGCTGAAAACAAAGATATTATTGTAATTGGTGGAGGTGATACCGGAATGGATTGTGTTAGAACTGCAGTCAGACAAAGCGCAAAATCAGTAAAGTGTTTATACAGAAGAGACAGAGAAAATATGCCTGGTTCTGCACGAGAAGTATATAATGCAGAAGAAGAGGGGGTTGAGTTTATATGGTTATCAAATCCTAAAAAATTTATTGGTACATCACAAATTTCTTCAGTATTAGTTGAGAGGATGAAACTTGGCAAAGCGGATTCGTCTGGAAGAAAAAAACCTGAATCTGTACCAAATTCTGAGTTTGAAATGAAAGCAGATATGGTAATTAAAGCTTTAGGTTTTGATCCTGAAGATTTACCAAAATTATTTAACTCTCCCGATTTATCTATTTCTAAATTGGGGACTATAAAGATTAATTTAAAGACTATGGAAACTAATTTTCCAGGGGTATTTGCTGCAGGAGACATAGTTAGAGGAGCGTCCTTGGTTGTTTGGGCAATCAGAGATGGTAGAGATGCAACAATATCAATTAGAAAATATTTAGAACACAAGCGGAGCAAAAGTGTAAAAGCAGCATGACTATAAATCTTTATAAAAAAAATTTAAAAAAACTAACTGAAGCAGGTGCATATTACCCAAGTCTTGAACACGATGCTTGTGGAGTTGGTCTTGTGG
>JYMV01005006.1_pt1 | contig 10031 bp, 6 predicted proteins | sample 338911 | NCBI WGS metagenome assembly JYMV01 (sample SAMN03354496, study PRJNA234377) | hydrothermal vent metagenome | biome: Deep sea; feature: Hydrothermal plumes at the Eastern Lau Spreading Center, Western Pacific Ocean; material: Seawater | place: Tonga | collected 2009 | depth 2000 m m
AATGTGAAAACTCCTCCCAGGCACAGCAATATTACCGAGACAAACAGATAACGAATGTGGTAGCGTAAACATGACATTGTGACAAATAACGACATTGATAATATGGAATTTACGGTTTAACTCAAATCATCTTTGAGATTGATGCACCCTTTGTGCAAATTATATGTTGCTTAATTTACAGTATATCGTCTAAGACTTAGTAGCTTAAGCCTAATCATTTTCTCTTCACATTTCAATTTTTTATGCCCAGACTATTCGCAGTTGATTCAATGGCAGTGCTTTACCGCGGATATTTTGCCATGATCCGGACGCCACTTATCAATTCAAAAGGTTTGAACACAAGTGGAATTAGGGCTTTTTTAATGCAACTGGTCAAGATTATTGAAGAAGAAAAGCCGGATTATTTAGCAGTTACTTCTGATTCGTCGGAGCCCACTTTTCGCCACAAACGATTTCCGGATTACAAAGCAACACGAGAAAAAATGCCGGAAGATCTGGTTGAGCAGCTTCCATATTTACCAAGGCTGGTTGAGGCACTTAATTTGCCATATTTGATTTTGCCAGGATTTGAAGCAGATGATATTGTCGGTACCCTGATGAGGCTTTGTCGGGAAGCTGATATAGAAGGTGTGATGGTGACCAGTGACAAAGATTACATGCAGTTGGTAACAGATAAAATAGTAATGCTGAATCACCGTAACGAGCGGATAGGGATTCCGGGAGTTCGAGAAAAATTTGGTTGTGCTCCGGAGCAGGTGATTGAAATGCTGGGGCTGATGGGTGATTCTTCGGATAATATCCCGGGTGTGCGTGGTGTTGGAGAAAAAACTGCCATGAAGTTGATTGCAGAATATGGAAACATTCAATCGGTTTATGAAAATTTGGAAAACATAAATGGAAAAAGTCTCAAAGAAAAATTGACTGCAGATCATGAAAATGCACTCTTGTCCAGAGAGCTTGCTACCATTGATTGTCATGTGCCTATTTCGGTCACGCTTGAGGATGTTCATTTGGGTGAAACTGATTTATATGATAATCCGAAATTTTACGCATTACTGGAAGAATTGGAATTCAGAACTCTGCTAAATCGTCTGCATAAAAAAAGGGCAGCAGGAAGCAAAAAACAGGAAGAGGTTAACCTGCGTGAGGATGAAAACAATAAAGAAAAAGGTGAATTTGTAGCGGAAACAGAAGGTGAATGGAATGTGCTTGAAATCAGTTGTTATAAAATTGAAACTGCTGAACAATTCCGGGCTTACATGTCAGAGGTTCCGGAAGGGAAATGCCTGGCCCTTGCCCTGAATACACAAGGCGATCATCAACTTGAATTTCGGCTTTTGGGGCTCGCTCTTTGTGCGAATCAGGATCGAGGCATTTATCTTGATTTGAGAAATGCAGATTCAGAGTCAACTGAGATGTTTGCAGAAGTTAAAAAAATACTGGAGTCTGAGGCTTTCCCAAAGATCTTTCATGGTTTGAAAAAAGCCGTGCAACTTTTTACAAACCTCGGCATCGAGTTAAAGGGAATTGGATCTGATGTCATGCTTGCCGCCCACATCACAGATCCATTGGGAAGACGCTATGACCTGGATTATCTGCTGGGCCGTAAATTGAATCTGCGTCGAAAACCGATAAAATCAGCTGAAAAGTCACCCCCAGAAAATCAGCTTTCGATGTTTGAGGAAGCCGATAAAGAAGAATACATTCTGCATTGTGAAAATTCCTCAATCATATTACGTTTGCACGGACAGCTTGGTGCCCAACTAAAACAAACAGGAATGGAGGGAGCTTTCCGGAATATTGAAATACCTCTTGCAGGAACTCTTGCAAAGCTGGAACTGAATGGTGTAAGGCTTGATGTTGATGGTTTGGCAAAAATTGCACTTGAATTTGATGGCCGTTTGGTTGAGCTTCGTCAAAAAATTATTGATTTGGCCGGAGAAGAATTTAATCCTAACTCCATTGTAGAACTGCAAAAAATTATTTACGAGAAACTGCGTCTGCATGAACGATATAAGGTAAAACCCAAAAAAATAAAGCTGGGCAACCAAATGTCTACAGACGAGGAAACCCTGGAAAAATTAGCTGCAGACGAATTGCCCCGCACAATTTTAGCTTACCGCACTCTCAACAAACTTAAAAACACATATGTAGATCAACTACCAACCTATGTGCATGCTGAAAGCGGCCGAATCCACTCAACTTTTAGGCAGACTGGGACTGCAACAGGACGTCTTTCATCGGAAAATCCAAATCTGCAAAATATTCCTGTCCGTACCAGTGAGGGGCGTCGTATTCGTCGTGCCTTTATAGCGTCGGGAGCAGATAAGATTCTAATTTCAGCAGACTACAGCCAAATCGAATTGCGCGTAGTTGCTCATTATTCAAAGGATCCAACATTTATGGATGCATATCGACGCAACCTTGATATTCATTCGTTGACGGCTTCAGCTATCTTCAGTGTGCCGGAACAAGACGTGACGCGAGAAATGCGTTCTCGAGCGAAAGAAGTTAATTTTGGCCTGATTTACAGAATGGGGCCGGAGCGGCTTTCAGTTGTAACAAAAACTTCCAAAGTTGAAGCAAAAGAATTTATCGAACGTTATTTCCAGAAATACAGTACCATTCATGCCCTCCAGGAAAGATTTTTGGGACAAGCACGTAAAGAGGGTTTTTCAGAAACATTATTCGGGAGAAGACGCTACCTTCCTGAGATAAACGCTAAAGGTCTCTTGAAAAGGATGGCGGAGGGAGCCGCAATCAACACTCCCATCCAGGGTTCTGCTGCAGAAATCATTAAGTTAGCCATGATTGCTGTTGATCAGGGTATTCGGGAAAAACAAATGCAGTCCAGAATGATTCTGACAGTCCACGATGAACTGGTCTTTGATACATTAATAGAAGAGGAAGAAGAACTTTGTGAAATGGTTAAGCATACAATGGAAAATGTAGTTGGACTTGAGGTGCCGCTTCTGGTGGAAATTGGTAAAGGTAAAACATGGATTGATGCACATTGATCTTTGCTTAACTCAATAGTTTTCTGATGAAATTGATTCTGATATTTTCGAAAAATAATAGCTAAAAACAATCTATTAGAAAAAAAAATACTAGTTAATTTTCTGCAAAACTACTAAATTTCCACTTGCCTTTGTAAAAAGGTCTAGTAAAATTCAAATTTGGTCTATATTTCGTATTAATAGAAATTGAAAGAAATAACCTCAGATTCAAACAATTTGTAACACTGCATTTCCCGTAGTTTATTGAAAAGGGGTAACATGAAAAATAATTTGATTCATACAATCGAGTTAAGAAAACCAGTTTATTCTTTCTCAGTACTTAACTGGGTATTGATAATTGGAGCAATTGCACTATTCGGTAATAAACTGGAAGCACAGGAACAGTCAAGCGTTGATCCAGATGCAACGACGCCTGCTGTGGTTAAAATGCTCTTAGCGTCTCCAAATGAGCATAAACTCCATCCTTATGTAAACGACGAAAAATTTATTTACTGGCCCCAGGATAAGCCTATCTTTTTTTGGCTTGGAACTTCCAGTGACGAGAAAGCCGAACTCTTCCCACTATTACATTCTGGTACCACGAACTCAGCTGGACATTGGAAACCAGATGCAGCAAATGAATTGGAAAAATACCGAAGTGACGGTTCGCTGGCTGCACCACTACAACAAAAAAGAAACGACGATGCGCTTCATCGCTGACGGAGTTGCTCCAGAAAGTCAGTTGCAATTTGTTTCAAAAAAACGACTAAAGAATATCTATGGTCTGTACTTTTCCGGTGATGCAATCGCAACTTTGAGTGCTACAGATGCATATTCAGGCGTGGAGCAAACCTACCTTTCAGTCAATGGGAAAACATTTTTACCTTCTGATGGAATGAAATTCTCCGAAGAAGGATATTATCTGCTGCGACACTATGCGGTAGACAGGGTGGGAAATACTTCGGAAACTTTACAGACTCGTTTTTACATTGATAAAACACCACCTGTCACAAATTTGAAAATGGTCAACGCCTCTAAAAATATTTTTGGTCCAAAATCAACTTTGTCAATACCAAGTCAAGACGCACTTTCCGGTGTCTATCTTACTTACTATAATTGGAATTCAGGAGTGTTTAAAAGGTCTTATAAAAATAGAATATTATTTGAAGGTGTGAAAGAAGGTGCAAATATATTACAGTTTTATACTGAAGACCTAGTAGGTAACACTGAAGGGATTCACAAAGTAACTCTCGGTTTTGATAAAAATGGTCCGGAAGTTTCGCATGAAATAAAAGGTGATCAGTATATTGAAGGTGGAAAAGTTTATTTGTCTTCACGTTCCCAGATATTCAGTCAATTGAATACCAGGTAAATGGTCTTTCATATGGTAACTACGGGATATCTTTTCGACCACCGGTACAAACAGGTGAATTCAAAATGGACTATCAGGGAATCGATATAATTGGTAACAAATCTATTCTTGCTTCAGCAAATTTTGTCGTTGATTCACAAAGTCCAACCACACGGCTTATTACTGATGGAGTGACTTACAGGCGTGGTCCCAATGTAATCTGGGTGAACACAAAAACTCGTATCTCACTGAAAGCATTAGATGATGTCTCTGGAGTTCAGTCAATTTTCTATAAATTTAATGAAAATAAAGAGTTGCTTTATAAAGGTCCATTTACTATTTCAGATGAAGGACGCCACACTTTTCAATTCTCATCAGTTGATCATGTCAACAATAAAGAGGTTTTGACACCTGTTCTCCTTGTAGTTGATGATACACCACCAGAAATTAAGGCTGTTTTCAACAGGTCTGCAGTTGGTAGTGAAGGAGGAGATGGAGAAGATAAAATAGACGTGTACCCACTATATACTACACTTTTCCTCAATGCAGATGACAATTCTGCTAAGCTAAAGGGAATTCGTTTTAGTATTAACGGAAGCCCTAAAGAGGCTTATCAGGAAGCTTTGTTGCTGGATAAGCCTGGTAATTATTACGTTATCGTCGAAGCCGAAGACAACCTCGGAAACATTTCTAACAAGAAAATGATTTTTATTGTCAAAGCAGGCTGATATTAAATGTTGGTCAGAAAATTTGGTGCATTATTCTTTCGTTTGAAAATGTTGAAATTAGCTGAATGCTTCTGGCTCCTGCCAGTTTAAATGTCATTTGAATCAACCGGATTTTTGTTTGGAACTGTTTAGTTTTTGATTCAGATCCACAAAGGTTCTTGAAATAAGACCTTTGCGCGTGTGTATGTTTGCAGGTCACTCCTTCCGAAAAATTGTTCAGTGCTTACTTAATGATGCAGTAGTAAAAAGTCCTAAAACCGTGTCATTTCGAGCGAAGAGAGAAATATTGTTGATGCAATAACACTAATATCATTAAGATTTTTCCATACAGTCGAAATGACTGTGAGGATTTCAGACTTATTACAAGACCGTCATTTAATAAACTTTTGAAAATAATTAAGCTTTGTTACAATAAAAAATCCTTTCAGAAAACAATCCACTTTACAGGAGTAAAATCATGGTTACAGCACTTGTATTATTAAATATAGAGCGTCAACAAATTAAATTAATTTCGCAACAACTAGTTGACATGCAGGAAGTCTCAGAGGTCTATTCGGTTGCAGGCAGGTACGATTTAGTGGCGATTGTACGGGTAAAAAACAATCAGCAAATTGCGGACACAATAACAGTAAAATTTGGAGAACTTAATGGAATTACTGCTACAGAAACATTAATTGCTTTCAACACGTTTTCGCGACACGATCTGGAACACATGTTTTCAATCGGAGAGTGAGAACACGTGTCAGACTCAAATCTGCAGCAAAGTATAAAAGTCCGGGATACAATTTCCCGGATGAGTTTCTACGATCCTCCTCTTGAGAATCGTAATCCGGAAGAGCATTTGTTGATGGACTTCAATGAACCTCCGCTTCCTCCTCCCAAAGAAGTTATCGATAAAATAGCTCATTTCCTGAAAAAGCGTGCCCATGCATATCCTGTCTACGGTGATTTTCTTGAGGTGCTGAGTAAATATACCGGTGCCTCCCAAGACAGTTTACTGCTGACAAATGGTTCGGATCAGGCAATAGACGTCATTTTGCGCTGTTTACTGGAAAGTGGTGAGGATGTGGCAATGGTTCAACCTGGATTTGCAATGTTTAAGCAAGTAGCAGGAACAATAGGGTGTCAGGTAGTTGGTCCTTTATTTCCTCCAGATCTTCATTTTCCTCATGAAGAATTGAAAGATGCAGTGAATCCACAGACCCGTTTAATTGTGGTCGTAAATCCAAATAATCCCACTGGAACCTCTGTTTCGCAGGATCAAATTGAGGATTTGCTGAAAACATTTCCTGATGTTCCTGTTCTGGTTGACGAAGCCTATTTCGAATTTACCGGACAAACTTGTGTACCTCTATTACCAAATTATCCAAATTTGATAATAATCCGCACTTTTTCCAAAGCATTGGGTTTGCCAAGTTTGCGTTTGGGCTATGTAATTGCGAGACCGGACTTTATTGTTCATCTCAAAAAAATACGTGGACCTTATGATGTGAACCTGGTTGCAGTTTTAGCAGCGCAGGAACAACTGAATCATCCTGAGCATTGGCAAGGAGTTGTAAGACATCTAATGGATGAGAGTAAACCTGCACTTGAAAAATATTTTGACGAACAGCAGGTCAAATATTATTCAGGAGCAGCCAATTTTATGTTGGTTGAACCCCATAATATTGTCAAAGCAACTACATTTTTGAAGGAAAATAAAATACTTGTCCGGATGATGAGCGCCCCCATTTCCCACACTTTTCGGATGAGTCTCAGGATGATGCCGGATATGCGGCGTTTTATGGAAGTTTACAGCAGGTTTTTAAACTCTTAAACAAACATAGCTGGAATTGGTGGGGAACTTGCATACTTGCTGATCTAATTAAGTGATCTCATGGGAGGCCACTGTTTCCCAAGGATGGGAAAAAATTGCCAGGGACGACAAGCTTTATTCAATGGCCTCCTGTGTACCTTTTTTTGATGCTGATATTCCACTCCGGGAATCAGTCTTTTTCCTCAGTAATCCCTCAAGCAGTTCCAGAAATAATCCGGACAGACTTTACTGTTCTTCAGACTGCAGAAGTTGATTTCAAAAAGAATCAAAAGTTCCTGTTTTTCGTTTTTTTAAGTTTACTCGTGAGTCACGTGTTCTCGTAAAATACTTATATTATTGGCTACGGCTTGTCATTTAGACCTAAAAGAGCGATCTGTCAAAGTGCTAATATCGTATAAGGTCCTTCACATACTTTCGGGATGACACTACAAAACTCGTGACTGTCGAGCAGTTAAAAATTTGCTTTTTTCAATCTGGCATTTTGACAATTAACCAACCGCTTTTGACCTTAAACTTTCAACCGTAAACAGTAAAAACCTGCTCGAGATTTTTTAGACCTTTAAGGATTGCATTCATTTCCGGAGGCACATTTTTATAGTCAAGAGTATTTTCAGGAATATAACTCAACGGTGTTTCCTGCTCACAGAGCCAACCAACAAGTTTCTCATGATTGAGTCTGGAAGCATCTTTGACTTGTATTCTTAAACGGTTTTGTTCATGTTCTATTTTCTCAACTCCATGGAGTTGCCCCCAAAGCCTGACTTCTGCATTCCTAAAAATATTCAGCACTGATTCCGGGAGTATCCCAAAACGATCCTCAACACCGTTACGGAATTCCCACAGCTCTTCCTTTGTCGGTAACGTACCCAACGCTTTGTAGAGCGAAAGGCGGTGACTGGAACTGTGAATATAGGATTCTGGAATGGATTGTTCAATATGATCCAATCTGACCTGAATATCTTCCGGAGCCAAACCTGATTCGGTTTGCAGAAGTTTTTTAACAGCCCGGTCCACCATTTGAGTGTAAAGTTCGAGCCCAACACTTGCGATTTGTCCGGATTGCTCTGAGCCCAGTAAGTTTCCTGCTCCCCGGATTTCCAAATCCCTTGACGCAACTTTAAATCCTGCGCCAAGATCATTGAGATCCTGCAGCACCTGTATACGTTCATGTGCTACTCCGCTTAGTATTTTTTCTGCAGGAACAAGCAGATACGCATAGGCCTGCACATCGCTTCTACCTACTCTTCCACGCAATTGATAGAGCTGGGACAATCCAAAATTTTGTGCGTTATTTATGATGATCGTGTTGGCTCTCGGGATATCAAGTCCGGACTCAATGATTGTAGTTGAGAGCAGTACGTCAAAGCGGCCTTCAATATAATCAAGCATTACTTTTTCCAGATGTTGTTCTCTCATTTGTCCATGTGCGATTGCAATCCGGATGTTGGGAAGAATACTTTCCAGGTAACGTCCATATTCATAAATCGTTTCAACGCGGTTATGTACAACAAAAACTTGTCCCCCCCGGCGAATTTCCCGGCTGACTGATTCCTGAATAATATAATCATTGACCGGCAGCAACCGGGTTCGTATCGCCCTGCGGTCTGCGGGAGGTGTGTTAACCAAACTCAAATCACGTATACCCATCAGGGACATGTGAAGCGTACGTGGAATTGGAGTTGCCGAAAGCGTGAGTACATCAACTGCCGCTCTGAAACGCTTTATTTTTTCCTTGTGTTTGACCCCAAAGCGCTGCTCCTCATCCACAACCAGCAAACCCAAATCATTGAACTTTACATCTGTCGAAAGCAGGCGGTGCGTACCAATAATAATATCGATTTTTCCTTCAAGGAGACGTTTAAGAATAATTTTTTGTTCTGCATCGGTCCTGAAGCGGCTGATGACCTCAATGATGAATGGTGTATCTTCAAAGCGTTTGACGAACGTTTCGTAATGTTGCTGAGCCAGAATTGTAGTTGGTACCAGGATAGCGACTTGTTTTTCCTGTTGTGCAGCTTTGAATGCACCGCGCATGGCAATTTCAGTTTTTCCAAAACCTACATCGCCACAGACAAGTCGGTCCATTGGCAACTTTGTTTCCATGTCCTCCTTGACAGACCTTATTACTTCCTCCTGATCAGGAGTCTCCTCAAAAGGAAAGCGCAGTTCAAATTCACGCATTTCATGATCATCCGGAGCAAAGGCAAAACCCTTCCGTGCTTTGCGTTCAGCATAAATCTGGGCAAGTTCTTCTGCAATGTCATCTACTGCACGTGCTACTTTTGTACGGGTTTTTTTCCATGCTTTTTCTCCAAGTTTGCTAAGTTTTGGAGCAGTTCCGTCTGCATTGACATACTTCTGTACCAAGTGAAATTTAGCAACAGGCACATAAACTTTTTCTTCACGCGCATAGATGAGCAGCATAAATTCGTTGTTTGAACCTCCTGCAGTAATTTTCTGCAAACCGTGGTAACGCCCAATTCCGTAATCTAAATGAACGACATGATCACCCTCCCGCAAATCATCCAAATTTCCTGCGACCTGCTGAACTTGCGTACGCTGCAACCGTCTACTTCGTTTTTTTTCACCAAAAACCTCTTCCTGAGTCAGTAAAATAAATTGTGTTTGGCCATCTGCATCAAGTCTCCGAAAACCGGAAGAAACATTTCCGCATAAAATCGGGATCTTCTCTTTCAATCCGTCAACAGTGTTGCTTTCCAGCCACTTCGGCCAGGGACAGTCTTTCGCAACTTGTTGCTTTCCCGCAACAGTACTTTCCACACCTAAATCTTCCAGCAACTGCTGAAAATGATCTGCATGTGTTTGGTTTTTTGCGCTTAGAATAATTGGGATCCCTGACTTACTCCAGTCCTGAAGCAGCTGTACCATATGTCCAGCAGCAGAAGTTGCTTTTGAATGTTCAAATCCAGGACGAAGGGACTGATTGTCAGAAAATTGAAGTTGATAAATGGTACGCTCTGATTTTTTACCCGGGACTTTTGATTTTAAATAAACTTGTGCGGATTCTTTGAGACGACTCTCCAGTTCCCTGTGTGTCAAAAATAATGCTTCCGGAGACAGAGTGAGCTTATTTTGCTGTTTACTGAGTTCGTATTCCATAAATACTTCCTGATAAAAAT
>JYMV01008079.1_pt1 | contig 10030 bp, 9 predicted proteins | sample 338911 | NCBI WGS metagenome assembly JYMV01 (sample SAMN03354496, study PRJNA234377) | hydrothermal vent metagenome | biome: Deep sea; feature: Hydrothermal plumes at the Eastern Lau Spreading Center, Western Pacific Ocean; material: Seawater | place: Tonga | collected 2009 | depth 2000 m m
ACTTGGCGGCAATTTTCAACGAATCGGAAGATCAGTTTCGGGTTGTAATCGGCGATGTGGGTGGGGGGTTTGGCTCAAAAAACTCAATGTATGGCGAACAGGCACTTGTGATCTGGGCCGCACGAATGCTTGATCGCCCGATTAAATGGGTGGGGGAACGTAGTGACGCATTCATCACTGATTTCCACGGCCGCGACAACGTTACCCATGGAGAACTGGCGCTCGACCAGGACGGCAATTTCCTTGGAATGCTAGTCGATGTAACCGCAAACCTTGGCGCCTATATATCGGGCCGAGGAGCCATCTCACCTGTACTTAATCAACCGGCATTAGCGGGCACCTATCGAACTCCGGCTATCCACGTACGGGTTCGCGGAATGTTTACCAACACTGTCCCCACGGATGTGTATCGCGGTGCGGGACGCCCCGAGGCAATCTACCTCCTTGAACGCCTCATCGACAAAGCAGCGGATGAACTGAACATCGATCGTGTAGAACTGCGTCGCCGCAACATGATCCCGGCCGATGCCTTCCCGTATGAAACTCCACTAGGTTTGACGTATGACGGAGGGCTTTTTGAGCGCAACCTTGATGAAGGACTTCGTCGGATGGATTGGGACGGTATGGTGTCGCGCCGCGCCGAAGCAAGGGCACGTGGGCGGAGGCGCGGAATTGGACTTGCAAACTATGTTGAACGTTGTGGCCATGGCATAACCCAAGACGCACAGATCAAAGTCGCGGCCGACGGTGGAGTCACCGTTCTAATCGGTACTATGTCTAGTGGCCAGGGACACGAGACAGCATATGCCCAAATCAGTGCGGAACTGTTAGGTGTCCAGCCAAGTCAGGTAAAAGTGATCCAGGGAGATACTGACCTTGTCGCCCAAGGCAAGGGAACTGGCGGCTCATGGTCCATACCGGTAGGTGGTGCAGCAATGTCTAAGGCAGCCGACGCTATCATCGATAAAGGCAAGGAAATAGCGAGTCACCTTTTAGAAGCTTCGAGTGCCGATATCGAATTTTCGGGCGGCTACTTCACTGTTGCAGGAACCGACCATGCAATGGATTGGAGTTCTGTAGCCGCAAGCGCTTATGATCCAACACTATTGCCCGAAGGCATGACCCCAGGATTAGAAGGCACCGGCGAGTTTGTGCCTTCCAACCACACTTTCCCCAACGGGTGCCATCTCTGCGAGGTGGAGCTCGATCCCAAAACAGGGTCACTGGATATCGTGCGCTATTTAGTTGTTCATGATTTCGGGGTTGTTCTCAACCCCCTTCTTCTAGAAGGCCAGGTCCATGGCGGCGTCGCACAAGGTCTGGGTCAAGCTGTGTTCGAACGTACATATTATGACAATGCGGGCCAATTCCATACCAGTTCATTTCTGGACTACAATATTCCTCGTGCCGACGAGATACCTCCAATCGAATTCATCAGCAATCCGACCCCCTGCCCGGCCAATCCGCTTGGGTTTAAGGGCTGTGGTGAGGCCGGCGCGGCGGGTGCACCGCCAGCAGTGGTCAATGCCGTGGTCGACGCGCTTAAAGAGTTTGGGGTAAAACATATAGATATGCCACTGACCCCGGAGCGGATCTGGCGCACGATAAACAATGCCGCCACCAAGCAAGACTTTCCATGACAATTGAAACACTCACTTATCGCGGCGTTAAAACGCGCACGGTCCTGGTGCCGTTGAAGCGACCCGTGGTGTCGCGGGTCGGCCTGTACGAAGACTGGCCATTAATTCTAATTGACCTAGAAACCAACCAAGGAATAGTTGGACGCGCGTATCTCGAACCCTATCTTGCGCAATCGGTTCGATACATCATTCCGGCCATCCATGATCTGGTTGCAGCGCGCAAAGATAAACCAATTGCCCCGTTTGACGATTTTCAAGCGAACCGCAAGGCGCTTAGTCTGATCGGCCTTCAAGGCGTCTCAATGATTGCGGTCTCGGGTCTTGATATGGCTTGTTGGGATGCACTTGCCAAAGCATCTGATCTCCCGCTTGTCCGGCTGTTGGGTGGGGACCTGGGCCCTGTGCCAGCGTACAACAGTAATGGCCTCTGGCTTACTCCACTGGAAAGCCTAGAGGAAGAAGCAGCTGAGTTAGCGGCAGAGGGAAACTTCACATCTCTCAAATTGCGCGTAGGAAGGGATAGGCTTGCGGAGGACTTGGCCGCAGTGGATGCTGTCCGCCGCGCTGTTGGCGATAACGTCAATCTAATGTGCGACTTCAATCAGGGCCAAAACCTTGGAGATGCACTAGTGCGATGCCATGCACTTGATGACCAAGGCCTCTACTGGTTCGAGGAGCCAATCCCGTACGACGAGATAACGGGCTACGCCCAATTGACTCGCGAACTCGCAACTCCAGTACAATTGGGGGAAAATTTTTATGGACCGCGCGCATTATACGAGGCGATCGAGGCCAAAGCTGGCGATTACGTGATGCCAGATTTGATGCGTATCGGCGGCGTTACAGGCTGGTTGCGCTCGGCCGCGATCGCAGGCGCATCTGGGGTGCCAATGTCAACACATCTGTACCCCGAGGTTTCTGCCCATCTAATGCGGGTTACTGAAACGGCTCACTGGCTCGAGTGGCAGGACTGGTGTAATCCAATTCTTACACAGCCGTATACGCTAGAAAATGGTCACCTCTTGGTTCCAGACCGACCCGGAACAGGGATAAATTGGAATGAAGACGCGGTATCTCAGTATCTGATGGAAGCTTGATCCGGAACCTAGAACTATGCCCGAAATGGAAATTCGCGCACTCACCTTCGACGTGTTTGGCACAGTCGTAGATTGGCGAAATTCAATCGCCCGCGAAGGAGCAACATGGGGTCCCAAGAAGGGCCTGGAAATAGACTGGTTCGCCTTTGCTGATGCGTGGCGCGGGCTATACCAACCCGCCATGGAGAAAGTGCGCGAGGATCAAATGGGCTGGGTCAACTTGGACGCGCTTCATCGTATGAACCTCAACCAACTAAGCGATCAATTTGGACTGGGTGCGTTAAGTGAAACCGATCTCAAACATCTGAACCAAATTTGGCACCGGCTCGACCCTTGGCCGGACGCCGTCGCTGGGATGGAACGTCTGAAACAAAAATTCACTCTGGCATCTCTGTCTAACGGAAACGTTGCCCTAATTGTGAACATGGCGAAACGTGCCCGCATCCCATGGGATATGGTTCTCGGCGCAGAGATTGCCGGCCACTATAAGCCCCAGCCTGAGGCATATAGCATCAGTGTGGGCCTCCTTGGCCTTGAACCTCAACAGGCGCTCATGGTCGCAGCTCACAATGGCGATCTAGTAGCGGCGGCGGCGGTCGGACTACGGACCGCTTTTGTGCGCCGGCCAACTGAATATGGCCCGAATCAGGATTTTGACTTTGACCCCAAACACAAATTTGATTTTGTAGCAGAAGACTTCCTCGACCTTGCCGACCAGCTGGACTGTTAATTGACAAATATCCCATTTAAGCGAGACCTAACATTCGACTACGGCAGGCCCGCCGATCTATCGCCGTTTATCAGACGCGTCGTCGCACGCAACCCAAGTATGTTCACTCTTCACGGAACGGGCACCTACATCGTTGGACGAGGCAAAGTCGCGATTATCGACCCCGGACCAGATCTCCCAGAGCATATCGACTCATTACTTGAGGCAGTGCGTGGTGAAACTGTTACCGACATCGTAATCACCCATACTCATATCGACCATTCCCCCGCCACGCCCTCCGTAAAGGCAGCAACTGGTGCTACAACGTGGGGGTTCGGACCGCACGGTACTCCAAGCGGTACATACCAAGTAGAAGAAGGTGCGGACCGTGATTTTGTACCCGATTATGCAATAGGCGATGGGGATGTCGTCAGCGGTGATGGTTGGTCATTGGAGGCCATTCACACTCCGGGTCACACCTCAAATCATCTCTGTCTCGCGTTACGCGAAGAAAACATCATGTTCTCGGGTGATCACGTGATGGGTTGGTCGACATCAGTAATTTCACCACCCGACGGAGATATGGGTGATTACCTGCAGTCGCTTCGTAAGCTAATGGTGCGAGAAGAGATACGGTATTGGCCTACCCACGGCCCAGCAATTGAAAATCCGCGACCATTCGTCGGCGCATTTATTGACCATCGTGAGAAAAGAGAAGTTCAAATTTTGACATGTCTTGATGAAGGGTTGGTTGCCATCCCTTCGATGGTTGAGCAGTTATATACGAAAGTGGATCCACGTCTGTACCGCGCAGCCGGCCGTTCTGTGCTGGCTCACCTGATACATATGGTCAACACTGGCCGCGCAAAATGTGAGGGCAAGCCCGAAATCGATACTCTCTATCACCCAATTCAACGGTAAGGTCTGGCTGCCATGCATTGTGTCCAGATGGCACTCGTGTTGGCATAATTGTCTTAAAATTCTGTTCGCGTGTTTGGTGCCAGTGACCATTAGCTGCAAGTAAGGATCCGCGCTATTCCCGGTCGTAAGTATCCTGCCCATTGCGGCGCTGATAGACCGGGATTGTCCGGATCTTTCCGGCGACCGGTGGATGTTCAATGAGGTTCATGACCTCCTTGAGCACGTGCCCAGTGATCGAAGGGATCGGCATGGTAACGGCTTCCGTGAGCGGCACCCATTTTATATCGAGCAGTTCTCCGCTACTTTTAATCTCTCCGCGCGAATGAACTTCGTCAGCCATAAAAAAACGCGCGTGGAATCGTCTTGGCCGTCCCGGTGGAGTGATTGCCCTACACACATAATCGAGCCGATCGAGTGCAGGGCCTAAACCCTGCGTAGAGAAGTCGGCCCAAGCTGTACCATTGCTAGTCGGATGACCGTCCGGCATCGGACGCGCTAACATCAAGCCCGTCTCCTCGTAGGTTTCACGGATCGCCGCTACCGAGAGGGCACGCGCACGGGCTGCCCCACAAGTTTTTTCCAACCTCGCCGCTACGTCGGGATCTAGAGGCGTTGCTGGACGCACTCGACTATCGCTCGGATCAACCCTCCCGCCCGGAAACACATAGCGGTTCGGCATAAAGGCATGAGCACCATGGCGTTGGCCGAGCAATACTTCTGGTTCGCCACGAGAATGGCGGACTAGAACCAGGGTGGCGGCATCCTTTGGTCGAAGTGATTGGCTCATAATCTTGGAAATTGACGTGAGGGTTAGGGCCGGCATTATAGCCTTTGGGCCGGCGGCTTGCGACCATCCAAACAGATTGTCAAAATGTATTTAATCTCTCTTTCTGGCAAGCAACCGCCGCCGGAACCTTCGTAACTGAACACTGGGATAAATTATGCCGCAGATCAATACGGATAAAGGTGCACTTCACTTCGAAGTTTTAGATGCGACACCGCCCTGGCTGGACACCCCAGAAACAATCTTGTTCCATCATGGCGTCGCCATCGATAGCGGCATTTGGGCAGGCTGGCCCCCAGCTCTGTCTGATCGTTATCGTATCCTCACATTCGATGTGCGCGGGTATGGCCGCTCAAATATTCCGGACGAGAGCTTCGATTGGTCGTTTGAGCTGCTCGCCGAGGATGTGCTGGCCGTCGCTGACGCGGCAGGCGTCGATAAATTTCATTTTGTTGGTGAATCCATGGGAGGCGCGATGGGACTTTACCTCTCTATTCACCATCCGGGCAGATTATTGAGCGTTACTCCATGCACCAGCCCACATAACGGTGGCGCAGTTCAGTGGTTGGTGGAATGGCGGGATTACATCGCAGAACACGGCATGGATGGCTGGTCCGAACGGATGATGGGACGGCGGTTCTATCCTGGCGGCCTAACACAAGCCGCGGAAAGTTGGTTTGCAAACACGCAAGCATCTAGCGCACCCCAATCTGTCCTTGGACACGGAGAAATGCTTCTAGAGATAAATCTCAGCCCCCAACTCTCCTCTATTACAACTCCCGTCCATTTAATCGCTGCAGACAACAGCCCGTTTCTGCCACTAGCTATAACCCTTGAAATTCGCGACGCGATCCCGGACGCGGAAATGGATGTGATACCGAACGCGCGTCATGGTGTTGTGTTTTCACATGCAGAACAATGTGCACAATCTCTGCGTGGCTTTTTGGACCGCACCGGACTCGGACTGAAAATCGCCTGATCGAGAATGCCAAACGTACATCGGTTACAAAATAACTCGCCAATTGCTGACAAAGTTTCAACTCATGTCTGACCAACCATAGATTTACCGGGAACAGGCATGTCAGCAACAAGCACTGTGCCCGTCTCCGATTCAGTAATGTAAAGTTTTTTTCGATCATGCCCACCATAAGCGACATTGGTGGTCATGACTCCGGCGCAGGATCGGATGCGGGCTACCGGCTCACCGAGTGAACTGAACAGCCAAACGGTGCCGAGTCCGGCGTGGGCTACCGCTATATTACCTGCCTCATCCAGTGCCAGGCCATCAGGGCCGGCAAGCCCACCAGATAGCTGTAGGAATACGCCCACCTTGGAGGGCATTCCATCAAGTAAAAATGGCACTCGCCAAACACTATTGTCGCGTGTCACCGCGAGATAAAGCACCGTCTCATCAACGTTCATGACAAGACCATTGGGACTCGGAATAGCGTCCAGTAAACATTCGAGGGCCCCGTCGGAACTCTGGCGATAGAGCCTTCCTCTGGGATCGTGAAGCCCTGTCTGCCCTTGATCAGTAAAATATAGAGCGCCGTCAGAAGCAAAAAACAGGTCGTTAACGCCCCTGAAACGTTCCAGCGTCGGCCTGTCGAGCGCCACCTTTATTGCCCCAGTAATAGGGTCTATCTCCATGATTCCGTGCTTGTGATCGGCAATAAACATCCTCCCCTCACGGTCAAACTTTAACCCGTTGGGTTCTCCATCGTACTCGACGACCAGTGTCCAATTTCCGTCTGGAGAAATGCGGAACACGCGCCCAAAGGGGATATCAACAACGTAAAGATTGCCTTCCAAATCAAAGGAGGGACCTTCCAGAAAGCTATCGAGCTCCTGCCCGCGCATCTGGATATTTGCCCAATCACTCCGTGCGGATCGTCGAAATTCATCCGGAAGACTCGCGAAGACGCGGGTTTCAATATCCGGCGGTGTGGCAAACATTAAAGTCCTCCCACAAATCATCAACGTCACAAATGAAACGGGATGTAGAGTGCTATTTCGGGCATCGCAATCACTAGAGCAACACACAACAGAATCAAAAGCACGAACGGAAACACGCCACGGGCCACCTCTCCGGTGGAAACCCGACCGGTGTGAACACCATCACTGGCCACCGCCTGAATCACGAATAAATTGAGCCCAACCGGTGGTGTAATCAATGCACACTCCATCATCATCGTGAAAATGATCCCAAACCAGATAGGGTCGATAGCAAGGTCGCGTAAGGACGGCTCAATAATCGGCAGCATTAACAACATCATCGACAAAGTTTCAAGAACACACCCCATCACGAGCAAAAGGGCACAAATTGTGCCGACAAACGCCACGGGTAAAACTAAATTAACCACCACCGCAGCAGTAACCGCCTGCGGAACCTGGTAAAGCGTAATTGCCTGGCCAAATACCTTAGCTCCCGCAATGATGAATAAAACCATCACCGTAGTCCGCGCCGATTCACGCGCAATCGCGAACAATTCTCCGGTTGAAAGCGAACGCTGTATAACCAAAGTAATTACCAACGCTGCAACAAATCCGACCCCAGCCGCTTCGGTGGGGGTAAAAACCCCAAAATAAATTCCGAACAATATCAACACAGCAAGCGCCAAAGTAGGCGATGCCCGTAAGGTAGCACGCCAGCGCTCAGTCCAAGACGCACGCGGCGCCGCACGTTGCCCTCCCCCAAAATGGGCCCATGCAACAACGTAAACCACAAATAGCGCTGTCAATAAAAGACCAGGGCCAATGCCCGCCAAAAACAAATCAACAATCGATTCCGACATAACAAAACCGAACACGATCATCGGAATAGACGGGGGAATCAGAATTCCAATGGTGCCACCTGCCGCCAATAACCCGTACACGAAACGCCGCTCGTATCCGCGCGAAATCATAGCCGGAATTGCTACCGTTCCGATTGTGGCAGCCGTCGCCACAGATGAGCCCGAGATCGAAGAAAAAATTGCGCAAGAGAGAATTGTCCCCACCGCCATGCCACCTGGCCAATGTCCCACCCAACTTTGCACGGCGTCGAACAAATCATTGCCAGCACCCCCACGGAGAAGCACATTCGCCATAAGAACAAATAACGGCACCGCGAGCAGGATGAAATTGTCCATGCTCGCCATCATCGCTTGCGGCATAATCAATGGGGAAAGATCAGCGGTTAGTAACAGCACGACTCCAAGGCCAGCCATAGCAAAAGCAATGTCTACCCCTGCGAGCAACAGCGAAAGTAAACCGATTAAAATGAGAGCCGTCGTCATCGCCTTAAAAATCTGGCGCGCGAGCAGCATCATTTAGGCGTTCCGGATGCTCAAAACTATCGACCATTACGGCAAACGCTTGAAGAGCTGCAAGCATAAGACCAAGGACCAGGGGAGCTTGCAATAACCACATCGGTAATTCCAAAGTGGAATCGGTCCGCTGGCCAATCGATATCGAGAATCGCATCAGCGCACCCGAATACCAAGCTCCTGTCCCAGACACTGCCGCCACCACCAGCAACGACAGACGAGCCAACCATAATTGCGCACCGGTCCCCAGCAAACTTGAAACAACGGTAATTCGGATGTGTTCTCGCCGGCCTACCAGCCATGCACACGCCAGAAAGACCCCGTAAACCTGCAGCACGCGGGCACTTTCCTCAACCCAACGTGTCGGATTCAAGAATACATACCGCATCACGACTTCATAGGTGACAATCAGCCCTATGACGAAGAATAGAACCGCCGCCAACCCGGCAGCTACTACACACAATCGGTCGATCGCACGGATGATTTTCGCCAACAGCTCCTCACCAATCAGCGGGCTAGCCGATCACGCAAGGCTTCCGTTGCCAACATTAATTCCACGCCAATATCGCCCGCGTTCTTGACATAGGACTCACGCAAAGGTGCGCTGACCCGCTCCCACGCAGCTTTTTCTTCTGCGCTCAGGTGGTGAATTTCGAGCCCATTTTTGATAGCAATCTGGGTCGCTTTTTCTTCGATCCTCGTAAACTCGACGCGCAGTTCTTTCTCCACCTGACGCGCAGCGTCAGTCAGAATATCTCGGTGCGTTTGGTCTAGCTGCTGCCAGAAACGCTCGTTAATGACCACCACGAACTCGATATCGGAATGATGTGTCATGGAAAGGTGATCCATGACATCAAACAGTTTTCTTTCTTGGACGCTAAGCATACCGGTCATGCCTCCGTCGACAGTACCGCGCTCGTAAGCCAGATATTGGCGCGATGCTGCTATGTTCGTTGCCGCACCTCCAACCGTATTGACAAACATTTCCAATGCTTTTCCAAAAGTTCGAATCTTTAGTCCCTGCATATGATCAGGGTGAGTGACCGGTTTGCCACGCGTCAGTAAGACGGTCAGACCATACGGCTGCCACCACAAGGGCCGGGCACCCTTTTCCGCCATCGCCTGATCGATCAACTGTCGAATTTTAGAATCAGGATCTGTCGCCGCACCTACAAGCTCGAGCGAATTGAAGAGAAATGGTACAGAAAAAATATCGACGGCTGGGATTGTCCCTGCAAATCGCACCAAGCTTGCAGAACCCATTTCGATCTGGCCTGATGCAACAGCTGTCGGCACCTCTTTGTCAGTGAACAATTGCGCCGCGGGATATATCTCAACAAGTAAATCACCATTACTCTCTGCTTCCACTTTTTCCTTGAAACTGACCAAATTCTGGCTCAGGGGCGAAGTAATTGGCAGTTGCATCGTAATACGAATCTTGGTCGCAGCGTCGGCCGTTGTTCCGAACGTTACTAAACCAACCATCACCAGTGATAATAAACCGAATTGGATCACGTTTTTTCTTCCATGCCAGCTTCGCGGGCATCATCCAAATATTCATCTAGGCCGCT
>JYMV01014156.1_pt1 | contig 10030 bp, 8 predicted proteins | sample 338911 | NCBI WGS metagenome assembly JYMV01 (sample SAMN03354496, study PRJNA234377) | hydrothermal vent metagenome | biome: Deep sea; feature: Hydrothermal plumes at the Eastern Lau Spreading Center, Western Pacific Ocean; material: Seawater | place: Tonga | collected 2009 | depth 2000 m m
ATTACCTATAACTCTGGCAATGTAGAAATCATAGAATCTGACGATGGTAATCTAGCCTTAGCAGGCGGGTGGATGCCGGCTTCATTGACACTTGTTGACTATACTTCAGGTAATGTTATTTTATCAAGTGATTTGCCATACGGTAATGCAAGAAAGATTATAAATACTGAAGGTGGTTTCGCAATTTTAGGCATTGGTGAATCTGACAATGTTTCTGCTATGAAAGTTGATTATCAGGGTGGAGTAATTTGGTCTCATCTTTATGATGATCCAAGTACGATGGGTCCTCTTGATATAATCAATCAAGATGATGGTGGATATTTAATATTTTGTTATTCAGACCCACCACCTTATGCAACCCTGATAAAAATAGATGATGAAGGAAATGAAAGGTGGCGAAAAAAATATGACGACTATATTGGCGGCGGGAAGGGCTGGATCCATCAGACGGACGATGGCGGTTATTTTATGGCGTCCGGTTATGCAGTCACAAAATTGGATTCTGAAGGTAATGTAGAATGGAATGCTGCGGCTCCAACTGGGTTTGATAAGAATTTTAATAATGGGATGGTTTCGGGAATTAACTATGATATGAAGAAGATCGAAGGCGGAGCTGTTATGGTTGGGTATGGATCAGCGGATTGGGAATGACACTATTACCATGCGTTTTATACCCCTATTGATATGGAGTACACTTCTTTCAGCCGATAGTTATGAATCACCCATCCTGGATCCATCCTTTCAGTTTAATTATACCAGCACAGAGATCTATGCAGGCGCAGATTCAGTGGGGTCGTTTAGCGGGACGATCTACAATATTTCATCCGGCACGGTTACAATAGCTGTTGTCAGACGGATCAATGTACTGGCTGAAGGGTGGACTTCATCCATCTGCGTGGGAGCGATCTGCTATAATGAATCCGTAGACAGTGTTGCTGTTGAACTCAGTGCAGGGGACTCAACTGCCTGCGGAGTGTTGATCTGGATAAATGGGGTGGAAGGTACGGGCACGGTGCAGCTTGACCTGTTTGACCTACAAAACATGGATGAACACATAATTGTTGATTTAAATATTTATACCGGTTCTACAGTAGGAATAGATATTAATAGTGTATTTCCAAAGCAAATGGTTCTTTATCCTGCATTCCCAAACCCATTCAATCCAGTAACAATATTACGCTATAATTTACCCAAGGATGGTTTGGTCAATATCACTATCCATGATATGATGGGCAGAATAGTCAGAACTCTGGAAAATAGCAAACAGGCTGCTGGCTTAAAATCAATCCAATGGAATGCTACCAATGATGTCGGACATCCAGTTAGTGCTGGTCCCTACCTCTACACAATACAATCAGGGTACTTTAGGCAAACCAAGAAGATAGTATTACTTAAATAATTCTACCCTTTACACAATATCAAATTCCACTTTCATGGGGTTTTTTGTTTGTGAGATGATGTTGTAAATTGGGGGATAGCGAAATGAATTATGGAGCAAAAACTCACTAGATCTGACACTGTTCCCAGCATTATAGCTGGACTCATCAATGGGATTCTTCTCATTGTGAAAGCCATGGCCCTGATACAATAATGATAAATATAATCAAATCACATTCTTGGTGGTTAATCCGCTTAGCATGCAGCCCCTTTTTATTCTCAAGACTAATAGCAGGACATCCCATTAATATTGATGGACAATTCCACGATTGGGACAATGTGGGAATAGCCTATTCCGATATGGAAGGTGATGGCATGAGTGCAGATTTTGGTGATGTAAAGATTACCTACGATATGGAATTTCTGTTCATCTATTTCAATTTTCATAATGGCGAATATCTCATGCAGGACGGGAATGCGTTTCATCTTTACATTGATGCGGATAATAATGCATCCACCGGACTCGATTTTCATGGTATTGGCGCAGAGCTGGATTGGACCTTTGGTCAGAGGGAAGGCGTATTTTATATTAATGGAGGCAGTGAAATTATTTGGCAAAATGACTTAACATTGCGGATTGGCCCCACCATCACATCCACAGAATTTGAAATTGCAATCTCAAGAGAATCTGATGTGCTTACACTAAATGAATCGCAAGTTTTGGCGGAAGGAAAGATCGTGATCGCAGAAGCACCGCCAAACTCAGACACTGTGCCAAATGAAGACGGCGGAATCTATTTTAGTATCGGGGAAGATACTGTACCATTGCCAGAACCAATTCCCTTAGAACGCAAACATGAAGATGATATTCGTATTGTAACCTATAATACTTGGAATGACGGGTTTTTAGATGAGGAACGCCAGCCTCATTTTAAACGAATCATTCAAGCTTTAGATCCTGACGTGATTGCGCTTCAAGAGCACTGGGATTGGGATGAGATCGATGATATTATTCAATCATGGTTTCCAGATGAACCGTGGCATGCCAGTTGGACCCATCGGGATATGGTGGTTTTATCCAGGTTTTCCATCATCGATGATGCCAGTTTGATCAGTTCAGGAAGAACCATGGGTGCCTTATTAGATACAGAAGAAGAATTGGGAAAAAATCTATTAATCGTCAATTCCCACTTATCTTGCTGTGCCAATAATGAAGATCGTCAGCAACAGGTGGATGAATTTTTGTCGGTCTGGCGTGAATGGATTTCCAATGAAAATGGACCCTTTAATTTGGAAGATGAAACACCCTTTGTCCATGTGGGAGATTTTAATTTTGTTGGATACCGCCAGCAAGTAGAAACTATCCGCATTGGCGACATTGTAGATGAAAATGAATATGGTGAAGATTTTCTCCCCGATTGGGATAACACAGCCGTCGTTGATCTATTTTCACGGCATACTCATAAGCGTATGGGCTATACTTGGCGGAGTGATGGTAGCTCATTTAATCCAGGGAAACTGGATTATATTTTTTATTCCGATGCTACTATTGATACAGGCAGGCATTTTACTCTCAATACCCTAGCCATGGAAGAGGCAACATTAATGGAATATGGATTGGAATGGGATGATACCCAGGAGGCGTCCGATCATCTACCAAGAGTGTTTGATATTACATTAAATGATTTAGACATTGGAGTTGATTTCAATGAAGGTTGGAACCTGGTTGGTTTACCACTTGAGGTTGATGATGCTTACTATCAAATACTCTTTCCTGAAAGTGTAGAAGGGACTTTGTATTCCTTTGATGGTGGTTATGTACAAGAAAATGAATTATTACATGGTTCCGGTTATTGGCTTCTCTTTGAAAATTCCGGGAATGTTACTATAATTGGCAATGGGTTAAATCAACTTATCATTGAATTAAACCAAGGCTGGAATCTCATATCAGGGATTTCTATTGAGCTTCCTTTAGAAAGCGTAGAAGATCCTGAAAACCTTATTATTCCAGGGACGGTTTATAGCTTTGAGAACGTGTATGTGCAAGCAGACAGTTTTCAACCCGGAAATGGATACTGGCTCAGGTCATCAGGAACGGGTGCCATCATACTAAATCAAAATTGAAAAGGATTATTTTGTGAAAAATGCAATTACCATATTCGTTTTATTTTTTAATATTTTATTTGGTCAATGACCCTTGTGAACGAACCCCAGCCTCCCGGTCGGGACGGCAAACTCAGGTATTGGTTTGGATAAGGGTGAATTACTCGTAGGGAGTAATTTTTCATCACAATTTATTGATTGGGGGCACGGAGCATTGGGCCCTGAGGAAGAACCACATGAAGGAACACTCGATTCATACATAGGTGACCTAAATATTAATTATGGGTTAACTGAAAAATGGAATCTGGGAATGAATATGGTAATTGGGAAAAGAACGATGCATTTTCCACAGCTAGATAGTCCTCATCATCGTGATGAATCCAGGTCAGGTATTGGAGATTTAAGTATCGATCTTAGGTATCTATCATCAAACATATCCTTTGGTCCGGGGACACGTCTGTTTTTTGGAGGGGGTATCATTATTCCTTCCAACAATACTTTGAAGTCAGATCCATTTGAGGCTGGAAGGGAAATCCCCCCTCTTGATCATACGCATTTTGATATGAGCGAGGGAGCGTTTAAACTTGTGGGCGAAATTCAGTATTTTAAGCGGGACACATTACCTATTGTTAAGGGTGGAATTCTGAAGTACTCCTCAGCTCTTACAGAAAATGATTATTCTTTTATGCCAGGATATCAATTGGATGCAGTTGCCATGTTTTACTGGCAGACAAAACAGATTTTTAAAGGGATTCCCCAATTTTCACTCATTGGACAAAAAAGAGGTGTGGATTATTGGGATGGTGATGTTGTGCCAAATTCAGGGGGATTTATCTTACAAGGTGCCGCTGGACTGATGTGGATTTTAGATTCGCATCATTTCACGGTTTCATTTAGGAAGCCGATATATCAAAAATTAAATATGGTTCAGGAAGAATCTTCCATAGAAAACCATGCAGACATGTGGGGTTTCTCTTTTAGCTATCGAACGGTTTTATCATTTGGTGATAAATAATTTAAAAGCTTTATTTGTAAAAACATCCATAAAGAACAAAGAGAAAGCCCCGCTCATTCGCGAGGCTTTCTCTTTATAGAGGAATTTTAACTAAATTCTGTAAAACGAAAACTTACTGAGCTGTTACCAATAACTGGTCTGGCGTAATAACGTCTCCATATTCTGCTTGAAGTCTATTGAGTTTATCAATTTGTGCTTGAAGCTCAGTAAAGTATAAATCCGGGATTTTCTGAGAGCTTTTAATTTTACCGTATTCTTCCATCTGATATTCTAACCTAGAAATAATATTTCCAAGGTAAAGAGAAAACTGTTTATCATAAAGACTTTTCGTGTAGTTCTTATCAATCAATTCACTGAATAAGTCTTTTAATTTTTCATAGGTTGGGATTTTTCCGATTGGAGTATCTATTGCTTCAGCCTCACCGTGTTTAAATCTTTCTAACCAGGCAAGCCACACTTTTACATCCTGTTTTTCGCCAAGTAGCTTATCAGATTCCCCACCCCTTGCTTTATCTGTTAAGAAGTAGTTAAGCCCGGCCATAAGCGGTTTTTCTTTCAATTTTTCATTATTGAATACTCCAAATTGAGATTGCATATATGCACCAAGTTCACTTGGAACAAATGGTGCATTTGCCCATGGAGCTCGTTTAAGAGAACCGTCAGAGCCAACTTCAGTTGCTGTAGTAGCTGAAACAATGTTCGCTCCAATTAATACGCCTTCATTTGCTGAATTTGCAATCCATACTGGAGGCATTGTGTCTGGATCTCTACCACTATACGTAATGATTTTTGCTTCAACTCCAGTCGAAGCTTCAGCTTTTGCATTCGCAAAGTTAGCAATATCTTCAGAATTTAAAGTTACACGTGCATTCCCATGTGATATTGGTGTGTCTGGCAACATCGATTTTGTCCAATTCCCCTGGAAATTAATTCCCTCCTCCGGGATAGGCCTGCCATCATTAGTCCATCTTGCCTCACCTTCTGGAGTGATTAAAACATTAGAGAAGATAGCTTCTTTGCCTGGTGTCTTTAATAGGTTAATGATGTTAGGATCACTTTCTGCAGTCATATCTTTCACGATTCCAAAGATACCGCACTCTGGGTTTACAACTGCTAGCATATTATCTACAAGTAAGAACTGGGCAAGGTCATCACCGATGAACTGATCTCCTGCCATTGCAGTGGTTGTTTTGCCACAACCACTTGGGGCAGCACCGACAATCCATGTCATGCGATCAGTGTCTTTTGGCCCTTTAACACCAGTAATAAACATATGTTCAGACAGAGTGTCAAACTCACCTTCTTCAATTGCACGTTTAACCGCTCTGTTAACAGCCAATCTATGGTGACCTTTTTTCATAAGAAGTGCGTTACCGGCATAGGATACTTCAAATGCAATTGTCGTTTCTTTTTTTAGATCCATGAAAATACGTCCCTTTTCAGTATCAAGGGTTCCGGTACTATGAAGATTTGTGAAATAAGTATCTGTTAGGTCCATTTGTTCAAAGAAACCTTCAAAATCATTTCTGTAAAGAATCCCTGCGCTGTGTGCTACATATGCGGAGTCAGTCATTTGTACAACAGGGAATGAGAGAGGAAATCCTTTGGGCCCTCTTGTATATAATGATATATACATGGTCCTGCCATTCATAATATTTGTCATACCGTTCCTAATTTCCTTATAAGCATCTGCTCTATCCATACCCTTTGCTAAAGCACTAAGGTTGCTTCCTTCGTCTTTAATGTAGTATGTATTAGCAACTATTCTCCCCTGTTCTTTCACTGGATCCATGTGGTAGGTGTGGCCCTCTTGAATCAATGCTGTTTCTTCTCCACTGTCAATAGCTGCTTGCCTAATTTCGGCTTTATCTGTTGCACCCATATCTATGAAGATTTTTGCAGGTCCAGTTAGTTCAATAGCTTCGGCGATTCGATCTAACAGCTTCGCGCTTGGTATCCGGGCTAGCTTGCCTAAATTAGAATCATCCATCTTGCTTGCAATAAATGCGACTTGCTGTAAAATGCTCTCTTCGGTGGTATCTGCTTTTAGCGAAAGGCCTAAAATTTCAAGCCTTGTATTAAGAACGTTAACGATGTCTTTTGTATCAGTAGAAATCACTTTTGTTTTTGATGTCAGTTAATATTTATGAGTGATATGTCGTTGCTGTTAACTTCTTAATATACAATAATGAAATGTTTATTTCAGTTTAAATATTTAATGATTGATTGAAAAATAGGGAGGTTTCTTCGTGCTCTACAAATAAGAATTGGTAAATTATTTTATTAGCAATGCTAATAGCATTATGATCTAACCTATAGGTTGAATAATCTTCCCATTCATACGGGAGAAAGAAACTCCTCTGTGATCAGTGGTTAATTTGATCTTCAATGACTATCCTTCCGCTTGTAATTGGATGATCCAGTCCTTCAATGAGTAATCCCAAATTATCACCAATGCCAGTGACTTTCCCTTGGGCTATTTCTTCACTCTGTTCTGTTGAAGTATCCGTAAATACTCTCACCCTTTTCCCAATTACATAGGAACGATCTTGATAAATATTTAGAAAGTTTGAATGTTTATTTTTCAATAACTGCTGATAGTTATCATCCAAAATAGTGACCAGACGGTCCAGTATAATCTTCTGTGAAAAGTAGTTTTTCTCTGCTACAAAATCAAATAAAGAAGCCGCTACCTGATTAAATCTGCTGGGAGTTATCTGGGGGGTCGTTTCTACATTTAGTCCGATTCCAAGCACAGCTCCTGTGATACTATCTCCCATTGTCTGTGTATGAGCCAGAACACCACATACTTTTTTTGAATCAATAACAATATCGTTAACCCATTTAATCGATGCTCTTCCAGTCAATTCTTTTATGGAATCAATTGTCTGGATTACTGATACCGCCGATAAAATGATGAACCCGCCTGCAAAATATTCTATCTCCTGGTTTGGTGAAAGATAAGCAGATAGGTGGATGTTCCCGGGTAAGGTCACCCATGGTCGATTTTTAAAACCGTGAAAATGTTTCCCTGATCCTGCAAGGCAGAGTATTCCGCCCGGCAGTTCTGGTTCAGACTGAGAAATTTTAATCAGGGTATCATACTGCGATGTGAGAGCAAATTCTAAAATAAAAAGATGTTTCCAGTTGTCTTGCCTATTGATTTCACCCATAAAAAATGTATTATTTTTAATCAATTTCTCTGCCAGAGATTGGATGTTTTTATTCAATGATTTCTGCCTGATATTTCTCCAATTAGGCTTTTGATCTAAGATACCTTCAGCATAATCTGTATTATCTGTGTAGACTAACATATTCTGTGTTAAGGATTTTCGTTAAACAGTTACAGTATTCAAAATAAATCTTTCGGCCGAAGCACAGGGGAGGTTAATTAAATACGAAGAATATAAGCCGGGCTCATAACCCGAAGAGCATGGGTTTTAACCCTTGCCAGCCAATGTTGCCATTATGGAATTCTGTATATGTAGGCGGTTTTCTGCCTGATCAAAGACAATGGAAATATCTGATTCAATGACCTCGTCCGTTACTTCCCGCCCTCTCTCAGCGGGGAGACAGTGCATAAACAAAGTTTCTTTTCCTGCTGACTCCATCAGTTTTTCATTCACCTGAAAATCTTTGAACAGCTTTTCTCTTTCCTCCACCTCTTCTTTCTGACCCATTGAGGCCCACACATCGGTATAAACCACATCTGCATTTTGCACTGCCGTATGAGGGTCATGACTAATCTCAATTTCGGAACATCCGCCTTTTCTCGCTAATTCAACTGTCTGTTCCTCCGGCGTATAGCCTTCCGGGCAAACACAGACAAAATTCATGGATATTTTTGAAGCAAAGTGCAACCAGGAATGAACAATATTATTCCCGTCACCTACATAACATATTTTTAAGTCCTCTATCCTGTTTTTTGCTTCCCATATGGAAAAAATATCTGCCATAATCTGGCAGGGATGATTGTAATCAGTCAGCCCGTTGATTACCGGGATAGACGAATATTGTGCTAATTCTAAAATATGTTTATGATCAAAGAGTCGTGCCATTATCATATCGTTGTACCGGCTAAATAGACGGGAAATATCTTTGATTTCTTCCCGCTTTCCAATGCCTATATCGTTGGGGCCTAAAAACAGTGCACTGCCGCCCATCCATTCAAATCCTGTTTCAAATGAGACGCGGGTCCGTGCAGAAGGCTTTGCAAATATCATGGCTAAAGAACAATTTTTGAATGGCGTATAGTCTTCACGATTTCGGAATTTTATTTTTAGTTCTTTTGCCAAATGAAGTATATCTAACAGCTCTTCCTTCGAATAATCTGATATATGTAAAAAATGTTTTACCATTATTTTCCCATTATAAAATATACCGGCTTAAATCCTGGTCACTGGCAATATCTGCAAGTTTTTCTTTTACAACATTTTTCGTAATAATAATATTCTGTTTTTTCTTTCCAGTCTGTTCATATAAATATTCATCTAAAAGGGTAGTCATAATTGTATGGAGGCGGCGGGCTCCAATATTCTCAGTTTTATTATTAACTTCTGTTGCAATCTGTGCAATGGCATTTATGGCAGTTTTTTCAAACTTCAAATCCACACTTTCCGCTGCAAGCAAGGCCTGATACTGCTTTATCAATGCCGACTTGGGATGAGTGAGAATTTTTATGAAATCATTGGTTGACAGTTTTTTCATTTCCACCCTGATAGGGAAACGTCCCTGAAGTTCTGGAATCATATCTGATGGTGTGGAACTATGAAAAGCCCCGGCCGCGATAAATAAAATATGATCAGTTTTCACGATACCATATTTTGTAGGTACAGAACTCCCTTCAATGATAGGAAGCAAATCTCTCTGAACTCCTTCCCTGCTTACGTCGGGGCCAACACCCTTATTGCTTCCTGCAATTTTATCTATCTCATCAAGGAATACAATTCCATTGTTTTCCACGGATTCTTTTGCCATGCGGATTACTTCATCCTGATCAATCAAATTATGGGCTTCTATATCCGTAAGGATTTTTCGAGCGTCTTTTACTTTCAGCTTCCGTCTTTTTTTCTGGCCAGGCATGATATTAGACAACATATCTTTCAAGTTGGTTCCAATTTCTTCCATACCAAATGGGCCGAATACCTGCATCTGCGCCATAGAATCGCCGGGGATATCTAGTTCCACCGGCCTGTCCTCAAAATTCCCTTTTTTGAGTTTATCCTCTAATCGCTTACGATTCCTATGATACCGTTCTTCTGCTTCTGGTGTTTTTTTTCTGTTTGTTTGTTTCCTAACAGGAAAGAGTAAATCAAGTAATTTTTCCTTAGCAAGTTTTTCAGCCTGCTGAATTACTTCTTCCTCTTTTTTCGACCGAACCATATTCACCGCAATATCCATCAGATCTCTTATAATTGATTCCACATCTCTGCCAACATACCCAACTTCCGTAAACTTGCTTGCTTCAACTTTCATAAACGGAGCATTTGCCAGATTTGCCAAACGCCGTGCAATTTCTGTTTTCCCTACACCGGT
>JYMV01000965.1_pt1 | contig 10029 bp, 7 predicted proteins | sample 338911 | NCBI WGS metagenome assembly JYMV01 (sample SAMN03354496, study PRJNA234377) | hydrothermal vent metagenome | biome: Deep sea; feature: Hydrothermal plumes at the Eastern Lau Spreading Center, Western Pacific Ocean; material: Seawater | place: Tonga | collected 2009 | depth 2000 m m
AAACAGACAGTCCGAAGATGTCTACCGTCAAAAATCCTACTTTCACTTTCGATTTAACACAAATTCAGGTGGTTTCTTTCCAATGCAATCATTTTTTTTATTTAAAACCACAAGGACATCAAATATGGGCTTAAAATTATCCTGAAATATGTAGGTTGCTACTGACATTCAGTATTTCGCAGTATCTAATATGGTTTAAATTTTATCCAACAATGTAGGAATCGATTTTGTGTTTACGTACTACTTTTCGACTGGTACTCATGCTTAGTGGTATTACACCTAAACGTTAGACAAATATTTACAGTCAAACTATGAACTAACTAACATATCCTCTTCATAGTGACACGTGGTAGTATATAAAATTAAATACTGAACAATATTTTGATTTCTGCACAGAACGGATGATCGGTTCGTCTTTAACTCCATTTGTACGTAGTATGACTTATGTCTTATTTACATTACATGTGTTTGCTTGTATATAATTGTGTGGGTTTTTTTGTTTTTTGTTTTTTGTTTTTTGTCTTCGTCTTGTGTCTTGTGTACACAATATTGCCAGTTTTTCGGGATTGTCCATTTTTTACATTGCCATTCGGTGTTCTCGAAGGTTTACTGACAATGCTGACATCAATTAATATGGATATCCCTAGTATATGAGGTATGTACTGAAAGTTTGGTGTATTATCATCTTTGTTCAAAGGGGCGATAATTCTAATGAAATACAAATACAGGTATTATGTTGCAAATGCCATTAAATGAAATATGCTAGTGTTTTAGCTGTCAATAATAGCATTAAGCTATTTACAAAATGTGTGTTTTTAATTGATGTGCAAAATAATCACAAACAGGCGCACTTTATATTTTGTGAATCAATCAGATATATCGAAATTCGTAATGGTAAAAGATTGCGCTATAAATATCTACCACCACTTTGAACAATATTATGAACCAAAGCATTGCCGGCCTTATTGGCTTCAGAACTATATGGTGATTGGAACTAGCTGTATTCTTATATATAGATCGCTTACCATTACGATCAAGACCACGATGTCCCCTCTGAATGATTGAATTGTGAGAATCAGATGAATGGATGATATACGTGTATCATGGTGTTATATTTTATTGACAAATATATTGAGTAGTATTTCCTGGTATATTGTAGATCCCGGGACCTATCTCACTGTAAGCCACCGCTATATCAACTGAGCTGAAGGTGATATCCACTAACGTAGTTAGCAGAGGTGGTTATGAACCTATTACGGTTCCTATAACTTTAGGTCTGGGATCGTTCCCGTTACACGCCCCCACCACAAGAGTAATCATACCCTGATGACGATATCGCGAACACCAATATTCAACCTAACCAGTTTTCCTGTTTTGACCATCGTAGGTTATTTAGTTTGGCACCAATATAACAGTAGAGCATATTTTACCTCTGAAAAATTAAATGTCCCCGATGGGATTCGATCCCGCGATCTCAAAGACTGTAAGCCATCGCTATTCCAACTGAGCTAAAGGAGATCTCCACTAATGCAGTTATCAGAGGTTGTTATGAACCTACTACGGTTCCTATACCATTAGGTCGGGGAGCGTTCTCGCTACAAAATAATAGCATGTCCTGTGTACGTAAAACGATTGTAGGAAGAGTTTGAAGATACTAAAGGGGTAATCAGAATCCATAACTCGAATAAAGACAAACAATACAATGGTCAACAGAAATTGGGCAAACAACTACCTACAAATGACTCCACAGAAAAATAAATATTGAGCAACACGAACCCAACTAGTTGTGGTTGATGGGACTTTAGATAGATTTTATGAATGACACAACACTTATGACACACAATATATAAGTTCGGAAAATGTGACCTTGTATCAGAACAACAACGGTCACTCATAACAAGCTGTTTTCATTAATTGCTAATATAAGTGTTTGTGTACGTGCAAGGAGTGTGACAATCTCGAAACCCTTCATTGTATTGTATGGGATAATAAAATAAACGCTTCCACGGATGATGTCAAAACTGCCATGGTTAGACCATAAAGGAAGGTTTATCACAATCGTAAAACACACATGGAGATAAATAATCTACTATTGATTCATATAATCTAACCGTATGCTACGGTGTAAATATTATCTGAACGAGATAGAAGACATGATTTATGAAACTGATAGCGAAATATATTTAGCTGCTCATTCATATCAGATTGTCTTCGATAAATAAGAAAAATAAACAGACGAGTCTATTCAGCATTACACATAGTCATTAAAGTAATGGTACAACACTTGTATTGCTGTTCTTCATTTGATAGTCACAGTAGGATCTTCAACTATCAGCAAACCCTAAAATGAGTATGCTTCATAATTGTTATGCATTGTCTATTTGTCTCTTATGACATTGTTACATATTCAACATGTGTTGATGTTTTTTTTGTTGTGTTCTACAATATGTGGAGATGATAAGGAATGTTGTTACAGAAACGCGTCATGCGCACTAATAACTACGTTTGTATTGCTATCACTGGGTCATCTGCTGGTGGATAGTCCCGATGGTATCATCCGCCCAGTAGTCAGTGTTTCGTCACTAACATTGTTTATTAGCTATAATTATAATCGAAATTTACAATTTCTAAATTATGTAATTATGATTAAAGATATGGCTCGCCTCCCACAAGCATATATGACTTTAGCGGATTGTGGTTATCATGCCTAGGCCCTTTGATTGTATTGCACCAAACATTTGGTAAATTAGTTGGCTTTCAAATATTTTTGCTTTGAGTGTACCTGATGAAGGTTATTCCAGCGTGCCATTGTATATTGTTAAATAAAAACATATTCATATGATGTACTAAATCAATATCCCAAATCCTGTCAGCAATGACAGAACATTCTTAATTGTAGCATCTCCTGTTTCATGACACCCATCAGTAGGGTATGTTTTGAAATGAACTCCACTGTATGCTGATATAATGTTATTTGTATATTGCCGATCTGTATGATAAAATGACATTACATAGTGTGTTGTAGATAAACATCCGTAGTTGCATCATTACATTAAAAGTGAAGGATTGGTCCCATAAAATTAGCATGATGATGTATCTGTGTGGAGCGATAATTCTACACTTGAGCCTGTTGTCTTAGTGAGTTAACACTACATACAGTCCAACTCGGCATATTGATCTAGTACAAAACTGATATCATTTTCATCTCATCAAAAATAATTGTTTTTCTACGATATAGATGTTAAATTGTTAACGTGGTGCCCAAAGCGGACGACGCGTTTCTGGAATAACATTCGTCAGGTACGCTCAAAACCAAAATAGTTGGAAAACATATTAGTAGATAGGAAAGTCCTCAAATGCATGTCGGTAAGTGTTTTGTTGAATGTTCCTCCTAGGAAATCATGTAAGATAAAGGTTGATTGATTTGATAAATGCAAATAAGATAGTATCCGCACATAGAACAACCAGTTTATTTTTGTCTGTATGATAATTCGCTTTATGGGAATATATCTATGTAAAGTAATAACCGATTACTTTAATTTATTACAATAAAAATATCATCCAACGTGGCCGTTATCGTATGATAGTTGGATTTACTACTACCTATGGAATCAGTGCCTATCACCACTGTTGTTGTGAGTTCGAATGCCACTCAGGGTGAGGTGTACAACATTAAGTGATTAAGTTTGTTAGTGACTAGTGGCAGGTCGGTGGTTTTCTCCAGTTTCCTCCACCAATAAAATTGACGGCCACGATATAACTGAACTATTGTTGAAAGTGGCGTTAAACACCATACAACCAAAACTAAAACCAAGCAAAAGTTAATAGTTATTTTTGTGTCTGAAAGGTAAGCAAACTAATTAGCTAAAACAAAAACACAATTAACACCTTTGTACATATGATGAAAAGATGAAATATGTCATAGCAGTATTTATTTTGGAGACGTTGTCATTAGATCGTGAAAGCTATTATATATCTGTATGACATAAATGATGGATTAAGTTTGTTTTGATACATTTTGAAATCCTATATGGACAGTGTTTTCATAGACTTTATAGTGACAACATTTACCAGGAGAAAGCTATAGAAATGGGTTCACTTCGTCCAGAATACAAACAAACATTTCCTAAGCATAATAAAACACTTTGTTTCCAAAGAAGAATTTTCTTTAGCAATGTCAATGTGATCTCATAATATCCTGTGTGTATTAGAACACTTGTTAATGGTCATATATTGTAATATATCGTGTTTAATGAGAGTCAAATATAATATGGTACATATAAAGAATATGGTATTGCACATTAATTCTCCCAGAAAATGAGAAAATAAGATATAAATATTAATGAATGTTCATTGCTGATCATAGAAAAATATTTTTAATAGTGATGACCGACAATTTCACCAATATTAACAAAGCAACCAATCTGCTCTCACCTTGTATTGTTTTCAGAGTAGTTTTTTCTATTTCTCACTAAGAGTGGAGGTTTGGGACATTAAAACTAGCCACCACTTTTTGAACTGTTTCGATAGTGTGACATTATTTTTTCTTTTTATTCTCATTGTAACATTGTACCCTCGTCCACAGAAGAAATAACAACAGTCGAGGAATTAGAATAATTTGCAAATTAGGGCTCCTTGCTATAATCCAAAAAACAATAAACTTTTTACCAAAGCCATATAAGCAACAGCAGGTGTGGCTGTCGGTGGTTTATATACTTCTTTGGCAAATAAATGTAATACTTCTCTGTTTAACTTTTTTCAATAATTGTTAAACCTAGACTTAATGTGAAATATAATTTTTTTTATATCTTTAGGGCCTAATAATAATATTATGTCTGATAGTAATGATAACAGAAAGCGTAGAGCGCAATAAAAAACATATCTACATTTTTATGTTAAAGTGCAAATTGCTAATTCTTTCATTATTTGCATAAAATACAAGATAATATATGCATATGAAATGTACTCACATGTGGCAAACACTTGCATGCCCACTCCATTTCACTAAGGGGTGATGTTTGGGCCCATATAACTAGCTTAACCCTGTCACTTTTTTATCGAAGTGTATGTACCAAGCCAGGAGAATGGGTGGCCATGTTATGTCTGTATGTTAGGGGTATTGATTTTGCCTCTGTTTATTACATTAGATTTCAGAGTTGTTCAGAGTTGTTCCCATAGATTTCAGTTGTTCAGAGTTGTTCCCATAGATTTCAGAGTTGTTCAGAGTTGTTCCCATAGATTTCAGAGTTGTTCAGAGTTGTTCCCATAGATTTCAGAGTTGTTCAGAGTTGTTCAGAGTTGTTCCCATAGATTTCAGAGTTGTTCAGAGTTGTTCCCATAGATTTTAGAGTTGTTGAGAGTTGTTCCCATAGATTTCAGAATTGTTCCCATAGATTTCAGAGTTGTTGAGAGTTGTTCCCATAGATTTCAGAGTTGTTCCCATAGATTTCAGAGTTTTCCTACAAATGTTGTATTATCATATTTTATTTCAGCAGTTTGTCATTTCAAAATAGGTCGCTAAATAGAAAAAAAATGGAGCCAGATAAAAAAGTCGATGTGATTCGACACCGCCATTTTATAATACTTATGTTAGCGGTATTCGTGTTGCTTAATGCTTAGTGTATTGTTTTATAGATAACCTTTTTGTCCTTTTTCTGTAGGCTATTGTATTGTCTGGCTTTCTTATTGTGTATTATTAGTAGAATATCGGCAAACATTATCTATTTGTTTTACGTATGTACTGAAACCCATTTTACAAGCACAATGATCTTCCTTCCAGGGTTCATATGCGAGTAGGTGATATGTTTGCTTCAGTAAAAGTCATCCAGTATATCTCAATAACATATATAGATAAGGATTATCATTGAATCACGCAATTTGTTTGAATAATAAGCTGTAGTCATGGAATGGTTCCCTTGATGATGTAATTGATGAATGTACTTTGTCGTTGTTCAATGAAGATGTCGTTAGGTCGGTAGTCTGGTAAAAAAAAAGTATCGAGTTTTCCTGTTTCTACGAATATTCCAGTAGATTTTCGGAATTGTAATAATATGTTTGTTGTGTTTTTTGTGTGTTTTTTTTTCATTTAAAGGCATTTCTGTACTGATAAATTTTGCTTTGACCGCTTTAATTTTTTTTTATGCAATATTGTTTTATTCGAGCGGTAACAAGAAAACACAATTATTGTTCGTAATTAAAGTTATGTAATACATTGTATCTGTGTTGTGTTTTCTATGTTAATGAATAATATAGAGATTATATCAAAGAGAGTGAATACAAACTAAGCTGACAATCACTAAATTTTAAGTTTTAAAAGTTTTGGAAACAAGTTTAGTGAGTTCTTGTTGCGCAGTTTTTTTATTTTCTGTGTTGTGTTTTGTAGATTATCATTTGTCTTTTGCACTTTTCTCTTTTTGTCATTGTATTGTTTGTCCTTCCATTTACGGTTTTTGATTATTCTTTTGTTGTATCCAAACTGTTTGTTTGACAATGGTTGTATTTTTAAACAGCCACTTAATTTATTGTGCGAAAGTAAATTATTGTTTTTTTATTCATTTATTTTATTATCCGTTTGCCATTTGGGGTCTCTTTGATAAGGAATGTATAGTATTGTTTATTTGTACGTATTTTTTAGATAGATACAAAGATACCAGAAGCTCTCATGAGCCAGTATTGCTCACTTTATTTATACTGACAATGAATAAAAATTAATTTATATCCATTTTCAGAACAGATACAACAAACATTAAATGTATGTTCCTCCTAACAAGGGTGTTATACTTCAAGTGAATAATTTAGATATCTTCGTTTTTATTATTCTAAATCTATGTCATTTATGTAGGTACCATGAATAAACATCTTAGAGAGATTAATCCCCGAACAGTTTCGTATTTACATCAGACTTTTTAATTTATCAGTAGAATATATAGACAATATGCGTACATTGTCGGCAAATATAAATATATGAACAAATATACAAATAAGTACGACTTTTAGGAACAAGCAGAAAAGCGAACTTCTCTGTCCTGTTCCGCCGCGATTATAAAAAGATGTGATATTTTCCGACAATGTACGTATATTGTGTTTACTCTGCATTGTTAAATAGCCCAGAAACTGCTAATTTGTCTAAAAAGTTCCTAAACAAACGTCAATCTCATCGTTCTTATGGTGTCCTCTATGCGGTTCATGCTAGTACTGTTACCGTTTCTTACCATACTCAACATGAATCAGGTACCATAGCAGCTATTTCTTGGTCAGTGACCGCATATAGCATAGCTTTATCCAATAAATACAATTTTACTGCTCAAATAGAACAAGTGCTGGATAAACATGTGTTAATGTCAAACTGTCTATATTTTAATGACGTATCGTAAAAAAATGCATCGATTGATTGTTGTTTAACGTCAAGTGCGCGAAGAGTATTTCAGCTATATTCAAGATCATACAGTTAATAAGGTGGTACTGCGATGGGACTATGGACGGATATTTTAATTGGCACAAAAATGGGAGTTGATGGATATGGTCGGAACAGCTTGCCTTGTGACGGCTCTCTAACTACCATTCCTAGCAAATAATTCCTATCTATGAGCTGTGCTAAAGGGCGAGTTGTGAATCTGATTCCTTCCGAACAACTAACCGAGGTCTCTTTTGTACGTATGTTGCCCAGAACTGTGAAATGCGGTCACATTTCGATACATAGTGGGTGCTTAAAAGTGCAGTTATTAGTCATGGAACATAAAAGGAAAATATATCACGATGACATGGCCATTTAATTTCCTGTCATGTGTTTGATGGCATATATATCATATTATACTATATTTTATTATATCATTCACAGTATTCTCAAAAGAGCGACTACAATTGAACAGATTTATTTCTATGTGCAATCAGGCTTGCAATCAAACTCTCTCTTGATTCGTGTATAGACAGCTGTTAAATTAAAAACGGATTGATCTTTTAAAAACACTACATCATTCCTATTACATATTAAAATAAAATCTTGAAAAAAATGTGTTTGTCTGTGAACATTAAAATAGACCATGAGAATGAAAATACAATGTTGGTTGTCAAATTAACCTACATGGGGATGATACAAATTAATACTTAATAAGGCGACAACGAATGAGCGTAAAGTGCATTCCGCGTGTCGTTAAATTAAAAGTAAGTCAGTTTCATGCAACAAAGACCTTAGCCGAATGTGGCTATCATGCTTAGGCCCGTGGGTTTTTAACTCCACAAACTTATAAATGATTTGGCTTTCCAATCTTTCGATTTTAAGCGTACCTGATAAAGGTTGTCACAGAAACGTGTTGTGCGCACTAAGTTTTATATTTACGTTTTAATTACATGCATTGGAATGGTGCTTGGGTAAAGTTCCAGTGTTTCCGGGTTATATTATGTGTTATCCATTTGATATAAAAAATGTCCAATCCAAGAACGGATAACAGACAGGACAGACAAACAGGCAATATCACCTAAAATCACTCCGTATATTAACCATTTTTTAAACATAATAATACAATATATGTAAGGAGTAAAATCACATCCCTCACTTGTTCTTCTTTTCTCATATGTCACGTGATGGAAGATCTGATGAAATCTCATAAAAGGTTACAAGCGATAAATATGCGGTGTGGCCTTTTTCATCGAAACGAATTGCTCGTAACAGCTTATTATTAAGCTATATCACTTTCATAGTATCAGATGCATCAATTCCATCGGACAGCAACGGATCAGTTGCAGGTGACCTTTTATGGATTTATTTCTCCCACGCCGTGGTATATCAATAAAGCAGAATATGTGAGAGATGAGATATTACTCAGATAGGAAAACAGATAGCAAATAATTGATGTTTTGATTGGTAATGTTTCGTAGCTTTTGCCGATTTTCTGATTCAGTTATTCATAAAGCACCAGCACTCATTTACGTTACGCCCTGAGATCGAGTTGTGCACTTGATACAAAAATCTCATGACAATTTACGGAGACAGGAGAATTTAAGTCTTATTTCAATTGATATACCGTTCCTTGAGGTTCCGTGGGAGAAGACAGATAGATATTATAGACTCATATTATTAACAGATAAAACGTAGATATCTAATTTAGTGTGCACGACGCCTTTATGGAATAACCTTCATCAGGTACGCTCAAGGTCAATGGATTGGAAAAGCAAATAACTAAAAAAAGTCATTGAGCGCAAATACATCAAAATGACCCTGTAGGCTAGTCAAAATCGTATAACGGAAGATAACCTAAGTCTTAGTAATAATTACATTATCTAGGAAGTGTAAATTTCAATAATGAATATATCGAATAAACCATGTCATCTTTCAGACATTGCATGTATTCTGCAGCTGAGCTTACATTTACTGCACAGTAAGACATGTATAGCACAGCGATCATTTTGATAATTGGATCTCTCGCTCAACTGCACCCCAGGCCGCATTCCATGGCTTTCTGTTAATACTTTAAATTTTATCTAATGAATGTCAAACCATCTCCATTGCATCTGATTCCTGTTCCATTAACTGTAAATCAACGCGTTTGACATTTAATATATTGCTTCTGAAACAACTACACAGCTTTTAACTTTTAATTGCTGTCGATCTACTCTGATAATATCTCTCCTATATTTAGTCCATTACTAGTGACCTTTTAAATCAATCTTCTAAATGGCAAATTATATGTTATTAGTTTTCTGTACTCGGTGGTCTCAATAATTTGTATGAGACATTCAGTTCTCATTAACTAATTCAATGTTGTCATTAGTAGCTAAACTGTTATTAACATTTATAAAATAAAGTTCTGATCTTTAATCTGATTAAGATGAAATTATTATATGACATTTACTCTGCTGAACATTAAATGGACATTTTGAATCTGATACTGTTAATATAACACATATCCGTGGTTATATATGTATATTAAATGATTGAATGTGAATGTTGGTTGTTGTACGTCATGTGACAAATAGTGTATGTTGGTTGTTGTACGTCATGTGACAAATAGTGTATGTTGGTTGTTGTACGTC
>JYMV01046066.1_pt1 | contig 10029 bp, 8 predicted proteins | sample 338911 | NCBI WGS metagenome assembly JYMV01 (sample SAMN03354496, study PRJNA234377) | hydrothermal vent metagenome | biome: Deep sea; feature: Hydrothermal plumes at the Eastern Lau Spreading Center, Western Pacific Ocean; material: Seawater | place: Tonga | collected 2009 | depth 2000 m m
TGCATGAAGTAGCACATACATTCGTAGATGATCGAAAATATCCTTACCATGGAGCAGAGTTCGTTGGACTTCTGATTGGCCTGTCATCAGTGACAGAAAAAAACCATCTGATTTCTTGCCACAAAACGAACGAAAGGCAATCCGCGTAAAAGGCGCAGGGCAGATGCTTCCCCCCCCTCTACGCTGACATAGGCGATGTTCGAAAACTGGCTTTCGCTGACTGCCAGGATCGATGGATGCGTCATCGCCAGATCAGACAATGCCGCAAGATCATTATGGATCACGATCAGTCGGCCTGCACTTTGCCCGGGGACGAGACTGGAATGCATCTTGAGGTAGGACCGTACCCAGACCGACCGAAAATTCGATCCGTCGCGAACTGTCATACCAAACAGCAGTCCAACGAGAAATACCCCTGTGAAGATCAGGGGCAGCTTCATCACATTTCGTGCCACTCGGGTCATGATCATTTCTGGCGCGAACTCGGTGGTGGCAAGATCAGCATGCCGGGTTTCAAAGCACCTGATCGATTGGTTGCCCCCGGCTAAGGAAAGGCAGGATTACAATCTAGTGTAATTGAGACACTGCAGCCACCCCCATTCAACCTTTGGTCAGGAATGAAGCGTTATGCGCTGTGAAATCATTGCCATTGGCACGGAACTTTTGCTCGGCCAGATCGTGGACACCAACTCGTCCTGGCTCGGTCAGGAATTGGCGCTGGCTGGAATCGACTCGCTGCATCAGACCAAGGTGGGCGACAATCTTGAGCGCATTGTCGGCAGCATTCGGTTGGCCTTGGGGCGCAGCGATGCCGTTATCCTTTGTGGCGGGCTGGGGCCCACCCAGGATGACATCACCCGTGAGGCCATCGCCGAAGTGATGGGTGTCTCGCTCATTCGCGATCATGATATGGGAGAAAAGATTCGCGAACTTTTTACCTCACGTGGGCGAGAAATGACGCAGAACAATCTGCGCCAGGCCGATAGACCCAAAGGGGCGTCGCTCATTCCTGAAATGCCGGGGACTGCTCCGGGCCTGATTTGCCCCATCGAAAATCAGGTGATCTATGCGGTGCCGGGTGTGCCGCATGAAATGAGAACCATGGTGAGGGGCACCGTGATTTCGGATCTCAAACGCCGGGCCGGGTTTACCTCGGTGATATGTAGTCGCGTCTTGAGGACTTGGGGTCGGACAGAATCCGGCCTGGCCGAGATGTTGGCCGACCGGATTCAGGAATTGGACGAATTGGGGACCGCTACGCTGGCATTTCAGGCAAGTGGTATCGAAGGACTCAAGGTGCGGATCACCGTTAAGGCGGCAGACGAAGCGGCCGCCAACGTCATTGTCGCTGAAGAGGAGGCGCGCGTGCGCCACATTCTCGGCGATTGCGTATTCGGCATCGATGACGAGACCATGGAGTCCGTGGTCCTCGATCTGTTGCGCGAGCGAGGCATGCGCCTGGCGGTTGCGGAATCCCTCACCGGTGGCCTGGTCGGAGCGCGTCTCGCGGCAATTCCTGTGGCCAGCGAGGTGTTTGTCGGAAGTGTGGTGGCGTATTCGAATGATGCGTCGTTCAAATGGTGTGAAATGCCCCAAGGGCCAATGGTTTCACGCGAGGCCGTCATGGTCATGGCAAACGGTGTGCGCCAGGCACTGAACGCTGAGGTGGGGTTGGCGGTCACCGGCATTGCCAGCCCGGTTGAATCGAGCGACATACCGGTGGGTACGGTGTTCTTTGGTCTCGCAATTGGAGACCACATCGAGGCCGTGTCCGCCGCCATGCCCGGCGACCGGAACCGGATTCGTGAATACAGCGTGATTAACTTATTGAATTATTTGCGCAGAACGTTGTTGTTTGGCGAGGGGGAATAACACAGAGACCAAACGTTATCTGCGAAGATCCGTCACCATCAAGGCATTTGGAGCTTTCTCGAGTGTTCACTCCGCCCGGTAAGCCGTCAACAACTGTTATCTGTGTGAACGCTTACAGTGCAGGCTATAGCCCCAAAAGGCAACGGGTCAGGTCACTCTAGCCGCCGTCTGCTGCGGGCGAGCGTTTTCCATGGTGGCGTCTTCGAATTCTGGCCCATGCTTCCGCAGTTCCATCATGGTCCGTACCGAACCATTGATCACACCGCACGAGAAAATTGCCGTAGTTGCAGTTGTGGAAACGATGGTGCAACTGGTGGTGAAACGACCCAAGTAGAAAAGCGGGTTTGCCGCGGAAGCTGATAGATTCAAAGCCGGCATGGCTGGTCGCTGCACCGATCGTATTCCACTGTGTGTGAAAGAAGATGAGTAGAGGGTGTGATGTAACCACGACGTGGATCAGTATGCTGCTCAGATAGATAATGTGCTCGATTGGGTGCATGGAAATACCCGACCAGGGACCAATATTGTCGTTTCTGTGATGAACTGCGTGGGCCAGTTTGTATAGCGGCTTCCAATGCAGAAGTCGATGGATAAGGTAGAAGTGAATGGATGACCAGAAAGGTATTGCTACCAGTGTAAGAACGAACCCGATTGGGTGTTTTTTCCAGTCTAGGTAAAAGGGCAACAGGTCGTTGGCATAGCCCCACATAAAAAACACTTCGTACGCTGTCGCGATGGTGATACCGCTCGCACAGCTCCAGAAAATATTGTCCCATACTTGGTTACCGCTGACATACTTGCGGTTACTGCGGTCCAACTCACGGGGATCAAACTTGCGTGTGGTGCCTTGGCGTTTGTAGGTATAAAAGTAAAGGTGCAAGCCGCCCGCCACCAGTATCATGAGTCCGAGATTGCGCCCGTACATCTGCAGGATCCAGTCGGCTTGGAACTGAACGCACCGCTCGAGTGCGGGCTGGAGATACACCCAGATGATGACTGCCAGTGCGCCGAAAGGGAGGATAATGGACCCCAGAAAGGCAAACGACAGCAGGTACTTCAATGCTGCCGCTGGTCGCGGGGGCCAGACCAGCACCGGCACCGTCGTGAGGGGCAGCGGCGGATGCCACAGCCAGCTAACTTTATGTGGACTGGTCACGTCTTCGAATTGAGTCGTGTGGGTTCGGTTCGACCTCATTTCACGTTCTGTAAAAACGCGTAAAACATTTTAGTGTGATTCGGCAGATAATCAATGATCTTTCCCAGGCCACGCATCCCACCAGCCAAGAAAGATCTTCAACTGTTCATTGGCGTACGTCTTCTGACTGTCACTGAGTGCGTCTGTCGAGTTGAAGTGATGCTCATATTCTTTCCCCCCAAGAACCATCAGCAGATGCTTGTAATACAGAACAAGATCCGGACCTTCATCGAAAGAGGACAGAACGGTTAACGCAAGGTCGAGTTCCCAGGCGTATCGCCTGGCAGCCACATCGCCCCCGAGCGCCTGGTTGCACAGTTTGAAAAGATGCAGAACCGCACTGGGGAGCACGTTGCCGATGCCCGTGATCACGCCAATGGCTCCACAACGGATGATGCCGTGATAGACCTGGGTGTCCACCCCAACGACGAGCGCGAGATCATCCGATTTATGGGTGATGTGTTCGGCTGCATAACTCAGTGCTGCGGCCCCACCGAATTCCTTGAATCCAACAATATGTGGGAACTCTCTTCGAAGATCGAAGAAAAGATCGGCTTTGGTTTCGAATCCGTAATAACGGCTGTTGTAAATCACGGAAGGGAGATCGACTGCTGCCTCGAGAACCGCTGCAAAGTGGGATCGTTGCGCCGACGGCGAAGTACCACGCGAGAGAACGCGTGGAATAATCATGAGTCCCTTGGCCCCAGTCTCTTTGGCATGGCGGGCATGTGACACGGCCCGGGCCGTACTTTGTGCACCGGTGCCGACAATCACTGGAACGCCCGCGTCTATGAGCGCCGCGACCCCTTGTTGTCGTTGCTCATCGAGCAGCAAGGGCCAGTCACCCATGGATCCGCAGTAAATCACACACTTCATGCCGGCTGCGATGAGCGACCGGCCTTTATCGACGAGCGCATCAATATTCGGTGACCCATCCGATTGGCAGGGCGTCATGAGGGCGGGCATACATCCAAAAAATACGTGGTCACTTGGCATAGATTTCCTCCGGTAGCCGTGATGTTGGGTTAGCGGATATCGGTTGGGATTTTGGATTCGCGTTTCGTGACGAAGGCCCGCAGGGCTTGGTCAATGTCGGCATCGATTTCGGGATTCTGGTAGCGGGCCGAGAAAATGCCCCCGGACCCCACGTCTTTGGTCGTTTCAAACACTTTGCCCAGGTCGTCAAGATTTCAGCCCTGGCAGACAGGACGGTAGGCGTCGATGGGTTCGAAAGCGGTCAGTCTCTGGCATGGACTCGATGTGGTTTGACAGGGGCGCTTGGGATACTGGTTTGTGGAATCTATAGGTTAGTATTATTGTAAAGAAACGGGATTGAGAAGGGTGATCACTGTCGGGATCGAAGATCAGTTCATGCATTAAGACGTCGTTCGGGAGTTACCGTATAACCTCCACGTGTTGGTATCGCAAGTACCGGAAACGTTAATGGTTTGCTAGTGATTTAGACCAATTGAGAAAAATGCGATGAATCAATCTCCAGTTCAGGCCACCGTTGATTTTGACGCGGACGGTGTTCAGCACGGACATCTAAAAGTTCCTTATTCGGGGGATGACTCCGCTTGGGGGGCGATCATGATCCCGGTAACCGTGGTAAAGAATAATGTGGGTCCAACGGCCCTTTTGACCGGCGCCAACCACGGCGATGAATATGAGGGACCGGTCGCCTTGTGGTCGTTATCGACTGCATTGAAGTCGAAGGACATACGCGGTCGGGTGATCATTGTGCCGGCTATGAACTACCCGGCATTTAAGGCTGGGAAACGTACATCGTCAATCGATGGGGGAAACATGAATCGGGTGTTTCCAGGCCGGGCCGATGGCACCATCACGGAAATCATTGCCGATTACTTCAATCGGGTCCTGTTGCCGATGGCCGATTATGTGGCGGATATGCATTCAGGAGGAAAGACGCTCGAGTTTGTTCCCTTTGCCTGTGCTCACGTGCTCGAAGACAAACACCAACAGGCGCGGTGTATTGCCGCAATGGAAGCTTTCAATGCGCCGTACTCGATGATGTTGCTTGAACTCGACCCCGCAAAGATGTATGACACCGCGGCGGAGAAGATGGGCAAGGTATTTATCGGGACGGAGCTTGGTGGAGGGGGCTCAGCCAGTGCAGCGACCGTGGACATTGCTAAACGCGGTGTTTCAAATCTATTGAAGCATGCCGGCATATTGAACGGTGAGCTCGAGCGCGGCCCCTCGATTTCACTGGCCATGCCGGACCACCGTTCGTTTGTCACCAGCGAACATTCAGGATTGCTGGAGATGTGCGTTGATCTTGGAGCGGAAGTGAAACATGGCGATGTGATTGCTTTGATTCACGACATAGAGCGAACGGGAACGCAGCCCGTGGAGTACAAGGCGACCATCAACGGGGTATTGGCAGGGCGGCATTACCCATCTTTGACCCAGCCGGGAGACAATCTTGCTGTCATTGCCATACGAGCCGAGGAAAGCCAGGGTTAGCAGTTCGGCTCGGATCGAAACGACAGCCATTCAAAGTGTTGCAGGCGCTAAGGAAATTTAAACGATGAAACCATTCGATCGGTCGGAATACGCACGCCGCATAGCGCAGACGAAGCAACGCATGGAGCGCGCAGGGTTCGATCTCATCATCTGCCAGGATCCCGCCAACATGGCTTGGCTGACCGGGTACGATGGGTGGTCGTTTTACGTGCCTCAAGCGGTTCTCATTCATCAGGATGAGGATGATCCGATCTGGTTTGGTCGGGCACAGGATGCCAAAGCCGCTCATTACACAACCGATCTGCCGGGCCGCAACATCGTCGGTTTTTCAGAATCCCTGGTGCATCACCGGGTCCAGCACCCGTTCGATGAACTCGCTGGCCTGGTCAAAGAACGTGGCTGGGGTCAGGCAAAGATCGGGGTCGAGCTCGATGCCCACTACTACACGGCCCGCTGTCATGATCATCTGGTGCGCGGTCTTCCCGAAGCCCAACTCTCAGACTGTCAGGAACTCGTGAACTGGGCCCGGCTGGTCAAGTCCGACGCAGAACTCGTGTGGATGCGGGAGGCTGGCCAGATCTGTACCGAAACGATGCACCGCGCCTTGGCAAAGATGGCCCCCGGCGTGCCGCAGTACGAAGTGATCGCGGAGGTCTACCATGCCCAGATCATGGGTGTGGACGGAAAGTTTGGGCATTACACCGGCCTTTGCCCGTTGATTCAGGTCGGCGAACGAACCAGCACGTCGCACCTCACTTGGACAGACGAGCCGTTGCCGAGCAATGCACTGGTGATGATGGAAATTGCCGGTGCCCGGCATCATTACCATGCACCCCTCACCCGTACGATGCATCTTGGCAAACCACCCGTAGAAATTGAGGATCTGGCAAAGGTGATTGTCGAAGGTGTGGATGTTGCGCTGGAAAAATCTCGTCCGGGTGTGACATGCGAGGAAGTCGAAGCGGTCTGGCAGCAGGTGCTCCGTCGAAATGGCCTCAAAAAGGAGAGCCGGGTGGGCTACTCCATCGGGCTCAACTATCCGCCGGATTGGGGTGAGCGTACGGCGAGTCTTCGTTCTGGCGACAAGACCGAGCTTCAGGCGGGTATGTGTTTTCATTTTCAATCCGGCATGTGGCTCGATTCGTATGGTGCAGCTATCTCAGAGCCTTTCGTCGTTACCGACCACGGTGGTGAGCGGCTCTGTGACGTTCGGCGCGAATTGATCGTTATCGATTAGTCGGCTTTGATGCTTTCCTCCGTTTGCCGCAGCCATTCGACCCTGGCTCGTTCGAATCGCCACCCGAGTAGATAAATCTCATGGGCAAGATACTGACCGAAGAGCAAGTCAAGCATTACCATGAATTCGGTTACTGTTCCCCGGTCGACGTGTTGTCAGAAACTGAAGCCGCAAACGTTCGCCAACACTTAGAAGAGGCAGAGCGAAAGTACCCAGAAGCGCTCAACCCAACTCATCGCAACAACGCGCACCTTGCATTTTGTTTTTTGGACGAGATTGCCCATCACGAGATCATTCTGAATGCAGTTGAGGACCTGATCGGGCCTGATATTCTGCTTTACGGCAGCGTTTTGTTTATCAAGGAGGCGTGGAGTCCGGGTTTTGTCAGTTGGCATCAAGATGCAACCTATATGGGTCTTGTTCCTCATGATTTTGTGACACCCTGGCTCGCCCTAACGCCGAGCAATGTCGAGTCGGGTTGCATGAAGGTGATACCCGGCAGCCATTCGGGCGGAATCTTGAGACATCAAGATACTTTTGGAGAGGACAATATCCTTACGCGGGGGCAACAGATTCCTGATGTGGATGAAGATCAGGCCGTCAATATCGAACTTCGGCCGGGCCAGATGTCACTTCATCACGCGCAGGTGATCCATGGTTCAATGCCGAATCCAAGTGATCGCCGACGAATCGGTGTCGCATTGCAGGCGTATATGCCGCCGCATGTGCGGCAAACGATCGGAGAGAACTATGCTTTGATTGTTCGTGGACAGGACACGCACGGCGATGCCATTCCGTTACGACGACCGACGCATGACATGGACCCAGACGCGGTCCAACAACGTGGCAAGGTCAACAATAATTGGTCGAATATTCTTTACCGGGATGCGGCCGAGGTCCGATCCTATTAAAAGGTGTGAAGTCGAGTCTCGTTGCCCCCGGAAAGATGAAATCATTTCTTAGGATCAGAACTTTAAGGAAACTGATCATTTATCAACCGCGGGTTCAGGCTTACCCGCCGATATGATCCATACCACCACACAAACGACGGAATACGACTACATCATCCTCGGCGCAGGTTCGGCCGGTTGCGTGTTGTCCAACCGCCTGTCTGAAGACCCCGGCAAGAAGGTGTTATTACTGGAGGCGGGCCCCATGGATCACAAGTTATTAATCCACATACCGGCCGGGGTGTACCACGTTTACAAAGACCCCAGCATCAACTGGAATTACCGAAGCGAAGTCGAGGCTGAGTGCGATCAGCGCCAGATAGAACTGCCGCGGGGGAAAGTGATCGGTGGTTCTTCATCGATAAATTCGATGGTGTATATGCGGGGGCATCCGCTGGATTACGATCGGTGGTCCAGGGACTTCCACCTTCCCGACTGGACCTTCGCCCAGTGTCTCCCCTACTTCAAGCGCTGTGAGTCATCAGATCGAGGGGAGAGCGAATGGCGCGGCGGTGATGGACCGCTGGGCGTCACGCGGGGGCAACTTCAAAATCCATTGTTTGATGCACTGCTGGAGGCGGGTGAACAATCCGGCCAGGGCACGTCGGATGACCTTAACGGCTACAAACCGGAAGGAATCGCTCGACTGGACAGCACCATCAGAAATGGTCGGCGCAGTAGTGCAGCGGTCGCTTACTTGAGGCCTGCCCTTAGCCGTTCGAACCTGCGGCTAATGACCGGTGCCCTGGTGAATCGCATCCTGATTGAGAGTCACCGGGCGGTTGGGGTGGAGTATCAAGCAAAAGGTGCGACTCGCCGGGCGCGTGCCAGTACTGCGGTTATCGTAAGCTGTGGCGCTATCAAGACACCGCAACTGTTGATGCTCTCAGGGATTGGGCCGGCCGAATACTTACAATCGATGGCTATTACGCCAGTCCTGGACCTCGTGGGCGTCGGGCAAAATCTGCAGGATCACCTGGCCGTGATTACCGGGTTCGAGTGCAAGAAACCGGTAACCCTGCACAACCTGACCCGTCCGATGAAAAAACTTGGCGTCGGTCTGCAGTGGCTGCTGACCCGCTCTGGTGTGGGCGCATCAAACATCTGGGAAATGGGTGGCCTGGTTTATGGCAACGCGGAAGTAGAGCACCCAAACCTGCAATATCACTTCACCCCGGTTTACAGCGAATGGCAGGGCCACAGGCTCAAACTGCACCAGGGGTATCAGCTCAATTGCGATCAACTGCGTCCCAAAAGCAAGGGCGAGGTGAAACTGCATTCGCGTGATCCACGTGACCGCCCCGCGGCAAACTTCAATTATCTGAGTGATTCGCACGACGTCAAGGAGTTGATCGAGGCGCTACGAATGATGGACGATTTACTTACCCAGTCGGCATTTGATCCCTACCGCGGACAGCGCATCGCGCCGGCGCCCGGCGTAACATCAGATAACGATCTTGAAGCCTACGTGCGGGCAACGGCCACTACTGACTACCATCCGTGTGGCACCTGTCGAATGGGTGATGACGAGTTTGCGGTGGTTGATCAGGAAATGCAGGTACGAGGAATTGACGGACTGCGCGTGGTTGATGCATCCGTAATGCCGAATATCGTGAGCGGCAATCTCAATGCCCCCACACAAATGATTGCCGAGCGTGCCGCAGATTTCATCCTCGGCAAACCTCAATTGCCAGCCCAGCAAGCGCGGTTTCATTTTTTACAGTGAAAATCGAAGGGCAATCGGCGGGCGTTTGAGGGTCCGAGATTGCCCCCTAGATGTCTACTCCACTTGTATCAGGAGTGGCTTTGAGTTAACCCAGGTTGGTATCGTTTTCCGCAGTGGTCCCGAACAGGTGGACCCGCGCTTGGGCGTCGGGTGACTCACTGCCGCGTTTCGAGCGGGATTCTTTTAATAAATCGTACCCACGTCGCAGGCCGGGACGTGTTTTGAGAAGATCGTACCAGCGCCGAACGTGGGAAAAATTGCCGAGATCGATTTTCTGACTCTTATAGGTTAAGACCCAGGGCCAGCACGCCATGTCGACAATTGAGTACTCGCCGCAGATATGTTCTTTATCTTCGAGCTGTGTATCGAGCACTTTGAATAGTCGCAGCGTTTCTTTTCTGTAGCGACCAATGGCATAGGGGATTTTGTTTTTGGCATACAAAGCAAAATGTCCGTGCTGTCCGAGCGCAGGTCCCAGTTGGCTCATTTGCCACATTAGCCATTGTGTAGCCTCGTAGCGGCGCTTTGAATCAGCCGGCATAAATCGGCCGGTTTTTTCAGC
>JYMV01046358.1_pt1 | contig 10029 bp, 10 predicted proteins | sample 338911 | NCBI WGS metagenome assembly JYMV01 (sample SAMN03354496, study PRJNA234377) | hydrothermal vent metagenome | biome: Deep sea; feature: Hydrothermal plumes at the Eastern Lau Spreading Center, Western Pacific Ocean; material: Seawater | place: Tonga | collected 2009 | depth 2000 m m
TGCGCGAAGGTTTCCTTTAACCTTTCCGACATCAAAGGTTAAAAGGATAAGGGAGGGGGTTAACCTCCTTTGGGTTTGGATGGGATTAGCAGTTTCACCAGGAGGGGAAAGATAACGCTACTCAAAATGGTCAGCAGAATTACCGTCCCGAAATCGGTTGAGTTCCAAATTCCCTTTTCGTGGAGGATTTTTCCAACCGCTATGAGAACCGTAAAGGGGAACGAAAATAGGAGGGCGGCGGCGAAGACCTCCTTGAGGCTAAAACCTAATAATTTCAACCAGAGGGAGGAGAGTAGTTTCACCGCAAAAATTCCAAAGGTCAGCAGTAGGGTGAGCGAAACGAACAGCGGCGAGAGGGCTGAAAAGTCGAAGGATAACCCCACCTGGATAAAGAAGAAGGGAATGAGAAAGCCGTAACCGAAAGCCGAAAGCCTCCCCTCGAAGTGCTCCTTATCCCTGAATATAAAGCCCAAAAGGGTGCCGGCTATAAAGGCGCCCAAAATGGGTTCCACGTGTATGAGGGAGGTAAACGCCATAAATAGGAGCATGAGGGCGAAGCTCGCCCTTATATCCACCGCCGCTTTGGTCTCCTCAACCACCAGGGCGGCGAAACGCTCGGGAAAATACCAAACCAGGAGTTTTAACAGCTTTAGCAGGAGGACAAAGATTAACCCGAAAAAACCTATAAGGGCTAGGTGGATGTAGAAGGAAACCCCCAGGTGGAAGGATAGGTATAGGTCGTAAACCGTAAGTAGTAATAGGGTCGACACCTCGCCCAAACTACCGGTAATGAGCACTATCTGAACGAAGTAGGGGGGTAAATCCAACTCCCTCAAAACGGTCAGCATCAAACCAATCCCCATAGAGGATAGGAGCAATCCAACCGAAGGGGGGAAGTTTAGGAGTTTCACAACCAGTAGGGAGAGGAGAAAGTTTGTAACCACTACGAGGGTTATCACGAATTTCTCCTTCGGTTTTAGGGTTTCGAGTCTGTTCCAGTCTATTTCCAAACCGGCGAGGAACATTAAGAGCGAAAAACCCAAAAAGGCGAGGAAATCTATGTAAACGAAGGCGTCCTCCCCTATGCGGAACCTCTCGAAGGTGTAGAGTAGAACCATCCCGTAGAGGAGTTCCCCCACCGCGACGGGTAACCTCAAAAGGGGTGCCAGGAAGGGTATTACAAACACCCCTAAGGTTATGAGGATTAAAACCAGCAGTTGGGTTTCCATATCACTCCTCCGCCCTCTCGGTGGGAATTCCCAAAACCGATTTCGGGGAGTCCTTCGCCAATAGGTAGGGGGGGTAGGGGTCGAAGAAGCCTATACCGTGGGGAACGTATCCGACGACCAGGAGGTCGTGGTTTTCGAGGAGTTTAAGGGTTTTGCGCTTCGGATTGCCCTCCTTCCGAACGATTTCCACCTTTTTGCGCAAGCCGTAGAGTTTGCCGTATTCGTCTATCAGCTTGAAGGTCTTTTCCAACTTTATCTTCTCCCTTTTGGGGAGTAATACCTCGGGGAGCGTTACGGCGGCGAAGGTTAGCCTTTCACCCTTAACCAATTGGAAGATTTCGTAAACTTGCTCTATCATCCCCTGCGGGTTTTCGCAGTTTAGCGATACCAGAATACGCTTATAGGGAAAGCTCAATCGGGGGATTAAAAAGGGGGTTTCCTGCCGGAAAAACTTCTTCAGGTTTAGGTTGTGAAAAAGTAGGTTTTTCCTCCTGTAGGGGGCGGATACCAACCCCGCCGAAAAGTTTGACTGAACGGTTTTGTCCAGCACAACCCCGTAACCGCGCCACCCTTCCGTTGTCAGGCGGTCGAGAAAGCGCGGGTCTTCCACGTTTTTAACTATCTCCTCCCGCGGCGCGTCGGAGAATAATACAACCGACTTAACCCTCGAATGTTTCCACAGGTAGTAATACTCCTTTAGGTAGTGCAATTCGTCCCTTTTTAGAGCCACTACGAGGTTTTCCCCGAAACTGAGGGGAAACTGGGGTTCCCCCAGAGCCATAGCCTTAGCCACTTCCAACACTATGCGGGGGTCGTCGCCCAAAATAATCACCCGGTCGCCCGGTTTGAGGAGGATTTTCCGCTTTGGGAGGATGATTTTTTCCCCCCTGTATACCAAACCGAGGCGCCAGTGCTTCAACCTCTTTGGGTCTACCTTAACCCTCGTGTAGGGGCTTTGCGGCGAAACGACAGCCTCCAGTATTTCGTTTAACCCCAAACCGATACCGACCGGTTTGACGATGTTTTTTAAGGTCAGTCCTTCGACAAATCCCGCCGCTATATCGGGGAGGACGAAGACCCGACAGTTGTAATTGGAAAAATACCTCTCGTAGGCGTAGTCGAAGGATAGAACCACAACGGGGATATCGTAGTTTTTGTAAATCTCCCTAACGATTTCGCAGATGGTTTTGTTGAAACTGCCACTCCTAAGGGAGGAAATAATGAGGTCGAACTCCGAAAGGGGGAGGTATTCCCAAACCAGGAGGGATGTCGCGTCGCCTACGCAGACCTTTATGCGGTCGGGTTTTATATCCTCCTTTTCGAGGTCTCCAAAAAAGGTTTCTACAACCGAGGGGTCTGCCTCTACGGCGATAATTTGATGTCCCTGTTGCAGGAGCCGTTTCGCTATGGCGCCGCCGAAACGACCCAGACCGATAAGGAGGATTTTCATAAATGCCTATTGTCCCCCCGAAGGGGGAGGAGGGGGTTAGATACCGCAGGCTCCGCTTCCGCAGGAGGAGCAACCGCCTCCGAAATTCATAGCGTTGGGGTTGTTTATCTTAAAACCTTCCCCGAAGGGGGTAACGACGTAGTCTATTTCCGCACCGTTTATAAAAGGTAGCGAATTTTGGTCTATCGCTATTTTGATGCCGTGCTGTTCGACAACGGTATCGCCTTCCCTAACCTCGTCGAAACCCATCGAGTAGGAGATACCGCTGCAACCGCCGGGTATAGCCTGAACCCTCAAAACTATATCCTCGATATTGTGCTGTTTCGCCAACTTCTTCAGTTCTTCGGCGGCCTTTTCGGTAAGGGTTATAACAACCCCGCTCTCCTGGGTTTGCTGTCCCATTTGGGTGTTTTGATTTTCCATAACCGAACCTCCCGAGGAATTTGAGAAATTCAATCTAACCCCTAATGGGTGAAAAACCTATGCGAAAACTCAAAGATGGTGAAACTTGGGATTAAAAGGTCTAAAGGGAGAAAGAAATTATTCGAGGATTTCCAAAACAGCCCTTTTGTTTTGTTTTCTTGCCATTGCGGTGAGGAGAAGCCTCAACGCCCTTGCAATTCTACCCTGACGACCTATGATTTTGCCGAGGTCTTCGGGGGCAACCCTCAGTTCGATAACGACGGTTCTCTCGCCTTCGATTTCCCTAACCTGAACTTGGTCGGGTTTTTCCGCCAAGGTCTTGGCGAAGATTTCGACGATGTCCTTCATTGCGCTCATTCCCAAACCTCCCTCTTATTGTTTAAGCGTTTTGTTGAGCCGATAGCTTTTTGTAGAGCTTATAAATGGCTTTAGCCCTATCGGTAACCTCCGCACCGAGGGAAACCCACTTGTTGTATTTCTCCTCGTCGAAGGTCACTATTTCGTGCCTAACGGGGTCGTAGGTTCCTATGATGTCTATATATTTGCCCTCGCGGGGACGCCTGCTGTCCATTACCACTATCCTGTAAACGGGGTGGTGTCTTCTTCCAAACCTCGCCAGTCTTATCCTTACCGCCACCTCTATACCTCCTTAAGCTCTATTCCATTTTAAAAGGGAAAGGGTAGTCTGAAGGGAAACCTTCCCTTTTTCCTTCCAAAATTACTTATTTTAAACCTCTTGAGGAATTTTTTCATCTCCTTGTATTCCTTCAGCAGGCGGTTTACCTCCTGAACCGAGGTTCCGCTACCGCGGGCTATACGCTTCTTGCGGGAGAGGTTGATAATTGCGGGATTTCTCCTCTCTTCGGGGGTCATGGAGTTGATAATCGCTATTTTCCTCTTGATGAGTTTTTCGTCGACCTTTATCTTGTCGGCGTAAGCGCCTATACCGGGAACCATCTTGAGGAGTTTGTCGAGGGGTCCCATTTTGGTCATAAATTCGAGCTGTTTCTTCAGGTCTTCGAGGGTGAACTCTCCCTGCATCACCTTGAGGGCTAGGGCTTCCGCCTCGTCCTCCGGGATGGCGCTCTGGGCTTTCTCTATAAGCGTTTGGATATCGCCGAGACCGAGGATACGCTGCGCCATACGGTCGGGGTAGAAGGGTTCGAGGTCTTCGAGCTTTTCTCCCACACCGACAAATTTGATGGGAACCCCTAGGGTTTCCTTAACCGAAAGTGCTAACCCCCCACGGGCGTCGCCGTCCATTTTGGTTAGGACTACGCCGGTAAGTCCCAGCCTGCTGTGGAACTCCTTGAGGATGTTGAGGGCTTCCTGACCCTGCATGGCGTCGGCGACGTAGATGACCTCCGACGGTTGGGTTACCTCCTTTATCTTTTGGAGTTCCTCCATAAGTTCGTCGTCGATGTGGAGACGACCGGCTGTATCGAGTAGGAGGTAATCCACCCCTTCCTTCTTAGCCCTCTCCACCGCCTTTTTCGCTATCTCAACGGGGTTTTGCTCCCCCTCGAAATCGTAATAGGGAACCCCCACCTGCTCCGCCAAACGCTTGAGCTGCAGCATAGCGGCGGGACGGCGCACGTCGGTGGAGGTTACGGCAACCTTCTTGCCCTGCTTTTTCAGCCAGTTTGCCAGTTTTCCTATGGTGGTGGTCTTACCGGTTCCCTGAAGCCCTACGAAGAGAACAACCCCCTCTTTCAGCTCGGGGGGATTTTTTCCGAGGATGTCGACCAGCTCGTCGTAAACGATTTTTAAAACGGTCTCGCCGGGGTTAAGCCCCCTTATAACCTCTTTGTTTAAGGTTTTCTCCCTAAGCCTCTTTATAAAGTTCTTTACGACGGTGGGTTCTACGTCCGCTTCGAGGAGCGCCAACCTTATTTCCCGAAGGGCTTTATTCACCTGTTTTTCGGAAAGCCTCTTCGAGGACGTTATCTTGTCTATTGCGTTTTTCAGCCTGCCGGTGAGAAGTTCAAACATCTCTATATAAGTTTAAACAGGGAAAAAAGGAGGTTTTTAACCCTTTCTCTTGACCTCTATGCCGTATTTTTTCAGGCGGTAATCCAACTGTCGGAGGGTGTAGCCCAACATCTTTGCGGCTCGGGATTTCACGTAATTTGCCCTCTCGAGGGCTTCGATTATCCTCCTCTTCTCCTCCTCCGCCAGCTGTTCGGTAAAGGGTTTTTTCCCCTTTTGGGAAACCGATAGGGTTTCCCCTCCGCCGCGGATAGTCGGTTCGACCAATTCCAAATCCTTTAGGGTTATCAGCTCCTTGTTTCCGAAAAGGGTTAGTAGTCTCTTTACCGTTCTCTCCAAGCCCTTTATGTTGTCCCGCGGCGGGTTTTCGCTCACAAAGGTGACCACTTCGGGGGCTAATTTCGCCTCAACCCCCAGAAGGTTCCTCCATTTGGAAAAGAGAAACCTAAAGAGGGTATCTATATCCTCCCTTCTCTCCTTAAGGGAAGGAATTCTTATTTCCACCAGCTTGAGGGTCTCGTAAAGTTCCGGAAAAAATTTCCCCTCGCGGTAAATCCTCTCCAAGCCTTCCCCCGCCGTTGCGAGAACCCTAACCGATTTGTCGCCCATTTTGGCGAGCAGTAGGGATTGGTGTTCGGGCGGGAGAAATTCAACCCTTCGGATAAGCAGGGTTCCGCCTTCGGCGGCTTTCCACTTCTCGTCCAAAATTTCTTTCAACCTGTGGGGGGGTAGACCGCGGGTATCCAGCACCTCGAAGGGTTTCCCCTTACGCTTGGAGGTTTCGTGAAGCAGTCGGGCAAAGGTTGCCTTTCCCACCCCCTCCGCACCGCTGAATAAAACGGGGGTTTCGAAATCGCGAAGTCGGTCGATAAGCAGCAGTATCTCCTTAACGGTTTCGTGCTTCGAGGAAAAGAGAAATTCCCCCTCTAACCTTCCCCCGTCGAGGTGTTTCATAAGCTCCTCCGCAATGGAGGGGGGAAGTTCGTTTTTCTCCTTTAAACCCAAGTAGGTGCCCAGAATAAATCCGACCACCGAAAGGGTTTCCAAAAGCTTTTCCACCTTGGGGGTTTCCGCCGAAATATCCTTAAACAGACCCAGGACTCCCACCGTTTTGTCACCTACCTTGATGGGTGCGGTGAAAAATGCCAACTCCTTGCCCTTGAGCCTCTCCACCAAGCCGGTTTTGTTGAGAAGCTTGTCCTCGGTGGCGTAGAGGGGTATCCCCAGCTGAAAGGTTAGCCCCGTAATACCCTCGCCCTTCGAATAGATAGCCCTCTCCACCTCCGAGGGGAGGAAGCCGAAGGCGGTGTGAACCTTCAGCTGCCCCCCTTCCTCCCTCAAGGCGATGAAACCCGCCTCTATACTCCAAAAGGAGTAAAAGATTTGCAACACCTTATCGAAAACCTTTTCCACGTCGTTGTATTTGACAAAAATTTTCAAAATCTCGTTAACCAGGCGCAGTTCTTCGGTTTTGAGCCTGACCCTCTTTCGGAGCATCAAACCTTCTAATATCGGCTACCAGTGAATTTTGTTTATGCTTCCGAATGGTGGAGAGGTTAACATTTTTGTCCCTCACCCGGTCGGAAAAAGCGGATTTTATCCCTCCTGGGTTGCGGTTAAAGTCTTTAAGGTTTCCCCCGGGCGGTTGTGAAACGACAATATTCCCCTATGAGGAAGGAGAGACTTTTCACACCGGGACCGGTTCAAATACCCGATAGGGTTCTCAAGGTTTTGGGGGAGCAGATTATCCACCACCGCACGCCGGAGTTTAAGGAGATATTTCTCTACACCCGCGAACTCTTTAAAAGGGTGGTCGACAGCCCCAGCGAAAACTTCGTCTACTTCGCCTCAAGCGGAACGGGCGCCATGGAGGCGGCGGTTATAAACTTCTTCAAACCGGGCGAAAAGGTGGTGGTGATAAACGCCGGAAAATTCGGCGAGCGCTGGGGGCAAATAGCCCGCACCTACGGACTGGAGGTTGTCGAGCTAAAATACGAGTGGGGTAAGTCGGTCGATATAGACCAACTGGAGGATACCCTAAACAAAAACCCCGACGCAAAGGGTGTCCTATTCCAGATTTCCGAAACCTCTACGGGTGTTTACCACGATTACAAAGCCATCGGTAGGATTTGCAAAGATAGGGATACCCTCGTTGTGGCGGATGCCATTACCGCTTTGGGCGTCTACAACATAAAACCCCAAGAGGAGGGGGTGGATATCCTCATAGGCGGTTCCCAAAAGGCGTTGATGCTACCGCCCGGTCTGTCGGTTCTCTGGTTCTCCGAAAGGGCGGCTGAGCGCCTCGGAGGTATGCCCAAATATTACTTCGACGTGGCAAAGGAGGTCAAAAAGCAAAGGGAGGGAACGACCGCCTACACCCCCGCCGTAAGCCTAATACTGGGGCTTAGGGAGAGCCTCGAAATGCTCCTCGAAGAGGGAATGGAGAATGTCGAAAAACGCCACCGCCTTATGAGCGGGGCAACCCGCAGGGCGGTCGAAGCCCTGGGCTTTGAGATACTCCCCGAAAACCCCGCCATCTCGGTGACCGCCGTCTTGAGCGACGAAGCCGAGGCGCTCCGCAGGGCTATGCTAAAGCGCGGTATAAGAACAGCCGGAGGTCAAGACCACCTAAAGGGTAAACTCTTCAGAATATCCCACATGGGTTATTTGGACGCCTTAGACCACCTTTCGGCGATAGGAGCTTTGGAACTCGCAATGGTCGAGGTTTACGGAAAGACCGACCATTTGGGGGTTGGAGTTAAGGCTTTCCAAGAGGAGCTATTAAAACATTCGTGAACCGAAAGGGGAAGAAGAAAAATTTAACCCTCCTCCTTTTGGGGTTTGAAGCTTTCGCCCCTTCTGGTTTGCTTTTGAAAGATGTAGTCGATAAGCCGGTTGAGAACACCGCCGACGTAGTCGACCTTTTTCCTGTATTCGAAGTTTTTGAAGTTGAGGCTCAGCATGGCGAGGTATATCTCCTCCAAAATCTCCCTGACCTTGAGGGCGAAATCGAGATTGTCCTTAATCATCTCCTCGACCGCCTTCCGCAACAGCTCGCCCGCGGCGTCCATCAGTCCGGTAACGTAAGCCTCTTCGGGAATGCCGAGCTCCTCGTGGGTGGGAATTCTACCCTCCTTGAGGTAGTGGTAAACGATTTCGGCTTCCACATACTCCTGCATGGGGATAAAGGCGTTGTTGTAGTATTGGGGGTAGCGCTGGGTTACCTCCTCAAAGAGTTGCTTTACCAACTGGCGGTTTTCTCGGATATACCTCTCCGCCTCCTCCCAGTCGTCCCTGATGAGGGAGTAGATTATGGTTTTGGAATTTTTGTTTATGGTTCTCCCCAACTGCAGGAGTTCGTCCCTCTTATCCTCCAAGGTGCGGAAGGTTTCCTTTAACCTCTCGATGTAGTCCCTATTTAGGTACTTCCACTCCTTCATAGGGGTTAGATTGTCTCGGAAAACCCTTAGGTGGGGGAAAGTCTTTTAGACCTTAAAGTGGAGTTTTGCGAATTTGGCGAGGGTCTGACGGTCGAGTTTAGCCCTCAAGGTCTCCATGACCCTCTTAGCCTCCTCGCCGCTGCCGGCGGGTAAATTTACCCCCGCTGCGCGGGATAATTTTTTCAAGGCTTCGTTGTAGTAGTAGCGCGCTATAACCGATGCGGCGGCTACGGCGGGGTAACGCTCGGCTTTAATCTCCTCTACCAGCTCGACGGGGGCGTTTACGTAGCAGTCGAGGTAGCTACCTTTCATGAAGCGGTCGACCACCGCCTTCGTCAGTGCGAATTCGAGAAAGAGGGCGTCTATTACATTTGCGTGGGCGAGGGACAGAACCTTGTTCAGGTTCTGAAGCAGTTTGTAAACCCTGTTGTAGGTTTCCGGAAGCATCACCACACAGCGGTGGTGTTTCAACGCTATTAGCGCCTTTGCTATTTCCTCCAGACTCTCCGAAGGGATACCTTTGGAATCCCTAACGCCGAGTTTTAGAACCTCCTTTGCAACCCTCTTTGTGAGGGCGAAACCGCACACCACCAGAGGTCCGAATAAATCGCCCTTCCCCGCCTCGTCGGTTCCGATGTAGTCGGTCTCCACCTCGAGGTTGGAAACCAATTCCTCCACCAGGCGGTCTATATCACCCTTTCCCTGCAAAAGGAGCGTTCCGGTCGGGTAAAAGACCACCTTGAGGTCTTTCCCCCTGTAGGAGAAGACCACGTTGGGGTTTTCCTCCCTCTCGAAACCCAACCGCTGGAGGGTCTCCTCCAACCTGTCCGCAAAGTGGGTTGGAAACTTTAAAACCCTATTCATGGAGAAAAACCTATCCCGCAAAGCAACCCCTTATGGAGTTTCTGATGAAAGCCAACCGGTTGCGGAAGAAGTGTTTCCTGTCGGAAAAGGGGTATTCGGTATACTCCTCCACCATCTGGTTCAGCCTTCCCTCCAATACCTCCAGCAGTTCGGGATTTTTGGGTTTGAAGTTGAGTTTCAAAAAGCGCAGTTCCTCCTTAACGCTCTCGACCTCGCGGCGGAAGGCTCTCAGCTCCTCTTCCGTGGGAAGGGAGGGGTTGAAAAAGGCGTAGCGGAATTCCCAATTTACCGACGAGGCTATGTGTTGAACCCTCTTGAAGATACCCCTAATGGTCTTTATGTAATTTTTCCACTCCCCGAGGTTGGCGAAGGTTAAAAACTCTCCCCTCAGCGTTGCGTTCATCTCGGGGAAAATGATAACTTGCCCCAATAGGATTGGCAAAAATAACAACATTAAATAGGTTATGGAAGGCAATCCCCTCGACCTGTCGAAGTTGAAATCCCTAGCCTCCTCACCCGAGGTTAAGTTTCTCCTCTCCCTGCTGGTGGGGTTTCTGATAGGTCTGGAGAGGGAGATAAGGGGAAAGTTGGGGCAGGACGTCTTTGCGGGAATAAGAACCTTTCCCCTCATCGC
>JYMV01011335.1_pt1 | contig 10024 bp, 7 predicted proteins | sample 338911 | NCBI WGS metagenome assembly JYMV01 (sample SAMN03354496, study PRJNA234377) | hydrothermal vent metagenome | biome: Deep sea; feature: Hydrothermal plumes at the Eastern Lau Spreading Center, Western Pacific Ocean; material: Seawater | place: Tonga | collected 2009 | depth 2000 m m
ATAATTACATTATTTAGGAACTGTAAATTTCAGTAATAAATATATCTAATAAACCATGTCAGTGCCGAAACACTGACTACTGGGCGGATGATACCCTCGGGACTAATAGTCCACCAACAGAGGTATCGACCCAGTGATATTAATAATGAATACATTTTTTTATTGAGTGTGTGAGTGAGTGACTGTTGTTTAACGTCAATTCAGCAATTTTTCAGCTATATCATGGCGAGAACATGTTAATTTCCAATGAAATGATGATGAGGTCCGCTTTGTTCTAGACCACCATGCTTAGTTAGATTTGCATAGTGTTTGCTCACTAAAACAACAGTCCATGGTGGACATGTCGCCCAACTCGGACACATTATTCTGATTCCGAGCCAACCAGTCTTTGCTCTTTCTCCTTAATGATGCATGCTTTGCGGAGAAGCAACACATACCAACTATAAAGTCTCTGGTTTGACCCGACCAGGGCTCGAACCCACGATCTACCGTACTCGAGGCGAGCACGCTAACCATTACGCCACCGATTGAGAGGATCATTGTGTAGTGCATATTTGCATTGAAACAAATGATGTACAAAGGGGAAATATAATGATAAATTTTTATGCAAATAACGCATTTGAAGAAGAGAGGTCATTAAATTAATTGGCCACATTCTTTTATATTACATTGTACATGGAAATTAGACCTCCCATTAATTGAAACAAGTGCATGTGTTCTGTACACGTTATCGGTCAAGACAATAATTAGCATCCGACACATTCATACCATCGATTCAAGACGTTTTATTAGCAAGACTTTTGTGAAACGCAAAAAAAAACAAAAAAAACAAACAGTATTTTCCCACTAGTTCCGGTGTAATGCAATGTTATACAGAGATTTTCGTGTCATGATATCCACACCCACTTACCGGTGGTTGGGTATTGTAGGATATTCGTTTTTATTCTTTTTTCGTTACTATTTAATTTGTTTCTATTCATTTCTATTTGTTTCTTTGTTCTTTGATCGTGAGTTCGAGCCCCGGTCGGACCAAACCAAAGACTATATAAAATTGGTATTTATTGCTTTTCGCTAAACGCGCAGCATTGAGGAGAAAGAGCAAAGACTGGTTGACTCGGAATCAGAATAATGTGTACGAGTGGAGCGACATGTCTACCCGCGGAGTGTTGGTACAATGAGCTAGCACTACAAAAATCCAACTCGGCGAGTTGGTCCAGAACAAAGCGGACCTCATCACAATCTCATTGAAAATAAAGTTGTTCTCGTCATGATATAGTAGAACAATTGCTGAATTGGCGTTAACACTCACTCACTTTGTTCACAGGTACCATTAATTCTCGTGTTTGTTTATGTTTGGTACAGATGTTCATTTTCCGTTTGTTTGTTTGTTATAGTTCGTTTATTTTGTTATATATTTCAAGAATATGATATACATATTCTATATGATATCCCTCCACACGAGGATATAGACACTGTATCAATATCCAATAATAGTGAGTGATTGAGTGAGTGATTGTTGCTTAGCGCAAACTCAGCAATTTTTCAGCTATATCATGGCAACAGCAAGTTAATTTTCAATGATATAATAATGAGGTCCGCTTTGTACTAGAACAATACGCTTAGTTTGATTTTTATAGTGCTAGCTCACTGAAACAACAGTCCGCGGTTAAACATGTCGTCTCACTCGGACACATTATCCTGATTCCGAGCAAACCAGTCTTTGCTCTTTCCCCATAATGATGTGTGCTTAGCGGAGAAGCAACAAATACCAATTTTATAGTCTTTGGTTTGATCCGATTGAGACTTGAACCCACGATCTACCGCACTCGAGCCGATGTGATTATGTATTCAATGATAAGGTCAATGGGGAAGGAAGTTGTGACAATTGGAGGATGAAAAGAGAAGGCTTACAACGCAAATTCGACAACATGTAAACAGATCTTGTTAATATTTCGTGAACGAGTTTCGCCTATTTCTGAATGCATGACTACATAATAATTCCTGCCCCACGTGATTTATTGGATATGAGACATTTGTATGCTACCGGAGACATACATCATGTCTCTGATGCTACTGATCAAATTCCCGATAGTGCAACAGCAATGAGGGGCCGTCGTGGCCTTGATCGTCTGGTAGTTTAATTCACAACTACATGTGCAAATAGTGCCTATCAGCACTAAAGTTGTGAGTTCGGACACCATTCATGGCGAGATGTACTCGATACAACATTATGTGATAATGTTTCGCAGTGACTTGCGACAGGTCGGTGGTTTTCTCTGGGTAATCCGGTTTCCACCACTAGAAAAACTGACCTCCACAATGTAACTGAAATATTGTTGAAAGTGGCGCTAAGCATTATAAACCAAACCAAACCTGAAACAGCAATGACTTTGCTTTGATGACCCCGCTTCCAATTGCTTTTTGTTGCTCCTTTCCAAATATAGATATTTGAAAATATCATCAAATGGTTGGAATTATATTATTTCGTTTGTTATAGTTGATACGAAATTTTATAGCGTGTCCATCTTATCGGGAATTTATTGAAAATGAACGGGAACCGATACTTGTTGAAAGTATCCCGATGGCTATTGAAAATCGCAATGTTAATAGACAATATTCAGGGGTCGTCGTGGCCTTGACCGTATGGTAGTTGGAGATACAACTACCTATGCAATCAGTGCTGATCACTATTGATGTTGTGAGTTCGAATCTCGATCAGGGCGAGGTTTACAACATCATTAGATCAAGTTTGTCAGTGACTTGCGGCAGGTCGGTGTTTTTCTCCGGGTCCTCTGGTTCCCCTCCAATAAAACTGACCGCCATGATATAACTGAAATATTGTTGAAAGTGGTGCTAAACACCATCAAAAAACAAACAACAATTTGTAAATGTTAATAAAGAGTATATCAATGCTTTCAATAAGTATCGGGTACTTCTTATAACCATATTGATACTTTCAATAAACATAGGAATATTCCAAATTGGTATCGGGATCCCTTAAAAGGGTTTGAAGAATCAAAGGTTATAACCAGAAGCCATAAATCACATGATAGAGAAAACAAAAACTAAAAAGAAAGATAAAAAATCCGGAAAGACAAACGATGGTCTACAAAACACACTACACAGAGAATTGAAAATTGAGGAACACGGACCACTTTAAAAACTGAGACTGAACTCAGGTTCTACGGAAGTGACAACAAATCCTGCTCCACTAGTGTCACCTGTCGTGTTATTTAAGTTGAGAATCTGATCACAAATCATGTTCGAGGAACACAACATATCCCATCTATCAAAAACTTTCTGATAGCAAACACAAGCTCTGGAATATCGTACCAACTTAGAGATGCATTATTTTTTTAGGAATAATTTTTTGCACCTTCCAGGTAAATGTATTTTTTTCTATAAGATTTGGCGACTGATTTTTTTTTACAATAGAAAAGAAAAAGAAAACCCCCTCCAAAAACAGGTTATTGGAAGTTTCTGAAGAATGCATTACGTCTAAATGAAGAAATGTTCCTCTTATACTTTTTTGTAAATATAACTTGTCATATTTCGAAGATTCTAAACTTTAATCAATGAGTGGCGAGTCAGGTTTAAAAAAATATATTTATTATCATGCAAATCAAAATTCTGCAATCTATAAGACATTGTTTATAAGGAAGTGGCTGTCATCTTTTACAGTTGAGACCTGAAAATAAAGAAAGGTAATGAAAAATAATGATATACTAGAATTAAGTGTAAGTACAGAATCAAAGACATTTATACAAGGAGAGATAAATCCGATGATGACTCCAAAGAAAAACTCAACAAAACCCCAAAAAGAAAACAAAAGAAACAAAAAAAAAAAACATAAAAAACCACAAAAAAAACCCCCAAAACAAACAAACAAACAAACAAACAAACAAATAAAACAAACAAAATAAATAGATAAAAAATGAAAAAAAAGAAGAAAGGAAAATAAAGTTACAAACAAAACAACAGTTTACTATATATCAATATGTTATTGATAAACAAAATCCATCATCATCAGTTTTTCCTGTGACAATCTATCTTCCGTTTATATGTTCATATTATTTGTCCCAAAGTTGATCCTACATCCCTGTTCTCGTCTTGAGTATATCCGACACGTTCTCGATTTCTCAATATTGTAACGGTAAACGTGACCACCTCCATTTTGGAAGATCATAAGTTAAATCCGCAGTCTGAGCAAACCAAACACTATAAAATCAGTATGTATTGCTTCTCCACAAAGGACGCCTTATGATTGGTTAAAAGCAAAGATAATATATCAGAGTAAAAATATCCCTATAAAATACAACTGAGTGTGTTACTCCAATACTAACTGCCATACGATGCCGGCATCGACAGACACACTCGGTTACCAACAAACATACCACAATTAAGTGTAATTTTACATACAAATCTGATAAATATTAATAACATTGTCCAAGTATGCAGGTTTCATGTTGCTGACTCCACATTTGACCTTCAGGACATTTAATATGGTAAGGTATGGTACCCCAGCACTGTATTAAGCCTGTACAATCTATAGGATCCGGATGGAATGTATTATTCTCACTCGGACAAACAAATGCAACTGGCGAATTTGTACCTGTAATAAGTAAGATGTCGATGATAAATGAATTCATACATTTGAAAGCATATATACACGAGTGTCTATAAAATCAAGGCCGTCGTGGTCGTTTGAGGGAAAACAAAATTTTTAATACATTTTTTTGTCTCTTAAATATGCCTTTATTCGGTAATCGGCAAAATGCACACTCGACGAAACAAACCCACTGACTATATGCTAAATCTATTAGTTATTTCAATGCTACTTTATGAAATGTCGAAACAGTGATGGTCAACAATTCAACCAATATTAACACCTCTCCCCTTCACTCACTGATCACAAAAAGGACCATGATTACAAGACGTTGGAACTACATGTCCTGGTATGGGACAGGCACAGCAGTGTGGCGTTGTCAAATCGGTTAATGGGAAACTAATCTTTCCCCTTTGATAACTGGATATCCAATGGCAATTCATATATAAACAAACCATTGAAAACATTAAAAAAAAATCGTTTCTACTCAAAAGTGAATGACAATACAATCATGAACAATACAATAGCAGGGTGAACGAATACTCATAGTTAACTGACTTCTTGTTTGTCTATATGTGAATGGATGGATTCATGGATAAAATATAAATAAAATTATCACTTACAATTGTACATTTTAAATCCATGTTCACAAATAAGAAGATGCTGGTACCAAATAGTGCCGTTTCCACATTTATGTATATGTTCATCGAACCCATTGCATTGGATAAACTTCTCACAATCATCAGGATGCGGGCAATATCCCATAGATGACGTAGCCGGACATGGACAAATAACATTAGGAGCTGGAACTGTAAATTTCAACAAATTGATTACAAACTGTATAGCAATATTTTTGCTTGGCCTTTGAAAACATTTATTTATTTATTATGTAATATTATGTAATATCAGACAGTATATTAAAGGAAGTGAAGTCGGATAAACACATAAAAGTAACCATCCAAATACAATACACAAGCACTTGTCAACTTCGTTAAATGGGCACTCCTTTGAAAAAGGAAATTCACAACTGGAAAATTGTAATAATCCCGCTTGTGGGCTCAGCTGTCCCTCATTGTTTATTAAGATCAAGATATAAAGCTGATCTTGGACTGTTTGTAGTATCGTTTGTCTCGAGTTGACTGAGATAGATGCGATTTAAGTCGCTTAACAGCGAATTGTTCAATGAGAAGACATAGTCTATGCAGCGGAAACGGAAAATGAAGGTTTGTGCGTACACTTAAGAGTACGAAACATATGTAATAATAACTGTTAAGACATACGAGGATGTAAACAAACATGACTCTACTACAAAAAATTAAAGCAATTCACAAAGATACAAGAATATTCATAGACTGTATGTTATGCTAGTATGTAGGTAGCAATGCACCGAGAGAGCTTTTTTTAAATAAGCAAAGCACGTTTCATTTCAAACTTTAATTACCGGAGACATTGTTTTTTTATTGCCAAATGAGCAATTTTTTCAGCAATCGCTGACAAGAACAATTGACTTTTTGATGACATTATGCTGCATTTTTATAGTGCTAGCTCACTAAAACAACAGTCCACAGGTAGACATGCACCCAGATCGGGAACATTATTCCGACTCCGAGTCATACGAAAACACATGTAATAGACTCAACAGTTTTACTTTACCGAAGTCTTCGATTGTGTAATAGAAAAATGTAATTTCACAAATTTTCTTCCACGAGAAAAAATTGCAAAAACAGACGAGGAAGATGATGATATTAGTAGTCAATCATCTTGTTTTCGTCATATTCTATTGGATTTTGGAACAGTTCCTACAGTGTGGTAATATTTGGTTTTCATTTTATTTAAACATTTCATTTTTTTGAGAAACATTTACCTTTGTCTATCACGACCATCAGAAGAAGTGATGATAGAAGGACAATGGTAGGCACTGTCATGATTTCTGGTTTTTACTGTACTGGAAAAATAAAAAGGAAAATTTAATTTTCGTGATATGAACGTAACCATAGAAACGTCAATATCATCACAAGTCATATACAAATAAACTATAGATACATTTCATGCAAAATAATAAATAAAATTAATAAATATATAATAATATTACCTGATATATTCAGTGATACATTTAGAACAGATTTTGACTTCTTTCAGACATTAAATGTTGATTCTTGTTCTATTCGCTATAGATGGTCAAATATGATCTTGATTAAAATCAATCAATCAATCAATCAATCAATCAATCAATCAATCAATCAATCAATCAATCAATCAATCAATCAATCAATCAATCAATCAATAGGTACAGTACACCGTCAGTGTTGGGTAATGCGAGAGAGAATGGGAGTGTTTATATGGCTCGAACCAGTTAAACCATGATATTCTACATATTTCATTGACTCCAAGGCAAGAACCCACGAACAAAACATGTTTTGTGATTTCAATTGAAATAAAATGAAAAATAATGAATACCACATCGTCGGAACAATTCCAAAATCAAATATAAAAATCGTAGGAAGAGGCAAAATCGATACCCCTAAGATACAAATACATGACCGCTCACATTCCTGAGTTGGTACATGCATATCAATAAAAAGTCCCGGGAATGCACTCGTTTTATGGGCCCAAATCTTCACTCTTAGTGAAATGATGCGGTCATGCAAGTACTTTCCACATGTGAGGAAAATGTCAATCTTCATACATAACAGGGAGAATGGAGTTATTATAAAGAACGCCGTAGGCTTGAACATTATACATAATATACATACTATTCGTGATACAGCGCGGTTGTCATACGTATAACATTAGTTTTATATAACAGAGCCTAAAGACAGTATACAAGACCATCGTATGACATAATAGTGAAACAATAGTCAACTTTGAATCAAAATCTAATTACCAATACCATCTTTCGTCATCTGTATGCAACTAACAGAATACGCTTCTACAAGGTGTAGATATCTTCCGAAACACTTTTTGAAATATAAAATGAGACTGTTGATTAAAGACAACAGAAATAAACCAGTCTTGAGTCGAGCAATGCGTAAATATATAATCAATTAGTGTAATAATCATTACAGACTAATTTTATGCTAAATGTAAAAAAGACAACAAACCCCACCCCCCCCAAAAAAAAATCGCTTACAGGGTACTGTGTAAAGAAGATCCAAACTTTAATGAGGGAGGATCGCGCGTTAGCAAAGAATGGTCCCTACTACTGTCTCTATCTGAAAATGATAGTATTAGGGCTATGGTGTTTAACGCCACTTTCAACAACAATATTTCAGTTTTATCGTTACGGTCAGTTTTATTGATGGAGGAAACCGAAGTACACACGGGAACACCACCAACCTGCCGTAAGTCACTGACAAACCTGATCACATAATGTTGTATCGATTAAATATAGCCATGAACGGGATTCGATCTCACAACTCTTGTGGTGGAAGGCACTGATTGCACAACATTATTTGTCAAATATATCATGTTATAGGATGCTATTTAAGTTACTGGCTTTAATTTCTATAAAACCTTAAAAATATAGCTAACCATCGAGACACGTTAGAAAACATAATTGAATAAAAAAAACCTAGTTGTAATAATGTTCTGTGGCTTAGGTGCGAGGGAGAGTTAGAGTAGGTAATGATCAAATGTTGGACGATTTACTTGTAGAAACACCAATGTAGGAGATAACTGTATTTATGGCCATATATTTATTGAAATCATTTAAAGATTTTGAAATTTTGAAAATCAAATAAATTATACTCAGATATTGACTCCCCTATGAAGATATATGGATCTTCGGAACATTGCTGTTGAAAATGTAACAAAAACGACCGCCCCCACAAAACCAATTGATTTTCAGAATATTATTAAGATATTTGTTAGAATTAAAACACGTACATACTATATACAATACAGGAAAGATAGTATTAATCAAGATTCTACAAACTTGTGAGTTTGATTAAATATACGTATCACATCTGGTAAAAAAACATATTGTTTACATTTGGAAAAACACATGTTTTCTTTTTTTTTCCTTTTTTTTATTTATGATAATCGACTAAAAATATTGTTTTGCTTTCATAAATTTTTTTTTATGCATTTTGATAAAAAAAAATCATGGGTGTAACACGGTACACACATTAACCATTAACAACCTTAGACAGAACATAGGTACTTGATAAAAGAACGGACGAAAATTTGAATTCGAATTTACCTTGTGAATGACATGACACATACCCCTAAATAACTTAATATGTCTAAGATTGACATAAAAACAAGCCCTCAATTGAATCAACTTCTATGTTCAAGGAAGACGAGAATCTAAACAATTATTACTTATTGAAACACAAGTGTAGTGCTTCCTAACATGAGACAAAAATGATCATTAATTTCCCTTTTGAAGAATTTCAAGATATATTACTATTGTTCTATAACAACACCATTATATATTTGCACGGAGAAGCATTATCATTTAGTAAATTTATTGGCATGACAATTATAACTATTGTTCACAAGAGAAGTTTTTGAAGATACCAGAGGAGTAATCAGAGGCCGTGAATCGAAGAAGATCAAAACAAAAGAAGAACAGACAATACAATGATCAAAACAAAAGAAGGACAGTCAATACAATGGGCAAAACAAAAGAAAGATAGACAACACATTGGTCAAAACAAAAGAAGAACAGACAATACAATGGGCAAAAGAAAAGAATGACAAACAATACGATGGCCAAAGAAAAAGAAGAACAGACAATACAATGGTCAAAGCAAAAGAAGGACAGACAATATATTGGTCAAAAGAAGGACATACAATACAAAGACCAAAACAAAAGAAGAACAGACAATACAATGGCCCCCAAAAAAAGAAAGACAGACAATATATTGGTCAAAAGAAAACGACAGACAATACAATGACCAAAGCAAAAGAAGAACAGACAATACAATGGCCCCCCAAAAAAGAAAGACAGACAATACATTGGTCAAAAGAAAAGAAGAACAGACAATGCAATGACCAAAGCAAACGAACAAACAATACAATTGGCAAAACAAAAGAAGAACAGACAATACAAAGACCAAAACAAAAGAAGGACAGACAATACAATGGCCCCCCAAAAAAGAAAGACAGACAATACATTGGTCAAAAGAAAAGAAGGACAGACAATACAATGACCAAAGCAAACGAACATACAATACAATGGCCCAAAGAAAAGAAGAACAGACAATACAATGGGCAAAACGAGAGAACAGTCAATGCAATGGCCAAAGCAAACGAAAGACAGACAATACATTGGTCAAAAGAAAAGGACAGACAAAGCAATGGCCAAAGGAAAAAGGACAAATTTACAAACAATGATCTAAAATAACACTACACAGAAAAGAAAAGAAGAACAGACAATACAATGGCCAAAACAAAAGAAGGACAGACAATGCA
>JYMV01003705.1_pt1 | contig 10021 bp, 7 predicted proteins | sample 338911 | NCBI WGS metagenome assembly JYMV01 (sample SAMN03354496, study PRJNA234377) | hydrothermal vent metagenome | biome: Deep sea; feature: Hydrothermal plumes at the Eastern Lau Spreading Center, Western Pacific Ocean; material: Seawater | place: Tonga | collected 2009 | depth 2000 m m
AAGGAGATGAAGCAAAGAAAGAAAGGAAACACGATAGAAAAGCAAATTCCTTTTTATCATCTTTGGATTCTCACTTGATTATTTATTCATTCACTGGGTTTTAATTTGCGTCGTGAAGTTCAATAACAGTTTGAATAGAGCTTAATATGGCAAGTATGCGATGAAAATGTATTCGTTACATATAAATTGGATACTAACTAAGATTGATTTATCTAATCTGGCAGTAAACATATTAATGATTTGGGTAAGGAACGTAAGTTAAACTGAAAAAGCAAAGTCTGACAATTTTGATCCTAAATTTCAGAAAAGTCATGATAATGGCAAGCTACGCGATGAGTCTTTGAAATATCTGCAGGATTTGGGGTTTCATTGTCACATTTCTGGCGATTAACTTTCCCCGATTCGTAAATTGGACAGCCATCAAAACGATAAGGACAACCATTCTTATCGTCATTTTTTTCTGCGGTGCTGGGAACTAAATTCATAGCATTGAGATCGTAATTAGCCGCCTTCAACAAATCAATTGTGTAGGGATGACAACATTTTTTCGAAATTTCATGAGTCGTTCCCTGTTCAATAATTCGCCCTTGATACATCACCAAAATTCGTGAGGATAGGTATTGAATTAACTTTAGGTTATGTGAAATCAGTAAATAAGCGATTCCATGGTTTTGGTGTATTTGCTTCATTAGGTTAATGATCTGCGCTTGAATTGAAACGTCCAGCCCAGCAACTGGTTCATCTGCAATAATAAGCTTGGGGTTGCCAACGATCGTACGAGCAATAGTTACACGTCGTTGCAAACCACCTGACAGATCATTGGGGTACTGATGGAGTGTGTTTTCAGGAAGATTAACCATCGATATTAGTTCGAACAAATCACCATGGTGACTATGGACTTCAATCGCCTCCAGGAGAATCTGTTGAATTGTCAATTTAGGATTTAGTATTGTCCCTGGTTTCTGAAACATCATTCTTATTGATTGACGATGATCGCGCATTTGTGATTGGCTAAGCTCAGTGATCTGAACACCATTAAACGTAATTTCTCCAGCTGTTGCGGGAATCAGACGTACCAGTAGACGGCCAAGTGTCGTTTTACCACTTCCGCTTTCACCGACAAGACCAACGACCTCTTTCTCTCCAATTGACAGTGAAACTCCATCTACGGCTGTAACTGGTTGACTTAAATTGGCCCATACTTTTTTAACTGATGTCCTTGTCGCACGCCATTCGGGAAAAAAGGTTTGCACTCGATCTAGAAATCCTTGACGAGGTGCAAAGTGTTTTTTTAAATCTTTGGTAAAAAGTAATTGGTTTTTGAGGTCCAACTTTGGTTTTTTCGTTTAAAAGACAAATGGATTATTAAGATTGTAACGTTTCTTTGACAGGAACTTCAGTGTGTGCCCAACATCTAACGCTTTGGTTTTCTTCTAGTATAGAGAGGCTGGGGGGCTGTGTTTTACAGCGATCAGCAAAGTCTTGCATACCTTGTTCCTGTTTCTCTTTTACTAAAAAACAGCGAGGATGAAAACGACATCCATAGATCTGCTCAGACGGCTTTGGTACTTCACCAGGAATAGCTTGGAGTGAATTCGTAGCGATGACTAGGTCACTAATTTGCGCGTCTAATAAAGCTTTTGCATAAGGATGTTTAATCCGTTCGGGCAACAGATCGTGACTAGGTAGGATCTCGACGATTTGTCCAGCATACATGACGATTACCTTTTGGGTTAATTCGCGGATAACAGCGAGGTTGTGAGAAATAACCAGAAGTGTCAGTTCTTCTTCCGTGCAGAGAGCCTTCAGCAGTCGTAGGATCTTACTGGCAACAGTTACATCAAGCGCAGTTGTCGGTTCATCAGCAATTAATAAGCTAGGTTTAGAAGCTAACGCCATGGCAATGACAACACGTTGAATCATTCCACCAGAAAGTTGGTGAGGGTACTGTGAAAAGGTTTTTTCTGGCTCTGGCATTTCAAGGCGGTTCAGCCAAAAACAGGCTTCCCTCTTAAGATCCATTTTCGATTTATTCTTCATTTCATCCGAAAGTTTAAGCGCTTCCACTAACTGTTTACCGATGGTAAAAAGCGGATCTAACATTTTAGAGCCATCCTGAAAGATCATACTGAACACAGTACCAAGAAATGGCGATAAAGATAGGGACAAAGCTTTCTCCCATCGACGCCAGTTCTGTTTTTTTTGATAGGCAATTTCTGTTTTGCTATCAAAAAAATGGCTGAAATCAGGCAAGATATTTTGTCCATTCAACTCGATTTTCCCTTTAACAATCCCCGGTACTCCACGTTCAAATCCAAGAATTGATAGAGCTGTTACAGTCTTTCCACATCCGGATTCACCGATAAGACCAACATGTTGACCTTGTTCGATTTCAAAGCTAACATGATCGACTGGCTGAATCAAACCGTCTCGTGTATCAAATTGGATGGTCAAGTCAGTGACAGACAGTTTTTCAAACATGATTTTCTCAGGATTAGAATGAATCAGTCATCTTGTCGTCCAAAGGCATCAGCTAACAAATATAGTGAGATGATATTGAACACAATAAATAGTGCCGGAAAAAACCATAACCACCATAAATGCCTCTTTGAGTCCAACCACCATAAATGGTTCTTTGAACTGGTTGTTTTAAGTGTTCTGGTTTCGAACATGCTGTGAGATTTTTGTTTTACGGACTTCGATATTCCTTGTCGTGTAAAGATATAATTTTTATTATCAACTAGTATCTTTCCCCAACTACTGGTTCCATCGGGAATAATTTGGAAGAAAAATCTCAAGGTGGTTTCGATCAGAATAACCTCGGCAAATAGATGGCACGCTTGTGAAACGAGGAGAGGCAAAAGTCGTGTCCATAGAAGATGACGACCGAGAATGATTAGATCTGGCAAACCGAGTTCAACTGCAGCTTCAATATAGGCCTCTTGCCGAAGCAAAATGACTTCGCTGCGAAGTAAGCTGCCTAGTTTCATGGCTCCCATTATTCCTAAAGTCCCCGCTATCCAGAGAAAGTCAGTGCTGACTGTAGCACAGACTAAGAAAATCAAGGCCAGCCGCGGCAATGAATTAATTAACTCAAAAACGTAGCGAATAAAACCATCCAGTATAACCACTATTCCTGAGGGCGAAAAGACGCGTATTTTTTCTCTCAATCCTTCCGGTTGCCCTGCAGTGGTATAGTACCCTGAAGTAGCACCAAGTAGCGTTCCTCCTAAGAGAGAAATACTGATAGATAATAAACCCGGCAGAAAGTAAGCTTTGGAGGTTGATACCAACTGGCTGAAAATCCCACGCCCAGATCGGTCTATGCCCATAATATGACGCAGCGAAGGTGGTTGATGAGCACTAGCCCAATGGATATTTTTATTAGAAAAAACAGGTAGAAGCGATAATGCCATCATACATATTGTAAAAAAGATAATGATACTTCCAATCGTTTTGGCCGATAATAATTTTGAAGATTTTGAGACTTCCATTTGCACCGTTTTTCAGTATCGCAAGCGGGGATCTATAAGATATTGGAAAAAATCACGAACAAGATTTGCCAAACAAACAAAAATCACCAGTAACGCGCAAGCTGGAAGGATAACCGGAAAATCCTTGTACTGGACTGCTACAAATAACCAGTGCCCAATGCCTTGATAGGTAAAAATTACTTCAACAACAATTGCCCCTGAAAGAAGAAGCGGGACTTGTGACACAAAAGTCGATACTACGGGCCAACTCAAATTGACCATCAGATGCCACGTTAAATTGGCTTTACGTGCCCTGATAGCAAGGAAAAAATCGCTTTGTAGCAATTCACGCGTCTCCTGCTGAATTCTTTGAATCATTTGATACATCAAGCCATTTCCAAAAGCCAAACACAATCCAATAATGAAATAGTAGGCTAACTTAGGAGACTTGCTGTCAATAATCTGAGGAAATCCTTTGAGACATAGATAGCAGGTTAAAAAAACGGGGATTCCACTCAGAAGATAAATCATCGATTTTATTATATTACTCAGCTTCAGAGAGGGAAATTTTCCTAGAAAAACACCCAATGGAACGGCTACCCCAAAGGCTATTATTGTGGTAAAAAGTGTAAGTTTAAAAGTTAAGAGAAAACGAGTGATAATCTGCTCGCCTATCTCTTTTCCTGAGTGTACGCTTTTTCCAAAATCCAGTTTAGAAGCACGATAAAGCCAACCTAGGTAGGAGATATCCAGCCCTTTTTTTTTAATTTCGGAGAGCCATAACTTAGCCTGTTTAGCGATCTTCTGGTTATTGCTTTGTGACGCCAGTTGAAGATATTTTTTTCCTTTTTGGAACTTACGTTTAGCAATGTAGGCTTCCCCAAGACGTAGATGAAGCAGATTAGATTCCGGAGTTTCATCCGACATTGAATCCAAGACGCGGTGTAATCGCTTAGTTATTTCAGATTCTTTCTTTTTGCTAATTAACAAACTAGAGAGGTTACTCAAAACAAGTATGTTTTCCGAGTCAACTATTCTAGTATAAATGTCAATTGATCTTTCCATCTCCCCCTTTTTGTAATAGGCAGTTGCTTGGACAAAATCGAAGTTGATGAACTCCCGTGGATTGGAAATTTTATTGAGGTATGTCAACGGTGTAGGGAGATCAATTTTTGTTCGCAGTTCTGGATTATCACGAATCTTACGTCTGAGTTCTTTAGACAATATTTTGGGTTTGAGCTGATTCCACATGTGAGGCTGGTTAACTTGCAAGTAAAGTATTGAGAACGCGAGCTTAAAGAATTGTGCGTCATCAGGAAGATTGGAGGATTTGCTGAGCTCTATAATTTGTTGAGGTGATAGTAGATCAGTAGAAGTGTGGGGTGTTTCCAAGGTCAGCCATATTGAAGGGCTAATTGACACGATACTGGCAAACATACTAATTTTAAACATAATGAAAGAAGCTAAAATTAGTAAAACTAAGCTTCGGATAATAGCACGTACTAATGCAATCATTATTCTTCTTCCATTAATGTTATCTGATTATCTCATTATTGAAGCCACCACTCGGTAATATAGTTAAAAAACACATCCGGATGAATCTGAACATTTCTAATTTTAATATCTCCCACAGCAATCCGAAGCGGTGTCCACAAAAAAATATATGGAGATTCTTGACGTAGCATTCGGTGTAGTTCTCTCCCCAAGTTTTGCAAAGCAGCGGGATCAGTCTCTTCTTTGAAAAGATCGAGTGTGATATCGACTACTAGGTTGTTGTAACTAATATAGTTCTTGCCACCCGGAAAGGACTGGGAAGAATGCAGTAGCGGATAAAGCGTAGCACCAATTGAGAATGCCCAACTGTCAAGAACGACATCGAAATCGTGTTTGTAGTAGATTTGCTGTTTCCATTCCTCCTCGCTTGTAAGTGCGTTACTGTTGACCTGAATCCCAATTTGCTGAAGGTCAGCAATAAAGGCCTCGCAAATCTGAGCTTCTTTTTGCCGTCCGGCCATCTGTTTAAGAGTCAAAGTAAAAGGTTTACCATCCTTGTCCAGAGTACCATCTTCATCTGTATCAGCAAATCCTGCTTGAGCCAGCAAATTTCTGGCTTTGTCCACCTCATATGGATAAGGATCAACACTGGAATCCGCGTATGGACTGTCGTGGGGGAAAGGACCGCTAATCAGGATACCGGAATCATTTTCGATGCGATTCAGCCATTCCGCACGATTAGTAGCGTAGTGAATAGCTTGCCGAGTCAATTGGTTCTCTTCTCCGCCTAGGAAAGGATGATCATGATTGAGGGCAAAGAAGTAGTATGACATAGACTGGTAACGTTCTCTCCATAAATACCTTCCTGCCGCTTCAGCGTCTTGGATTACGCTGTCAACTAGGGTCGCCGGTAATTCAACTACTAAATCCACCCCGCCAAAGGCTACCGAATTTGCTTGTGCCCGATCGTCCGAAAATGGTCTCATAATAACCTTATCAATCCAAGCTCGATTTCGACCGTCTTCGAGAATCGGATAGTTTGGATTCACAAGCAAATGTACCTCGTCGCTTGGGGGCGCATACGGGTCAAAGCGATAGGGACCTGTACCAATTGGTCCTTGAACAAAAGTATGATTTGGAGGCACTTGGCATTCCGGATTATCCGGACGGATTTCCGCTTCATTCGGCACGAAAAGGTGATGTGGGATAATCTGAAAAGACAATTTCCCAAAGGCATTTAATATCGGTTTCGCCAAAGTAAATTGAATAGTGAATGAATCAATTACCTCTACCGAAGCAATGAAATCTACGCTTTCCTTCTTTTTCAGGTCGTTCTTCATTGCCAAGTAGGTGAATAGTACATCATAAGCGTCAAATACCTCATCATCGTGCCATAGGATGTCCGTGCGTAACGGAAAAATGTAAACAACATCGTTTATAGGTTGATACGATTGTAATTCGGCTTTCGTTAAGCTGGTTAATTGTGGAATTCGATTATGATCTTTATCGAAACTGACTAGCCCACTAAACACCATGACCCCGATTCGGCGTGCCAAAGGGGTTGACCGGTGAATGGGATCATATTTCGATTCAACTCGTCTTAATTCCCCATATCGAAGATCCCCCCATTGACGCTGGGCATTAACCCAACTGCTAGTAAATATGACTGATAGTGTTAACAAGCTGATTAGCTTCATTTCTATTGTTCGTTTCTTTTATAATCTGATGTTACGAATGATCTGCTTTATCCTTAATCGTGCGTGGATTTGGTAACCGAGAAAAAACATCCATAAATGGTTCTAGCAACTCAATCCAATGCGTGCGTTTTCCATATGACTCTTTTATTGATGTTTACGTAATTCAATAGATCTGAGTTCACTTGCAACCTGATCCCAGCCAATTTCTAAGTCACATTTTTTTAAATTGCCAAGGATTTTTTGATAGGCCCTGCTACGTACTGATGAATCCCTATTCTTCCATTGTGCAGATCTAGCCAGAGCTTGAAACAGACGCTGTTTGGCCGCAATCAGATTTTTCCTCTCTGCTAATGCACAGGCTAGGTTGTTCAAATGCCGAGGGTCTGCTGGATTAAGATAAACCAAAGCTCTGGCTAGAAGAGTTTTTTCGTTGTCCTGAATATTGGTACTTTCTCTGGATTGCGAATCTTGGGCTAACCACCATTGGATATGTTGGCTCTGTTGCTTTTTTGTTGCTACTGATGCCAAATTATAAACGGCGCGTTTCAATTCTAGATCATTGTTTTTGGATATTTGATCAAGCAGTTGATTCAAAGCTTGCTTTTGGTTCTCGCCCCAGTTTTCTTGCTCGAAATCGAGTAGAAGTAGGTTAAAATCGATCCGATGTACCGGTTTTTCGGTATCTGCCATTGCTTTTTTAGCCTTCTGATAAGCGCTACGAATTGATGGAACGGAGCTATGAGAACGATGTTTTAACACATATTTTAGGTTGGCGAACTTTAACTGGTATTTTGCTTTTTCGGATAGCGATTGCTTTTGGGAGATTTTTTTCTGCAGATCTTGAGTCATTCGATTGTGTAAGTCCTGAGTCTCACAATTCAGATGAAAAGCATTACGGTAATTCTTTTGTGTAGCTAATGTTAAATGATGAATTGCGCTGTCAAAATCGTGTCTTGCTTCATAATAAATCCTTGCTAACTCAAGATGGGCGGGAGCAAACAGCGGTGAAATCTTCAGAATTTGATCATACATCTCGACTTGCTGGTCTAATTTATTTTCCGAGCCTGAAAATCCTAACTTTACACCGGCATACACAGCGCAAATATTTAATCCTTTACCATAGCCTTCTAAGTCGCCCGATTGGTATGTTTGAGTTAGTGACTCTGCTATTATGGAACGTATCTTACGGATCACCTTGATTTCTTTCTTCTCTTGCTGTTTTATCAAGATTTGATAGGCTTTGATATCATAGGGATCCCTGGATAGATCCTGAAGGGCTTTTTCGTAAGATTTTCGGCTCTTTTTTTTTGTTCGGCTAATTCCGGCCGCTATTTTCAAGTCGTATCGATTGTTTACTCTCAAGTCTATGGCGGGAAGGTAACCATCAGGTAAAAAAACATCAAAGTCGATTAGCCCACTATCAAGCGTTAATGGCACATTGTTAATAGTAATCAACTTGACTTGGTTGGCATCGTATATCTGCAAGCGTATATGGATTCGAGAGAGTTCAGAATTCTGCAGTTTCATCCTAGGTTCTATTTTCTTTCCGTCAATCCATATCCCAATTAAGTTATCCAATAAAAGATCATATGTTTCCACTGTTCTGTAGTTAGCATGGATAGCCGTTGAAATTCCGCAGAATAATAAGAACAAAATTATTCTTTTTACGATTATGTAGATTCTAGTCATCATTCTACTATCAGTTTTTTTATTTTACTGCTTTATTTTGCAGGGATTGCCGAATTGTATAAATGACCTGAGCCATCTTATGCAACGGGTAAAGCTCAGCATAATCTCTTTGTATCACGCTAAGTGCTTCCAGAACTCCAGACCAGTAAGTAAAACCCCGCAAGTAGTTAGCATAAGCCATATTAATTATCAAAACTGGATCGTTACCCCAAGGTGCTTCATCAATTGTATATGGGTAAGCAACAATATGTCCCCGTTGATAGATCCAAACTGCGCAGTCAATCAATCCTGCTTCGGTTGATATGCCCAAATCGGAGGCTTGAAGTTCTTGGTTGGCGTAAGTCGACAAATTTACCACTGAATTCCCCGCTCGTCGGTAGAACTCCCTTTGTGGAAAAGCATTAACTGGTGCGTAAAAGTCGGGTGTTTCTTCGGTCACTTGTCTGCCTTTTGTGATATTGTTGATTTTTTCCATCGCAACACGAATCAGCTCAGCTGATTTCATGGGCTCCAACTGGACTCCGGTGTAAGCATTTGCCAATTCAACAGCAATAATGGGCTTATCGGTTGCTACTCCTTGCCAAATTTCTACGGCCGTATTTCTACGGCCAAGTTTATAGTGACATTTAGCTGATAAAATCTGAGCACTTTCTGAAAGTATTATAGAACTTGGGCGAGATGAAAATAGAGACTCGATTTCTTCAATCGCTTGATTATAATCCTGCAAATAAAACAGAATGAGGGCTCGTCCGTAGTGTAAGTCCGCGTCGAAATCAGGTCGCGCCCCAATTAACTTGGCGAAAATATTAGAGGCCTGGCGTAGATAAACTTCTCCAATGTCGATAAAAAGTCTGGGATGGAAAAACTCAATCTGTTGGGTATCATCAACTTGATCTTGCCAGTCAATCCAATTTTGAGTGTTGCGAACTTGAGATTTGAGACGAATCCATTTGATAGCCTTGTTGTAATCACCCTGATACGAGGTCAGTGAAGCTACCAAACGAAATCGATGTAGATCAAAAGTTGAGCTTAATCTTTGATAAATTTGCGTCACCTGATCCAGATTTATCCGCAGACGTTGATAGACATTAGCTAAGCAAAGGACTACTGAATCTGATTCCGTTGGTACGGATGTGAATTGTACTTCTGCTTGGGAACGGTTGCCATTCAGGTAATATCCCATGCCCAACGCACATTGGGCATAACCGGCAAAATCCTTCGATGGATCTTGGCTGAGAAAGTTCTTCAACGCAAAAATCGCATTTTCGTAATCCTCCAGTTCCAAATAAGTTAACCCAAGATAGTAAATTGTGTACATGCTCGGTCGCGCTTGTCCAGGAATTCGTTTCGGCAACAAATTAAGCTCTTGGTAATAATCTCGAGCCAGCGATAAAAATGCCGGATGGATCTCCATGTACATTAGCCCCAATTTGAAATAACTTAGTCCCAACAAGTAAGAAGTTTCAACATCAGGCGTTGGGTTGGGTATAGTGTCAATGGCTTTATGGTATTGGTTTTGAAAGTAAAGAGTAGTTGGATCAGCATCTACCATGGTCAAAATGGGACCTAGACATAGAATAGAAAAGGTACAAAAATAAAATAAGGAAATTTGCTTAGATTTCATTTTGAGGTTGATCTCGGAAAATTGGTCAAGCTAACAAAAAGTTT
>JYMV01023808.1_pt1 | contig 10020 bp, 8 predicted proteins | sample 338911 | NCBI WGS metagenome assembly JYMV01 (sample SAMN03354496, study PRJNA234377) | hydrothermal vent metagenome | biome: Deep sea; feature: Hydrothermal plumes at the Eastern Lau Spreading Center, Western Pacific Ocean; material: Seawater | place: Tonga | collected 2009 | depth 2000 m m
CGTCTTCCAGGAGTTCAAAACTGATCCACTTTCCAGGCGGAAATGATTGTACCTTTTTTGCACGGCGCTTTTCAGGGAGCAGCCAATCCTTCGCGGTATTCCAATTTAGGATCCGGTTGGCCAACAGTCTAGCTTCAGTCGGTGTCGGTATTCGCGAGGGATACTCAAATGGATCAAACTGAAGATGAATCTCTACGATCTCATAAAAGTTGCCGTCTCCTGTTTTTGGATCTATTTCAAGAACAGCCGTAGGCAGGTTTTGCAGGATCTGGAGATTATGCCATTCAAAATCTGTTTCACTTTCTTTGTTAAATCTGGGAAATGGATTTGGAGATTTCCTGTAATGCCTGATTTGTGTTTTCGGCAGTTTGAGGCTTGGTAAACCGATGAGCAAAGATGACGGAAATAGATCAGCTGTTGTTACTGGATTCGTCACCACCTGAATGACCAAGTTTTCCTGAGAACTTTGAATAATCTTTGTTTTTACAGAAGCAAAAAGAGCACTTGAAATCATTAACACTACAGATAAAATACGAAACATGGCGTAAAAATTACAGATTGGGTTGGTGAACTGCATTGTAATCTGGATGTAAAACGAGGTAATTTTCGCCTCGATTTTTCAACGAGTTAATTTGTTTTCTGTTCCGAGAAACTGCATACCGTAATAGATACTTATGTTTGATCTGGATGTTATCCAATGCTTTTATGCTCTTTTTGAGAGGAGGGTCAACCAGGCAAGAGACATACTAGGCAGGCCTCTAACTTTTGCCGAGAAGGTGTTGTATAGTCATCTGTCCGATGGCGATCCTTCCCAGGAATTTAGTCGCGGTGAGTCCTATGTTGAATTATCCCCGGACAGGGTAGCTATGCAGGATGCAACTGCCCAGATGGCATTGCTGCAATTCATGATGGCTGGTAAAGACAGGGTTGCTGTCCCCTCTACTGTACATTGTGATCATTTGATCCAAGCCAAAACAGGAGCTAATATGGACCTTGCCGCTGCCAAGGATGCGAATGGCGAGGTGTATTCGTTTTTAGAGTCAATCTCGAATAAATATGGTATTGGCTTTTGGAAGCCGGGAGCAGGGATCATTCATCAGGTCGTTCTCGAAAATTATGCTTTTCCCGGGGGAATGATGATTGGGACTGACAGCCATACGGTCAATGCCGGCGGGCTAGGAATGATTGCAATTGGTGTTGGCGGCGCAGACGCAGTGGATGTGATGGCGGGCATGCCTTGGGAGCTTCGATTTCCGAAATTGATCGGTGTAAAATTGACTGGCGAGTTAGGCGGCTGGACCTCGGCGAAGGATGTGATCCTGAAAGTAGCTGGAATCCTAACTGTAAGAGGCGGTACAGGTTCTATTGTGGAATATTTTGGTTCCGGTGCCGAAAAATTGTCTTGTACTGGTAAAGGAACAATCAGCAACATGGGTGCGGAGATCGGCGCTACCACTTCTGTTTTTGGATATGATGTTAAGATGGGTGAATACCTAAGAGGTACGGAACGCAATGAATTAGCCGATCTTGCAGATGGAATCTCGGAACATCTGCGCAGCGACGATGATATATATGCTCGCCCCGAAAAATATTTTGATCAATTGATTCACATCGATTTGTCAGAACTTGAGCCGCATATAAACGGTCCCTTTACGCCTGATCTTGCCACGCCTATATCGAAGTTTGCAGATGCTGTGCTGAAAAATGACTGGCCTCGTAAACTGGATGTTGGACTCATCGGTTCATGTACTAATTCTTCGTATGAGGATATAACCCGGTCCGCATCCATCGCACAGCAGGCATTGGATAAAAATTTGAAAGTTAAGTCAGAATTCACAGTGACTCCGGGCTCAGAACAGGTACGATATACTGTGGATCGAGATGGCTACCTAGACATTTTCAAAAAAATCGGTGGTGTTGTATTGGCCAATGCCTGTGGTCCCTGCATTGGTCAATGGGCGCGGCATGGATCAGAAAAACAGGAGAAAAATTCTATCATTACCTCTTTTAATAGAAATTTTGCCAAGCGGAATGATGGGAATCCCAATACCCATGGATTCGTTGCCTCGCCGGAAATAGTGACAGCTATGTCCATTGCCGGGGACTTATGTTTCAACCCGGTCATGGATTTGTTGGAAAATGAGGATGGAAAACAGGTGCGGTTAGATGACCCAAGCGGTATAGATTTTCCGATTCGAGGGTTTGCTGTTGAAGAGAATGGTTATCAGCCGCCAACTGAAAACGGTCGTGATATCGAAGTAATTATTAGCCCTGAGTCAGAACGCCTACAATTATTAGTTCCATTTGAACCCTGGGATGGACAGAATATGACAGGTATGAATCTACTGATAAAAACTATGGGCAAATGTACGACAGACCATATTTCCATGGCCGGTCCCTGGTTGAATTACCGGGGGCACTTGGATAATATTTCTAATAATTTATTGACTGGTGCGGTTAATTATTTCAATGAACAGACCAATCATATAAAAAACCAGCTTACCGGCGAGTATGGTCCGGTTCCAGATGTGCAGCGGATGTATAAGGCTGCCGGTATTCAAACAATTGTTGTCGGCGATGAAAATTTTGGCGAAGGTTCATCCCGGGAACATGCGGCTATGGAGCCCCGGCACTTGGGCGTTCGAGCAATATTGGTCAGGTCTTTTGCGCGCATCCATGAAACCAACCTGAAAAAACAAGGTATGCTCGCCCTTACCTTCCTCAATAAACCCGATTATAACCTAATCCAGGAAGACGACATATTTGATTTCATAGATTTGGATCAATTCGTCCCCAAAAAACCAATCAAGCTTAAAGTAATCCACACTGATGGTTCTGTAGATCTAATTCAATGCCATCATTCTTATAATGAATCCCAAATTGACTGGTTCAGGGCTGGTTCGGCTTTAAATCTTATCAGATCTAAGTCCTAATACGTATGGATAGTTTCTAATTAAAAAAATATTCAGTTTAAAGATATAAAGACTCTGATAGAAAAAATAAAATGAAAGTTTTAGTTTCTGATCCGATCACTGAAAGCGGCATGTCTATCCTGCAGGATGCTGGTCTCGAGGTGGATTATTTACCCGAGGGGTCCATCGATGAAAAAAGATCGGCCTGCAAGGATGTGCATGGCTGGATTATACGCAGTGGAACGGAGATTTCAGCAGACTTCCTCGAAGAAGCTGACAGTTTACAGGTTATCGGCAGGGCTGGAGTAGGCGTGGATAATATTGATATACCTGCAGCGACACACAAGGGTGTGGTAGTGGTGAATACCCCGGATGTAAATACCATCAGCGCAGCTGAGCATACGGTTGCTCTGATGCTGGCTTTGTCCCGCAATATACCCAAAGGCCATAGGGGAATGAGAAAAGGGCAGTGGAACCGCCATAATCTGGTAGGGTCCGAATTACGAAATAAAACCCTGGGAATTGTTGGGTTGGGTAAGATCGGTCGGGAAGTGATGAAACGCTGTCGTGCATTCAATATGAAAATATTGGGCCATGATCCCTATGTGACCCAGGACCAGTTTCAATTAGATGAAGTGGAGATTGTAGATCTGGATGCGTTAATAGAGAAAGCCGATTATATTACACTACATGTACCCATAACAGATGCCACCAGGGATTTATTTGATTATGAGCAGTTATGTAAAATGAAATCATCTGCCAGAATCATTAATGTGGCCCGGGGAGGTATCATCAATGAGGCAGATCTTGTCAAGGCACTGAAAGATGGAAAGATTTCCGGGGCAGCAATGGATGTCTATACAACTGAACCATTGGATAAAAATAGTCCGCTAGTCAAAGCGCCAAATATAGTTCTTACTCCTCATTTAGGTGCATCCACTACTGAAGCGAAAGAAGGGGTAAGCATAGCTGTCTGTGAACAGGTACGGGATTACCTGCTCCATGAAAAACTTACAAACGCTCTTAATATGCCGTTTGCCGATTTTGGTAAGCTGAAAGAAATACAGCCAACCCTGTCCTTAGCGGAATTACTGGGTAGGGTACAGGCCCAGGTGGTTACGGGTGCGATTAAAAGTATTACACTGGAATGCTATGGCACCGAGGAAATTAAACCTATATCACTGGCTTTTTTAAAAAGCCTGCTACAAACTAGAGTTCCAAACCGGATTAATTATATCAATGCGGAATCGGTGGCAAAAGAATTGGGTATTGAATTGACCGTCCAATATTCAACGATGGAATCCAATTTTTCAAACTTGGTCTCTTCACGTGTTGTTGCGGATACCGCCATACGGTTCGACGGCAGCGTGTTTGGCGGCAATTATCCTCGGCTGGTGAACCTGTTTGGCCACGAAATGGAAGTCACACCCCGAGGGACGATGCTTTTTGTTGAAAATAATGACGTTCCCGGAGTCATTGGTAAGGTAGGTACCCTTTTAGGTGATGCAGGTATCAATATTGCCGCTTATTTATTGAGCCGAAAGAGTCATAACGGCACTGCGTTTGCAGTTATTCGTTTAGATTCAACCATACCTAATGCCATTCTGTCATCACTGGGATCATTAAAGGAAATTCAATCTGTCCGTCAAATAGAAATTGATTAGGATGATATCACTATAGAAAAAACCATGAACCGTTGTAATTTTCCATTGTTTTTCACAATATTAAAACTATCTACATAGGCAAATATCATGAATAAACTCTGGGAAGATTTGAAAGATAATATGAAAGAATGGGGAACCTCGGCCGTTGAAAAGGCGGAGGAAATAAGTCGCGTTGCCGTAGCCAAGGGAGAGGAATTTACCAAGATATCCAAGATCAAAATTGATATCCATCAACTGCAGCGTGAAAAATCCAAAAGATATGAGGATCTTGGCAAATTTGCTTATCACCAGGCCCAAGACCAAAACATGGCCAACTTTACGGGGAATGCAGAATTCTTTCAGACCGTCAACAAAATAGTTGAACTCAATAATCAGATCGCTGAAAAAGAGGCGGAGATCGAACAGATAAAGGAAGAATATGGCTTGAAGGATCAAGACATTGAGGATGCTGCTGAAATTGAATTAGAAAATACTCCCCGGCAGAAAGAAATAATTCCGGAAACATCTGATGAAGACAAGGAATCAGCACCAGAATAAACCGGTTGAATGATTCCTTTTTAAAATGTAATATCGCTCAATAACCGTCGGTATATTGCGCCTATGAAACAACCAATCACTGAAAAACATTATATCCTGCACAGCGAATCGGATTCTGGAGTAAGCCAGTGGCATTTCTCCGGGAACCAGGTTTTTGCATTATTGGGTGTCACCACAGTCGTTCTGGGGGCTTTTTTATTTATCAGTGCTGACTTTATCAGCAAATTCCTTTATGACCAGCGTTTACAGGAATTCAAAAAGAATTACCGTGCAGTATCCCAGAATCTTGAATCGATTCAGTCGCGACTTAGTGAATTAGATCAGCAGATGTTGGAGATTGAACAAAAAGACCAGGCTGTTCGTACCTATGCCGGTATGCCGGATATTGATAAAGATATCCGGAAACTCGGTATTGGGGGGGCTGCGCTGGAAAAGGTTGCGATGCCTGATAACTTGGCGCCCGCTGTGAACCGAGGACTCTCTGTCCTGCAAATAGACATTGAAAAATTATCTCGCCAGGTAAATTTTGAATTGGCCAGTTATGAATCCATCTATAATCGGGTCAAATCAGATATTGACCGGATTCGTCATATTCCTTCTATTCGCCCGGTAAAAGGTGGTTACCTTAATTCCATTTTTGGTTATCGACGGGATCCTATTGATGGTGTCCGCCGTTTCCACCAAGGACAAGATATAACTGTCTCTAAGGGAACGCCAATCTATGCTCCTGCAGACGGCAAAGTAAAGCGGGCTTATTATATTGGTGGTTTTGGAAATCATATCAGGCTTGAGCACTCCTACGGATATGCCACTTTATTTGCTCATTTATCCAAAATCTCAGTCCGACATGGTCAAAAAGTTAGGCGTGGAGATTTAATAGGTTATACTGGAAATACTGGCCGATCCACAGCACCGCATCTTCATTACGAAGTCCACCATTACAGTACACCAAAGAATCCACTGGATTACTTTTTTACTGTCGCCAGTAAATAGTCTTTTCTGCGTAAAATAATCCTGTGAACAAGACGTATTTCATAGAGACGTACGGCTGCCAGATGAATGCGGCCGATTCAGAACTTGTGGAAGGACTGCTGGAGAGAGAAGGTTACAAACGTGCTGCAAGTCCCGATTCTGCAGATGCATTATTTGTGAATACCTGCGCAATAAGGGAGCATGCGGAGGAAAAGGTTCATTCCCGTTTGGGAAATTTTCAAAAGTTCAAGCAGGAACGTCCTGATATGGTTATCGGTGTGCTGGGCTGTATGGCCCAGAGTTTAAAACATGACCTTTTGGATAATAAACCCTATGTAGATGTTATTCTGGGACCCGATTCTTATCGGAGATTACCGGGACTGCTCAAACGTCACAAAGAAGATAAGACCAGTCAGGTAGACACAACCCTGTCCAGGTTTGAGGTGTATGATGACCTATTCCCCAGCCGTCAGGAAGGAATCAATGCCTGGGTATCCATAATGCGCGGCTGCGACAAATTCTGTACATTTTGCATTGTCCCTTTTACCCGCGGCAGAGAAAGAAGCCGCAGCGTGGAAAGTATCCTTGCGGAAGTTGAACAGGCAGTAACAGATGGTTTTGTGGAAATCACCCTATTGGGGCAGAATGTGAATTCTTATAACTATGAAGGCAAAAGATTCCATCAATTACTTGAAACAGTTGCAAAGATTCCGGGATTGAAACGGATTCGCTATACATCACCCCATCCACAGGACATCACCGAGGATTTGCTAGTGACCATGGCGAGCCATGCTAACATTTGCAACTATGTGCACCTTCCTCTACAGGCCGGGTCAGATCGGATCCTGAAAAGGATGAATCGTACATATTCCCGTGATCATTTTACCAACCTGGCTGGAAGAGTTCGGGAGGTGCTTCCCAATTGCGGTATTAGTACAGATATTATTGTGGGATTTCCCGGTGAAACTGATGCTGAATTCAAAGAAACCCTAGATGTCATGGAAGAAATCAAGTTTGATTCAGCATTCACATTTAAATATTCACCACGGCGAGGAACCAAGGCGGCAGAATACGAAGATCAAATAGTAGAGGAAGATAAACAAACACGCCTGGAAAAGGTCATTGTCGCTCAAAAATCACACACTCTGGAACGAAATCAGCACTATGTAGGTCGTGTTGAGTCTGTTCTGGCTGAAAAGAAGAGCAAACGATCAATACATCAATTGGCGGGACGAACCGACTCAAATAAATGGGTGATATTTGACAAAGAAGATGTGCAAATTAAGGATATTGTGCCTGTCCATATTTTGGAAGCAAGAGGCATCAGTCTTCATGGACAACTCCTGAAAAAAGCGGAAGCAGCATAATGAAACTATTAAAAATATTTGCCATAATTTTAGTGAACCTGGTCTTGGTTTATTTTCTGACACAAAATGCTGGGGAAAAGGTTAATGTGAATCTCTTATTTTCCCATTTTGAAAATGTGCCGGTTATTGTATTAATTCTTATAGTTTTATCAATAGGAATTTTGGCCGGATATGCGGTAGCTGTAATACAAGTAATTTCAGCGAACACACAAATTCGCGGTTTGCAGAACAAAAATCGCCGTCTAACAGATGAATTAAACGATCTGCGCAATGTAGCCATTGATGAAGGCATATATGATACTGAGGATGAGGATTTTTAACATTGAATTCATTACCCATTGTTTTGGCACTGGCTGCGGTCGTCATCGGGGCCGGTGCTTGGCTCTTTTTTCTTTATAAGCCGCAAAAAAGCCCTCGAACAGATAACCTCTATACCGAAGCGCTCAATGCCATGGTGCGGATGGATAAAGCCAAAGCTGTGCGGCTATTACGGGATGTTGTCAAGCAGGATTCAGACCATGTGGATGCCTATTTACAACTGGGGAATATCATCAGAGTTGATAATCCGCAACAGGCGGCAAAGATTCATCAAACCCTGACAGTTCGTCCTAATTTATCAATAGAGTTACAGGTGGACATTCACCAGGCCCTGGCTTTAGATTATGAAACACTCGATAATACGGTACGGGCCAGGAAAGAAGCTGAACAAATTCTACGCCTTGATAAGCGCAACCAATGGGCAGTTGAATTCCTACTGTCCCTGGCAGAGCAGGAACAGAACTGGGACCAGGCTGCAGACCGAGCTCGTCAGCTCCAGAAACTTACGGGAACCCAGGATCCCAATGAATTAGCCCGCTACATGGTTTTTAAAGGTTTGGAAAGTATGAAGCAGGGCCAGCAGGATGAGGCCAGATCCTTTTTCGAAAAAGCGATGAAACAGGCACCGGAGCTTGGCCTGCCTTATCGCTATCTTGGTGATGTGTATGCTGAGGCACGGGACCTGGTGAAGGCCGTAGAAAACTGGGAACGATTTGCAGAACTTTCGCCAGGAGATGTTTCCATGGTGTTCAGTGATATAGAATCTGCCCTTTTTGATCTGGGCCGTTACAGCGAAGTAGAAAATTTCTACCGACGGGTATTGGATAAGAACCCAAACAACCTGGAAGCGGTAATAAAATTAGCCAACGTTCTGGAAGAGAAAGGAGAACGTCAGGCAGCACTGGCTTTGGTAGAAGAATCCATAGAACCTGATAATGTGGAAGTAGCGGCTTTGATCATGAAATTAAAATTATCCCTTTCCGTTGCAACTCCGGTTGAATTAGGCCACCAGATCGATGAGATTCTTCAACACCTGCACGCATCTTCCAACAATGAAACATAGATCATATTTTCTAATTTTTGTTCCATTTTTATTTAGCCAAAATGTTGACATGTATCTGTCTTTAATCCATGAAGGTCAGGCTGATGGCGTTCGAGAGCATCTCCCGGAATTGATATCGAAATACCCTAACAATCCAGATGTGTTATACCTCAAGGCCCTTTTGACTCAGGATGGACTATCAGCTGTGGATCAATACCAGTCCATTCTGAGACGCTTTCCTGAATCACGTTTCGCCCCGGATGCGGCTATGAAGATTGGTGAATATTTTTATGCCAGGGGTTTATACACCCAAGCAGCAGCGTTACTTAGAACTCTTCCGGTGAAGTACCCGCGCTATACCCAGATTCAACAGGCAGCTGATCTTATGGTGAGCAGTTTTCTGGCTATTGGTGAAACCGATTCAGCCCGGTATTATGCGCTAGTGTTAAAGAGCATGTATCCTGGAGTGGACGTGGAACAATATGGGCTTGGTGAGTTTAAACAACCGGCGTCCCAGGTGTTCCAATTAAAGAAAAAAGTGCCGGAACAAAAGCCTTATGTGGTACAGATCGGTGCCTTTGGCAATGTCGATAATGCCAAGCGGCTTAAATTACAGGTATCCCAGATCGGGTATGAGGTGATTATCAACCCAGTGAAATCCAATGGGAAGAAGTTTCATGCGGTCCGGATCGTGCGATTCAAATCAAAGCGTGAAGCGGAACGGGTTGGTAAGGAGATCAAGAAAAAACTAGGGACTGATTTTCGAATTCTTTATCGTCCCATGTCTCAAAAGAGTAATTAGTAGATCTTAAATATTGAATGTTGTTTTTTGATCAGAATTTGGGAATGATTGGGTGGCTGGTGCTCCCCGCGGCCTTCAAAGCCGTTGTCCTAGGGTGACCTGGGAGCTGGGTTCGATTCCCAGGCGTTCCCGCCATTTCGAAATCCCGGTAATTAGCCGGGATTTCTCTATTTATGGATGGGAAAACCTCTTTGATCCCCAGCGGGGTTTTGTTTATAGACATTTAGGAATGATGGGGTGTAAAATATAGGTATGAAGGAGAAAAATACAGATTTAAACCTTACTGGTTCTATAAACTAAAAGAAGAAGAAGATGAAAAATTCATTAAAAATATAGCTTCATTGATGAAGCGTTAAAAATAATTACTTATTAACAATACAATCCCCTCCCCCCAAGTAGGCAAGTT
>JYMV01028785.1_pt1 | contig 10019 bp, 10 predicted proteins | sample 338911 | NCBI WGS metagenome assembly JYMV01 (sample SAMN03354496, study PRJNA234377) | hydrothermal vent metagenome | biome: Deep sea; feature: Hydrothermal plumes at the Eastern Lau Spreading Center, Western Pacific Ocean; material: Seawater | place: Tonga | collected 2009 | depth 2000 m m
GAGAAGCGCTTATCCGACGCGCACAAAAAAAGCGGGGTTCGCAATGCGAACCCCGCTTCTACTCTTAGGCAAGCCTGTTGGAGAAGCTTACTTAGCTTCTTCCGTTGCAGGAGCAGCAGGAGCAACTGGCGCTACGGGTGCATAACCGTATGGAGCGTAACCGTAGTGCGGGGCGTTGTAGCCGTAGCCACGACCGTCGCCAGCGACGTTGGTGTTGGCAGAGCTGTTACCGCTCATAGAGAACGAGAAGCTGCCCTTACCATTGCCATTGCCACGACCGTTACCGGTACCGTTACCAGTGCTGTTGCCAGTACCGTTGTTGTAACCGTTGTTGTAGCCGTTACCGTTGCCTTGGCCATCAAACGCGGTGTCCGTATCGGCACTGGCGTCCATTGAGAAAGAGAAGGCACCGTTACCGGTTCCGGTACCGTTGCTGGTGCTGGTGCCGTTGTTGTAGCCGTTACCGAAGAAAGGCATGTCCCAGAAGGCCTGTGCAGAACCGGCGGTCAGGGCGATGGCGATAGCAGTTGCTTTAACGATGGTTTTCATAATAAATCTCCAAAAAGGTTATAAATAAGTGTTGGTCTCAAGTGACCATGACGATAAAAAGGTTTTAAATACTCTCCAGGTCTCAAGTGACCATGACGATAAGTATATTACTATTTGCTTATTTGTCAATATCTATTTGCCAAATGTTTTACCAAGACCTTAAAAAGGTATGAATATGTTCGATAAGCTGATGAAACATCAAGGGATTTTCTGGTAGAGTTCGTTAATGCGCCTGCGCTCTCAAATCCTTGGACTTCTGTTTTTTCTGGGTTTTACGCCCCTGGTCACGGTCACTGTGATCAACTTGCCGCTGATTTACGCGCAGGTCGAGTTTCTGTTCCAGAAAGAACACCTGCAGAACCTGCGCGCGGATTTTCGTGACCTCGACCAGCAAATCTCGGGGCGCCACGAAATGGTGCGGCTACTGGCCAAATTGCCCGAACCTGGCGCCCTGCTGGGTAACGAGACCGACACCTCTGGTCACCAAATCGAGCAGGCACGTCTGCAATACACCCAATGGATCAACTGGATTCTGGGTGACCTTCTGGATATCACCCAAATCCTGTTCCTCAATGCCGAGGGGCGGATCCTTTACTGGCTTGAGCGCGACAAAGATACGCTCGCCTTCGCGGCGGGTAACGGCGTCGCAGATTTGCCAAGCACCGCACTGTTCGACAAGGCTAGGATGCTGCCGGCGGGCGCGGTATTGATTAGTCCCATTTCATTTAATCCCGAGGTCCGCATCAGCGACCCCCAGCGTTTCATGATGCTGAGGCTGATCAGTCCGCTGCATCAGAAGGATCATATTAAAGGACAAGCGTCCGCATCCGTGGCGATCAATATTGATGTCGGCGGGCTCGCCAGCGCCTATCCCAATACCTATTGGGTTCGGCACGACGGCCAGTACGTGCACTACGGCGAAGCGCGCGAAGATGAAGCCACTGCGTTCGCCGACTTCCCCGGACTCAAGAAAATTTTTGCGCAGGAGACATTGGCCCTGTGGCGAGGCGACGGCAATCAATCGGTTATTTGGGCCCCCATGTTCGTGACCGAGAGTTCCGGCCCGTTATGGGTGGGACGCCATGTCGACCCCTCACCTATTGATGCGTTCTGGAACACCCTAGTGTTCCGCAGCCTCGGTATCGCGATCGTTCTGATTATCATCATACTGTTGGTTGCTCGTCGAATTGCGCTACGAGTAGAGAAATTTGGCCATGAACTCAAGCAGGGAATCGGTCAGGTCATTAACGAGGACCGCGCCGTAAACTTCGAATGGGGTGGCTCTGAAGACCTGCGTTCTTTGGGGGAGGATCTCAGCAATCTGGCTCGCGAACACCAACACAACCGCGCGTCGTTACTCGAACACGCGCGTGCGCTGGAAGAATCCAACGAATACAAATCCCAGTTTCTCGCCAATGTCAGCCACGAACTGAGAACACCGCTCAACTCGATTCTTCTACTTTCAAAACTTCTCGGCAACAATGATCAGAACCGATTGTCCCAAGAAGAAAGGGAACAACTCGATATCATTCATAATGCGGGCAAAGACCTGCTCTCATTGATCGACACTGTCCTTGATTTATCCAAGGTCGAGGCCAACATGGAGACAGTGGAGTTATCTACCATCGATCTCAATAAGCTACTTGGCGAACTGATTGCCCTGATAAAACCAATCGCCGACGAGAAGGGACTGGAGATTACATTAAACATCGATCATGCAGTCACGACGGCCATAGTCAATGATCGTGAAAAGATTAGCCAGATCATCAAAAACTTTCTTTCCAACTCGATAAAGTTTACCGAAGAGGGAACCATTGGCGTCCATATCGGTGAAAACCGTGAGGACGACAGCACTCGTCGGCCGCTTTCCATCAGCGTCAGTGATAGCGGCATCGGCATACCAAAAAATAAACACTCGTTAATATTTGATGCCTTTAAGCAAGCGGATGGTTCAACCAGTCGCCGCTTCGGGGGGACCGGCTTAGGCTTAACCATAAGCCGCGAACTCAGCGCGCTGATCGGTGGGCGCATCAAACTGGAAAGCTCCGAAGGACGGGGTTCAACCTTTTCTCTGGTGATACCGGTTACACTGGATACCGACGGCATAGACCATGAGCGACTCAGCTTTGTCAACGCCGTCGCGGACGAGGTCACCACGCCTGAAGCACCTAACATAAACGACGCCGTTCACTCCGCATCTTTTTCGGCGCAAAAACTATTGATCGTTGACGATGATATTCGTCACCTCATCGCTCTAACCCCCATTCTGAGAGGCTGGGGACTCACCATACTTGCTGCCGCTGATGGTGCTGAGGCGCTGGATACACTAACATCGGAACCCGATATTGAATTGGTGTTGATGGATATCATGCTGCCGGGCATGAGTGGGATAGAAACCATTCGCGCCATTCGCGCCCACCAACAACTTAAAGACATACCTGTCATCGCTCTAACCTCCTGCGTATCAGACGATGACAAGGTACAATGCACTGACGCTGGTGCTACCGATTTTGTCACAAAGCCGGTTGACCCCAACGTCTTGCATGCTGCCATCACCCATATTTTTAACAGCCACACTACCGAGCCCACGACATGAGTCGCCACCCAGATTTCACTGTGCTGATTGTCGATGACAATAACAACAATCTGTTCACGCTGAGAACCCTGATACGCACGCACATGGATACCACGGTTTTGGAGGCGCACGGTGGCGCGGAGGCCATTGAGATCGCCTACAAAGATCCAAGCATCGACCTGATTGTTCTGGATATACAGATGCCTGAGATGGACGGCTTCGAAGCGGCGTCTATGCTAAAAATACGCAAACGGACCCGGGACATTCCGATCATATTTCTAACCGCCGCATTCAAGACCGAGGAATTTCAGCGCAAGGGCTACGAGCTAGGCGCTGCCGATTACCTATTAAAACCGATCGACGACAATCAGCTGATCAATAAAATCAGCACCTACTTTCGATTAATTGAGAAAGAGCGCTCGCTCAATCGCGTACTTGAAGAAAAGGTTGCAGAACGAACCGCCGAACTACGGGATGCCAATCAGCGGCTGGAGAATATCATTGAATACATGGGCGAGGCGCTGCTGGTGCTCAGCCCAGACGGCAAGATCGAGGGCGCCAATCCGGCCAGTCTGCGTATGCTGGGGTACAATGAAGCAACTCTGCAGGGGATGTCGATTGGCGATATCTTCGAAGAACAAGACGAGGTGCAGGCCGGAGCCTTTATGGGCGCCTGGCTGGAAGCACTGATTAGATCTGGGGCGATGAGCAATATCGATGCGCGCTTTATCACTCATGATGACCGGCGTATCCCGATATTGTTCTCCCGCACCGCCATCCTTGATGAAGATGACAAGGTCCAGAACATTCTATGTATCGCCAAAGACATGAGCGGTTTCACCCGCGACCCGTAAGATTGATTGCATGAACGTGTACCAACGATTAAGATTCACCCAATAGAACGGGAAGAGATAATGAACGAAAAAGACGAAGACGCTACCCTGACCGCTAACGCTTTAAAAGCCATGGCTCATCCGTTACGCTGGCGCATCGTATGTACCCTCGGCGATGACGAGCTGTCGGTGCGTGAGATTGTCGACAAGATTGGTACGTCGCAAAGCAATATATCCCAGCATCTGGAACAACTGCGCAACAATAATATCGTCACGTCACGCAAAGATGCCAACCGGATTTTTTACCGCATTCGCAACAATCAACTGCTTACCCTGATCGGTAATATGCGAGAGGTCCTCTGCCATACTAACCTGAGCGACTGGCCTCCCGCCGAGTAGCTACTTATCGATACTGACGTCGCCTTCCCAGCCTGCGACGGGCGGTTGCTGTTTGAAAAGATCACACTGCGCCGAGAAGAACCGCGACGAAATGTCGCCATATTCGTCATACAACTGGTCAAACAGCGGGGCGGACTTAGCCCACTCTTGGGCCTCAAATAACCCCATCGCATAACCGTACCGTTCGCACAGGTCGTTGTTCGTCGCCGCATCGGCATCCCGTAGCTCAAATATCTTCATCGACTCTGATTTACCGGCAAATCTGAAGCGCCCCAAATAACGCGCCGCCTGGTCCTCAAGCTGTAGGGCTATGGTTTCTGATGCGGCCACGAAGACCCCCAGTTTTTTGGCCAGACCCTGAATACGACTGGCAACATTGACGATATCCCCCACCGCTCGATACTCGTAATGATCCAGCGCGCCGATACTCCCCACTGTTATCGGCCCCGCATGCAAGCCAACCCGTGTTGTCAGTATGGTATCGGTAATCGGATCAGAAAATCCGGCTGCATCGGCCACCAGCAATGCGGCCTCGTACGCATGCCGATAGTCCGCAACACGAATCTCGGGAGAAGGCCAGAAAGCCAACATAGAATCGCCAACGATATCCGATATCACCCCGTCGCGAGCCCTTATCGGAGTAAACAATCGTTCGTAGTAACGCCCCATCAATGCGGCAAGAACATCAGATGGTAGTTTCTCCGACAAGCTGGTGTAGTGATCCGCATCACTGCTCAGAAACACCCCGTATACGTTTTCGCCCTCGACACGCGCACCCGCGAAATTCCCTGCAATCTGATTGACCACATCGGCGGGCACGTAATGACCAAAGGCACGCCGTATACGTTCACGTTCGCGTTTAACCAAGGTATAGCGCCAGGCCAATGATACAAACAGAGCTAGCGGTAGCTGCAACATCAGCGGCACCACCATCGGCATCCAGTATCCATCGATCGAAAAGGCTCGATACGCCACATACACATACGCCAGCGCCACGACAAACAGGCCCACCATGCCCCGACGCATCGACACGAAGCCCATCATCAGGCACAGGCACATTCCCCACAACAGTAACCCCATGAGATGCCGGGGTCGATCTGGATAAGACAGCGTCGTATCGTGCAACAAGTTCAGAAATGCCGTCGCCGCAATTTCAACGCCACTCAGGTCGAGACCGCCAGTGGATGAAAAAGCCGTATAGAACCCATCCTGTTCATCCAACTGATAGGCGGCCGAGTAACCAATGAATACGGCCCTGCCAGTCACCAACGCAGTCAGCGCTGCGGGGTCACCCTGCGACATCGCCATCACTTGCGCATAGGACACCGTATCGACGCGCTGCGGATATCCATAAAAATTCAGGTAGTGCGATTCCGCCAGTTCCGCCGCAGGTTCATGATGTTGCAAAAACAACTGCCACGCGCGCGCGGGCAAGGTGAGCTGATTGCCAGAGGCAGCGTGGACCACCCAGAATTGGGCCACACGTGCTGGAATTTTAGGTAATGGAAAGGGGGCGATAGCAGCCGCAGCGCTGGCCAGCTTTTCAATCGGTGGTCTCATTCGACGCAATTCCAGTTCCAACTGCGCGCCATCCGCCGCAACGGCGAGATGCTCCTTTTCCAGCGGCGCAAACAGCACCACGTTGCCTGCGCGGGTCAGCGCCTGCGCCAACCGGTCATCCGACTCCGAATCGCTGGCGACATCAAAGTTGATATCAAACACCACCACCTTGGCACCGTGCCGGGTCAGGGCATCAAGCAATTGGGCGTGGAGTTGGCGCGGCCAAGCGGAGGTACGGTCTGGCAAACCGAAGACGTCGGCCGACGCGCGATCCATGGCCACCACCAATGCCTCTTGCGGGGCATCAATCTCTCCACGAAGATAAAACAGTGCGGATAAACCCAGATGCTCGTCCCACTCTAGTACGGTCGGAAGCAGCGTCGCCATGACACCCGCGATTCCAACCAGGCTACCGAATAGTAGCGTCTGAAGCGTTTGTGTAAAGCCGAAGATCATGGTCCGAATATACACGAACCAATGGCGCAGGGAGCGCCCGAAAACCAGAAGCAATCACCGCTAGCGGGCGGATTTAAATCCTTCCCAACGATAGGTGCCGGTATCACTGCTACTGCGATAGTTGCCGTTGTACATCCACCCCGTCTTGTCGTGCTTTAGCTGAACGGTTGAGTGTCGACCGTTGGCGCGATAGTTATAGCCCCACCCGTACACATGAGGGCCTTGGCTAACCAGCACATCCTTATACTCCAGATTGGCGTCACGCAACCAATTACGATGGCCCGAATAACCGGCAAACACCTGCGTCACCATCAGGGTGAGGCCCACTGCGACGACCAAAACAGATGCTTTCATATTAGATTAACCTTGGATACGGGGAACTATTGCGTCTAAGATAATATAAGAATAGACTTATATTCGAGTTCGGTCAAGGCGATTCCCGACCATTGATGCTGGAACTGCGGAGGACATTAGTGGCTCAAAACAATTTTCGTGTCGTTGCAATGATGCTGATTATTGGCGTTGTGTCCGCCGGCTTGGGCCTGTGGGCCGCTCAGACCATGATGCCAACCACCGGGCACAGTGATGACATAAGCGCCTTGGTATTTCCGCAACCGCGCTCCGTCGCGCCGTTTACACTGATGGATCATCATCGGCGTGACTTCAGTAATCAGAATCTCGTGGGCAAATGGACTATGGTGTTTGTCGGCTATGCGAATTGCCCTGATATCTGCCCAACCACCCTCTCAACACTGAATACCGTCTACAAAAAACTGCAGGAACACGACGCTGCCGACAAGTTACAGGTGGTCTTTCTATCGGTTGATCCCGACCGTGACAGCGTCGCCTCACTGGCGGAATTTGTGCCGTTCTTTAATCCGGACTTCATCGGTCTGACCGGTGCAATTGAAGACATTAACCGTCTATCCCACTCGTTAAGTGCGGTCTACTTCATGCCGCAAGACGAGTCGCGCGACAATAATTACGCGGTCGACCACAGCTCCGCAATTATGCTGATTAACCCGCAAGGGCATTGGTTGGCGCGATTTTCTGCCCCCCATAATGCCGAGCTAATCGCCACCGATTTTCGCAAAATCAGCGATCTGTGAAACGACTTCGAGTGTTCGGCACGGCACTATGGCTGGCCGCCTCAAACGTTGCGGCAGAACCCGCTAACGTGGTGGTTGAAAACGCGTGGGTACGCGCAGCCCCGCCCAACGCCAAGGTGATGGCCGGGTATCTCACGCTACGCAATCAAGCTGATATCCCGTTGCGTCTGATGCGGGTTTCCAGCCCCGATTTCAAGCGCATAGAGATTCATCAGAGCCTCAACCAAGATGGCATGGCCCGCATGATCGCCTTGCCGCATCTGCATTTGGCCGCGCAGGGTACGCTGCGTCTGGAACCCGGCGGAAGCCATCTGATGCTCATCGAGCCAACCAGGAAACTATTTATTAATCGATCGGTTACACTATCTATAGTGTTCGGCAACGGTAGCTCAACAAACACCTCTATGGTGATTAAATAATACCCCTGCCAGCGCAGGCATAGGAAAGTACTATCAAACATATCTATTTTCTTAATTGGATTTATCGCCGACTAGGCACGATAGTTCTAGTCATAGCTTACCTTTCACGGGTTAGCCTCGATGAACCTACACTATCGACCTAAAAACAGGGGTGCGACCATGGAACTGAAAAACAGCAAAACCGAACAATCACTAAAAGATGCGTTTTCTGGGGAGTCACAGGCAAACCGACGTTATCTTTATTTTGCCGCCAAGGCCGACGTTGAAGGTTACAACGATGTCGCCGCGGTTTTTCGTTCGACTGCCGAGGGTGAAACCGGGCATGCACATGGCCACCTCGAGTACCTCGAAGAAGTTGGCGATCCCGCCACCGGGTTACCGATCGGTGGAACCTCCGACAACCTTAAGGCCGCAATCGCTGGCGAAACTCACGAGTACACCGATATGTATCCGGGCATGGCCAAGGACGCTCGCGATGAGGATTTTGATGAAATCGCCGACTGGTTTGAAACGCTGGCAAAAGCGGAGCGTTCGCACGCCAATCGTTTTCAGAAGGCGCTGGACGTGTTGGACGACTAAGTTCGACCACACAGACAAAGGTACGATAGAGAAATCACTATGGGTGACGACAGCATAGCCGTTAAAGAAGGGGGCCTTGAGGCACCCACTCGTCATCCCATCGATTGGCAGAATCCAAACTTCTACAACGAAGACGCATTGTTTGGCGAATTGGAACGGGTATATGACATTTGCCATGGCTGTCGCCGTTGCGTGAATCTGTGCAACGCCTTCCCTACCTTGTTTGATCTGGTTGATGAGTCTCCCACCATGGAAGTGGATGGCGTCGACAAAAAGAATTACTGGAAGGTCGTTGATGAGTGTTTCATGTGCGACCTGTGCTATTTAACCAAGTGTCCCTATGTCCCGCCGCATGAATGGAATCTGGATTTCCCTCATCTGATGCTTCGCGCCAAGGCGATCAAGTTCCGCAAAGGTGATGTGAAGTTACGTGACAAGATCCTGACCAATACCGATGCGGTTGGCAAGCTCGCGGGTATCCCTATCGTCGTCAACTTGGTCAATGCGACTAATCGCAGCAAACCCATGCGCGAGCTGCTTAATAACGTGATGGGCATACATCCGCAGGCCAAGTTACCGAACTACCATTCCAATACCTTGCGCAAACGCTTGGGTAAACGGGGCATGGCCAAACTGACCCCCGTGACCAACGCGCGCACGTCAGGCAAGGTCGCGCTGTTTACAACCTGTTATGGCAACTACAATGAACCCGCCATCGGCGAAGATCTGGTTGCCGTGTTCGAACACAATGGGATACCGATCACCATAGCCGAGCGTGAGCAATGTTGTGGCATGCCCAAACTTGAACTCGGCGATCTGAAGGCCGTTGAAGCCGCGAAAAACGCCAACATACCCGTGCTGGCCCGGCTGGTGGATGAGGGCTGGGATATCATCACCCCGGTGCCGTCATGCGCGTTGATGTTTCGCCAAGAATTACCGCTGATGTTTCCTGACGACCCGGATGTGTCCAAGGTTCAGCAAGCGATATTCGACCCATTCGAATACCTGATGCTGCGGCACAAGGATGGACTACTAAAAACTGACTTCAGTCAGTCACTCGGCAACGTGTCGTACCATGTTGCCTGCCATCAACGTGTCCAGCGCATCGGCTTGCGAACCCGGGATGCATTGGAACTTGTGCCGAATACAACTGTTGATGTGATTGAACGTTGCTCTGGCCACGATGGGACTTACGCGGTTAAGACTGAATGCCATGAGGCATCAATGAAGATTGTGCGCCCGGTCGCGAACCGCATAAAACAAAAAGAAGTGGATTGTTTTGGTAGCGACTGCGCGATAGCCGGTCACCATATCGGTAACGCCCTCGATGGGCGGGAACCCGAGCACCCCATTTCCATGCTGCGCCGAGCCTACGGAATCTAGCCCCACGCGCCATACGTGTCGATGTGCCTAGGGAGGGGCCTCACTGCGGAATAATGAGTTCCTGCCCCGGCAGCAACTCATCCGGGTTAGCAATAACATTGCGGTTGGCGTCATAGATCCGGTCGAATGAACGATGGTCGCCGTACACATCATAGGC
>JYMV01048718.1_pt1 | contig 10017 bp, 8 predicted proteins | sample 338911 | NCBI WGS metagenome assembly JYMV01 (sample SAMN03354496, study PRJNA234377) | hydrothermal vent metagenome | biome: Deep sea; feature: Hydrothermal plumes at the Eastern Lau Spreading Center, Western Pacific Ocean; material: Seawater | place: Tonga | collected 2009 | depth 2000 m m
TTAAGTTTCACTTCTGGACCTACTTTCAAAGATGGCATATTGGTATTGGGCACGAACAATGGGGAATTGATTGCCTTGGATGCACTAACGGGGGGAGTCTTGTGGGCAACCACAGTAAGTAGCGAGATTCTTGCACCAGTTGCGATTAAAGATGACAAGATATTTGTACGCACTGTTGATGGAAGCTTAACTGCATTGTCCAAGGAAGATGGCACACAACAATGGTTGGTCAATCACAAAGTTCCTCGATTGAGCCTAAGGGGTACATCCGCGCCGGTTAATTTTGCCAATGCCGTTCTCTGCGGCTTTGATGATGGGAAGGTGAGCGCCTACGATGTTACCAATGGGACATTGCTGTGGGAAACCATGTTGACCCCTCCCAGTGGGAAAACAGAAATTGAAAAAGTCATGGACATTGATGCTCCTATGGTGGTTTTAGGCAATGAACTTTACGCGGGCAGTTACCAAGGAGTCTTGGCAGCGATGGCAGTGGAATCTGGAGATATTATTTGGGTTACTGAAGCCTCAATCTATGCAGGCATTGCTGCAGACGAAAACGCTGTTTTTGTTTCTGAAACCGATGGTACCATCATGGCTTTGTCTCGGTTTACAGGACGCGAAATTTGGAAGAAAGAGAATTTGTTGTACAGAAGTCCAACTGCACCTGTGATTATGGATGATTCCATTGTAATTGGTGATTTGGAAGGTTATCTGCATTGGCTTGACAAAGCCACGGGTGAGACACAAGAAAGAATCAGAATTAGTAAAAGCAAAATCAGCAATGCGCCCCTGGTACTCAACAATGCAATCTATGTTTTAACAGACAGTGGCGATCTTGTTTCTGTTGAGAAAAAAATACCAAGTTCTTGATATGAAGGAGCCATTCGATGTTGCCCATTATTGCAATTATTGGCCGACCTAATGTTGGCAAATCCACTTTTTTTAATCGTCTGACCGGCACCAAAGATGCCTTAGTGGCTGATTTTTCTGGGCTTACCCGTGATCGTATCTACGGGCACATGAGCCATCAATCACTCGAAGCCATCATGATTGATACCGGTGGTCTGGTTCACGATCACGGAGACCTTTCGGCGGTTATTCAGGAACAGACAAAACTCGCAATTGAAGAATCCGACTTAATTTTGTTTCTTGTTGATGCAAGACAAGGACTGCTTAGCAGTGATCAAGAAATTGCAAGGCAACTGAGAAAGGAAAATAAACCCATAATTTTGGTTGTCAACAAAACTGAGGGCATTAATAGAGAGGAGAGTGCGGCTGAATTTTTTGCCCTTGGTTTGGGCGAACCGAACTGTGTTTCCGCACTCCGTGGGGATTATTGCGACCCCCTTAAAGAGCAGATCTTTGAACTTTTGCAACCGAATATAGATGCAGTATCTCGCGTTGAGCTTCCAGAATCAACCACTTCCATTGCGTTGATTGGTCGGCCTAATGTTGGCAAATCAACTTTCATAAACAGCCTTCTCAAGGAAGATCGATTGTTGACCCAAAGTCAGCCGGGGACTACCCGAGATACTATCCATGTTGATTTTAAATACCATTCAAGAGAGTTGACTTTGATCGATACCGCTGGCATCAGAAGGCGAAAAAACATTCATCAGACGGTGGAGAAATTTAGTATTGTCAAAGCATTGCAGGCCATTGAATTGTCTGATTCCGTGATCATACTGATCGATGGTGTTGAGGGAATAACAGACCAGGACACTTCGCTGATTGGATTGGTGTTACAGAATGAAAGGGCTCTAACAATTGCTGTAAATAAGTCTGATGCACTTGATGAGGATCAATTAGAGGCTTTAAAGAGGAACATTGACCGTAAACTTCGCTTCGTTAATTTTGTAGACATCAACAACGTGTCTGCACGCGAGAATGAAAATCTAGATGCTGTATTGTCATCGGCAATCAATGCCGCGGATGTTGCATTGCAATCAGTGCCTACAAAGGAGGTGTCCAAACTGATAGAGCATTTGGTTCTTACCAATCCACCGCCATCGATTCAAGGCAGAAGAATTAAATTGAAATACGCTCATCAGGGGGGGAGTCAGCCACCGATTTTTATTATTTACGGGAATCAAACAGACAAATTACGTAAAAGTTACAAGCGATTTTTGGCCAATCAATTACGCAAGCGTTTTGGCTTTTGGGGAACACCCATTCGTTTGGAGTTTCGAAACAGCAGCAACCCTTATTCTGAAAAAAAGAACAAACTTTCTACGCGGCAGTGGCGAAAAAGAAAAAGAGTCATTCGGCTGCGAAAGAAAAGAAAATCCTGATCAATCTCTATTTTTTGGTTTTATCGGATCGACAGAACTGATTTTGGCACCGAAGCTGCCGTCTTTTAACCGGGCCTTGATAGTGGACCCAACCTTGATCTGTCGAATGCTTTTTATATTTCTTTGCGTGCCAGGATCGACCACATACGCATAGCCACGACCCAATGCATTCAATGGTGAGACTCCATCCAATTTTGCAACAGCAATTGAGAGTAGTTGCTCTGTATTGCTGAAAATTCCTTGGGTCGCAACAATCAGCCTCCGGTAAAGAGCAGTTACTTCAGATTTCATGTTTTGATCCATGGACAATGGACTGGACCGAAACAGGTAGGCGTTCAGAACATTAATTCGACTGGAGGTTTTGGCTAAATACTCCTTGGGGCTTGATTTAATGCGTTGCAACGCAAGATCCAGTCTTTGGTTGTATTGTTCCAGGATTGAAATTGGGTGTTTCTGTTGGAGCTGTGCATCCAGAGATAAACATTTTTGCCTAACCATGGCCGATAACAGTTGCATGGTGTTGTAAAATTGCCTGTTGAAATTTTTCAGTCGTTGTTGGATGTCATCTGCATCGGGTAAGGCAACTTCTGCAGCCCCAGAAGGAGTAGGTGCTCTGTAATCTGCTACCAGATCGGCGATCGTGACATCGGTTTCATGACCAATGCCAGAAATGATTGGGATCTGTGAATGAAACATTGCCCGAGCAACCTGTTCTTCGTTAAAAGACCATAAATCCTCTAAGGACCCTCCACCTCTTGCGAGAATTAAGACTTCGCATTCATTCCTTTCATTGGCTATTTCTATTGCCCTGCTTATTTGCTGCGTGGCCTCTCTGCCTTGGACCAGGGTTGGGTAAACAATGACGTTGATGCAGGGAAATCGGCGTCTCGTGATATTGAAAATGTCTTGAATGGCAGCGCCTGAGGGGGAAGTAATGACACCGAGTGTTTGTGGAAATTCAGGAAGAGGTAATTTATTGGCGCTGTCAAACAGACCTTCCTGTTGGAGTTTACTTTTTAACCGTTCAAACCGCTGTCTTAATAACCCTTCCCCGGCTTCTTCGATGTAATCCACAATCAATTGGTATTCGCCTCTGGGCTGATACAGACCTACTCTTGCTCTGGCAAGTATTTGTTTGCCGTCTTCAATTGGAAAACTAACCAGTTGATTTTGCTGTCTGAACATAGCGCATCGGATCTGGGAAATCTCATCTTTCAGCGAAAAATAAACGTGACCCGCAGAGGATCTTAGGAAATTAGAAATTTCACCTTCTATCCAGACGACGCCAAATGTCGAAGAGAGTAATTGATAAACCTCTTTGTTGAGTTCCGAGACGGAATAGATATGTTCTTGGTCAATATTGTCCATAGGAGAAAATACCAATTATACAAAACTATCTCTCAGGAGGTTTACCTAATCTCCATAGGAGTGTAGAATTCCGTATGCCAGTAGATAGACTAGCGTTGACATTTGACGATGTTTTGCTCAAGCCGAATTATTCGGATGTCCTTCCCCGCGAGACTGATTTAACCACCCAATTGACCAAGCAGATTCGTCTCAATATCCCTTTGATTTCTGCTGCAATGGATACGGTTACAGAATTTCAGCTTGCAATTGCGCTTGCTCAAGAAGGGGGATTGGGTATTATCCATAAAAATCTCAGTATCGAAGACCAAGCAGCACAGGTAAATAGAGTTAAGAAATTTGCGAGCGGGGTGATTACCGATCCAATAACAGTTTCTCCAGACAAGACCATTCGTGATGTGCTTGAGATTACCAAGAAAAATAATATTTCGGGAGTTCCGGTTGTGGACAACGAGGAGACAGTAGGCATTGTAACCAACCGTGATTTGAGATACGAAAATCAATTGGATGCGCCGGTTAGTTCAGTCATGACACCTAAGGCGAAATTAATTACCGTTAAAGAGGGTGAAAACAAAGAAGAAGTTTTACGACTTCTGCACCACCACAGAATTGAAAAAGTCCTCGTTGTGGATGAAAATTTTAAGCTCAAAGGCATGATTACGGCGAAAGATTTTCAGAAAGCAACTGATTTTCCATTGGCAGCCAAAGATGAAAATGGTGCTTTATTGGTTGGCGCTGCTGTAGGCGTGGGAGAAAAATCGCTTGCACGGACAGACCAGCTTTACCAAGCCGGTGCGGACGTTATTGTAATTGACACCTCACACGGCCACAGCAAAAGTGTCATCGAAAGAGTTGAGTTAACAAGGAAGAAATACCCTGATTTGCAGTTGATTGCCGGCAACGTTGCTACAGCAGAAGCTGCAATCGCATTGACAGACGCCGGTGCCGATGCGGTCAAGGTGGGTATAGGGCCGGGGTCTATATGCACTACCAGAGTGGTTGCCGGGGTGGGCATGCCTCAGATAACTGCCATTATGGATGTCTGCCAGGCACTCGTTGCCAAAGGTATACCGGCCGTAGCAGATGGGGGCATTCGGTATTCAGGTGATATTGCAAAAGCCATAGCATCTGGAGCCAACACAATCATGGTCGGTAGCCTCTTTGCAGGCACAGACGAATCGCCTGGTGACGTTGAACTGTATCAGGGAAGAACCTATAAAGCGTACAGGGGCATGGGCTCAATTGGGGCCATGGCCCAGAAGCACGGCTCAAAAGACCGCTATTTTCAGGAAGGGACTGGTGCCAATGAAAAACTGGTACCGGAAGGCATAGAAGGACGCGTACCTTGCAAAGGGAGTTTATCCAATATCGTGGAGCAGCTTGTGGGGGGGTTGAGACAAGCAATGGGCTATACCGGGTGTCAAAATATCCACCAGTTGCAGACCGAAACTGAGTTTGTCCAAATCACCGATGCGGGGAAAAAAGAAAGTCATGTCCACGATGTCACCATCACCAAGGAACCACCCAACTATTCATTAGATTGATTTTGATCGAATAGTGAGGCCATAAAAATGACGTCATCGAAAGCCAATATCGATGTAAGATTGCAAAAAATATTGATCCTTGATTTTGGGTCTCAATACACGCAACTCATTGCCCGCAGGATAAGAGAGGCTGGGGTCTACAGTGAAATCTATTCCTGCGATGCGGATATGGAAGCGATCAGAGCATTCAATCCGTCTGGAATTATTTTATCCGGAGGTCCTGAATCAGCATTCATTGAAGATGCACCAAAAGCCCACGATGAAATCTTTGAACTTGGTACTCCTATTTTGGGGATTTGCTATGGGATGCAAACCATGGCCGAGCAGTTGGGTGGAAAAGTTGAACCGTCATCTCATCGAGAATTTGGGTATGCAAAAATCACAATGGATTCACTTGTGGGGATTTTTGATGGTTTGGATGAACCAGCCAATGAGCTAGATGTTTGGATGAGTCACGGCGACAGAGTTGAAGTTTTACCACCTGGATTTGATTCCATAGCCAGCACCGACAACGCTCCCCTAGCTGCTATGGGGGATCTAGAACGATCTTTTTTTGGTCTTCAATTTCATCCCGAGGTCACCCATACAGAGAAAGGCCAACTTATTATTGAAAATTTTGTCCATAAAATTTGTGGATGCAGCAGTCATTGGAATCCTGGGAATATCATTGAGGCTGATATCAAGAGAATACGGGATGAAGTAGGAGACGATAATGTCTTGCTGGGTCTCTCTGGGGGTGTTGATTCATCGGTTGTGGCAGCCTTGTTGCACCAAGCAATCGGTGATCAATTGACTTGCATATTTGTTGATAACGGTTTGCTGCGTTTAGGTGAGGCAGATCAAGTCATGGAAGTATTTGGCGATCACTTAAAGGTGAAAGTTGTTCGCGTTGATGCTGAAGATTTATTCCTTGGTAAATTGGAAGGGGTGAGCGATCCGGAAAAGAAACGAACAATTATTGGTAATACATTCATTGAAGTCTTCGAGCAGGAGGCTAACAAAATAGAAAATGTAAGATGGCTTGCCCAGGGAACAATATATCCTGATGTCATTGAATCAGCTGGGGCTAAAACAGCAAAAGCCCACGTTATAAAATCTCACCATAATGTAGCAGGGTTGCCAGAGAATATGTCACTCAAGCTTATTGAGCCTTTAAGGGACTTATTCAAAGACGAGGTGCGTAAGATTGGCACTGAACTTGGTCTGCCTGATACATTGGTGCATCGACACCCCTTTCCTGGACCCGGATTAGGAGTCCGGATACTTGGCTGTGTAAACAAAGAATACGCAGATCTGTTGCGAGAAGCAGACGCTATTTTTATAGAAGAACTGGTAAAGCAGGATTTGTATCATCAGGTTAGTCAGGCTTTTGCAGTTTTTCTGCCGGTCAAATCAGTCGGGGTCATGGGGGATGATAGAAAATACGATTATGTGATTGCCCTCAGAGCAGTTGAAACAATTGATTTTATGACGGCCCAATGGGCAAGACTTCCATACGAATTCCTACATCATGTTTCCAGAAGAATTATTAACGAAGTTGAGGGAATATCCAGAGTCACTTACGATATTTCCAGCAAACCACCTGCTACTATTGAGTGGGAATGAGAGGATAAAAATGAACAGGCGACAGTTTTTGTATGGGACAACGGCGGCTGCAATGCCGGTGCTAGTGAGCTGCGGTGGATATGAATTTGTTGTAAGCATTGACGATAGTTATCCGGTGGGACGCTATGGTGCGACATCGACAGCTGAGGAGGTGACTCTTGGATTGGACTTAACAGGAAAGACGGCCATGGTCACTGGCTGTAATTCCGGCTTGGGTCTCGAGACCATGCGGGTGTTAGCGCTGCGGGGCGCACATGTTATCGGTACTGGTAGAACCCTTGAGAAAGCCAGTAAAGCCTGTTCCGGCGTGCCGGGCAATACTACCCCCGTGGCCTTGGAGTTGTCCAGCTTGCAATCCGTTGTAGAATGCGCAGACACAGTTGCCAGACTAGGTCTTCCCATCGATATCCTGGTGTGTAATGCGGGCATTAATACCTTNNTCGAGAAGATATTCGCGGTGAATTATCTGGGTCACTTCGTATTGGTAAACAGGTTAATGCCCTTGATGAAACAGGCTCAGGCAGGTCGAATCGTCAATGTTGGTAGTAAATCTGCCTATATTCAGGCACCTGCGGTGGGTATAGACTTTGACAACCTTCGAGGTGAAGGTGTATTCGATTCGCAGGAAGCTTACGGCCGATCCAAGTTGGCCAATGCCTTATTTTCCCTTGAACTGGCTGCACGGTTGGAAGGTTCCAGCGTTACTTCAAATGTTATTCACCCGGGTTTAGTCAAAACCAATATCGCTCGCACTGCCCCTATAGTTCTGCGTAAAGCATTTGAATGGTTTGGCGACTTCATTGCGAAAACACCCCAAGAGGGGGCCGCCACTCAGGTTTATGTGGCTACCAATCCCGCTCTGAAGGGAGTCAGCGGCGCCTATTTTGAGGACTGTAATGCGGTTACCGTCGCTGGTGATAACCACATATTCGATAAGCCAATGGCAGAGCGCCTGTGGTCCACCGGCGAAGAGATGGCCCAGGGTTATCTGATAACTATTAAGTGGGAATAACTAAACTGAAAACAACAGTTTTGATAACAGCTACCTTATTGGTATTAGCTTCAATTATTGTTAATCAAAGAGCTAATCTCCTTATTTACTCAATGACTTCTAGTGAATTGCCTGAGTTGTTGGAACCTAAGGATGAAGGAGAGGAAGTTACATGGTTTGATGATTATTATACGATTCAGAAAATAGATGAAAGAACATTTGCTATTGGAGAGCCAAGATATTACCAACTGAACTTTAACTACCTAATACTTGGAGATAGCAGGGCAATTATTTTTGATGCGGGTACTGGGCAGAGAGACATTCGTAGAGTTGTAGAAAGTCTTACCGATCTTCCGATAACATTTATTCCGTCACATTTGCATTATGATCACATTGGAAATGAGGTTGTCTTTGAAAAAACCGCTCTTGTTGATTTACCGCATTTAAGAAAGCGTGCAACTGATAATAAATTACCTCTAACTCGATTTGAGCATCTTGGTGAAGTGGAAGGGTATTCGTTACCTGAACTTAAGATAAGCGAATGGTTAATCCCAAATGAGACAATTGATTTAGGTGACAGGCTTTTATTAGTTCTCTATACACCCGGACATACTCAAGACTCTATTTCTCTTTTTGATCAAGAGGCTGGCTACCTGTTTTCAGGAGATTTTTTATATCCTGGACAATTGTATGGATTTTTGCCTAATAGCAATATGGGCGACTATTTACAGGGTGCTCAAACAATAGAATCAGTTAGTGGAAATAGGTTGCGTGTATTTGGAGCACACAGAGATGACTCTGTAGGGGTTCCTGAACTAAGCTTGAAAACAGTTACCCAATTGCTGGACACTTTAAATGCCATCCAATCTGGAACATTAAAATCTAATGGAACTTATCCCGTGACTTATAAGGTTGATGATAGAGTGGAACTTCTGTCAGAGCCTAAGTGGTTGCAGGATTGGGATCCTATTTATCCAGAGCTAAATATGAAAAGTAATTAGTTACACAAATGTTGCACAGTAATTTTTCAAAAATATGAACACTACAACTAATTTTTTTGCTGTACTTCAACTACCTGTCGGTTGGTGGAAAAAGTTGGTTCTATTTGGGTTGGCTGCTTTTTTTATCAATGCGGGAGTAGATCATTTTGTTAATCCAGACTTTTATTTATCCATTATGCCTCCGGCTTTTCCATTGCATTCTGCGGCTGTTTATATCAGTGGCTTTTTTGAAGTGCTAGGAGGCGTCTGTGTTTTGATTCCTCGCCTGCGTAAAATAGCTGGTTGGGGATTAGTTGCTCTGCTAGTTGCCGTTTATCCTGCTAATATTTATATGGCTATTACACCTGAGGCTTTTCCTGATCTCCCTGTTGCACTGCTTTATGTTCGTCTACCATTCCAGTTTATTTTTTTCTATTGGGCTTACTCGGTAACGCAGCCTGCCTATAACTTGGCTGATCAAAAGACGTAATCTAGTTATTGAGTGGGAATAGATAAATCTATATAAAAAATAAAGATTCTCTTATTATCATTGCGATTAAACACAAACCTGAAATACTGAAGATAGTTGCTCTCCAAGAAACATTATTTGTTGTTAATTGAATGGCAGTATGAATCACTCGTGTTGCAACATACCCCCATGCTAAATAAACATGAATATTGTCAGTATGTTCCATCAAAAATATGTAGATAACAACGGCGTAAAATAACGTGGGCTGTTCAAAGATATGGTTGTAGTTGTCAGTAATATATCTAAGTCTTTTGGGAAGCTTAGGGCGTAATTCGTCAGCATGTTTAGCATGCTGAAGTCTGCCCCACATTTTAAATATTGAGGGGATTCTAGTTGCATATAGAAGAATGACAACGAAGCATGACAAGGCAATCATGCCAAACATTGGGTATAAAATTTCCATTTATTAATCCTTTTTCTTGTTTTTGTTATCGGAGTAATTATAGACTGTTTTTTGGAAAATATAGGTTGTTGATTTGATATACAATTTAAAAGAGAAGTAGACTAAAAAAGAGGGTAATTAGTTACACAAATGTTACACACTAATTTAACGAAAGAAAAAAAGAGCCATAAACCATTGATTATATTGACTTTTAGGAAGTACAAAAACAACGTCACTATTGAGTGGGAATAAAATAAATAAAATCAATAACTTACGTAAATATTAAGTGAACAATAAATCCAATAGTTTTAACGAAGTCCAAGATGAAAT
>JYMV01002953.1_pt1 | contig 10016 bp, 9 predicted proteins | sample 338911 | NCBI WGS metagenome assembly JYMV01 (sample SAMN03354496, study PRJNA234377) | hydrothermal vent metagenome | biome: Deep sea; feature: Hydrothermal plumes at the Eastern Lau Spreading Center, Western Pacific Ocean; material: Seawater | place: Tonga | collected 2009 | depth 2000 m m
AACTGCACTTATACCGACCGGCTTGATCAGTTCCCGCTGTTGGTTAGAGAGCTTCATGATGACTGACCAACAGACACAACCACAAGGGCTGAAAAATTAAAGCGCCTCCGATGACAATCACAGACGTGCTATCGTGCAGATGACTGAGGAAGTGATCGAATTATGAATAGATCTTGAGACAACTGGAATACTTTGATGAATAATAATAAACACCTCGACACACCCATAGTCTGTAAGGATCTTTGGAAGGTTTTTGGAGCCAATCCAAAAACTATCCTCAAAGAAATCGACCCTAAGTGGTCACGCGCCGAAGTACAAGAAAAGACCGAACACGTCATCGCTGTCAAAAACGTCTCATTCCAAGTCGAACGCGGCGAGACCTTCGTGGTAATGGGACTCTCTGGCAGTGGTAAATCAACTCTGGTTCGCTGCATCTCTCGTTTGATCGAACCCACGCAGGGTGAAGTGCTGGTTGATGGGGTAGATACCGTGACCATGCCCGAAAAAGAGCTGATTGAACTGCGTCGACATAAATTGAGTATGGTGTTTCAACACTTCGGCTTGCTCCCTCATCGCCGTGTCATCGAAAATATTGCCTACGGCCTTGAGGTACGGGGTATGCCTCGGGATGAACGACTCAAGAAAGCCGGGGAAGTGCTGGAATCTGTTGGCCTGAGCGGCTGGGGTGACAATTACCCCCGTGAATTGTCGGGCGGCATGCAGCAGCGGGTCGGTCTCGCGCGGGCGCTGGCAGTCGATCCGGAAATCATGTTGTTTGACGAGCCCTTCAGTGCACTTGACCCACTGATCCGACGCGAGATGCAGGATGAACTGCTTCGACTTCAATCCGTCGTCCGCAAAACCATGGTGTTCATTACGCACGATTTTCTGGAAGCCATCAAAATGGGTGACCACATCGCGATCATGAAGGATGGTGAGTTCGTCCAGATCGGCACCCCTGAAGAGATCGTCGCCAATCCAGTAGACGACTACGTACGGGACTTCTCTGAAGATGTGCCCCGACATAAGGTTCTGACCGTCAACTCCATCATGGATACCGACTGTTGTCGTTGCGGTGAACACGAAACCGTGGCCAGTGCGCTAGCAATAATGGACGGACAGCAGACTCAAGCGGCTTATGTCGTCGGCCCGGATAATAGCTATCAGGGCACCTTAACTCGCGAGCAAGCCACGGCTGCCTCGAATTCAGGCGCTTCAATGACCCAGCTTGCTCAGAAAGACACCGCCGCATCACCGGATGCACTTATCGAAACATTGATCGCCAATGCAACCCAACTCAACCACCCGATACCTGTTGTCGACTCCGATAACAGACTGCTGGGTGTGGTTGACCATCGCGCGATACTACTGGCAATCGAAGGTAGTTAAGCCATGGCGAATTGAACGAACGACTCAAGCTGTTCATATCACCAACAAATAATGAAGCTCTCTGACCAACAGCGGGAACTGATCAAGCCGGTCGGTATAAGTGCAGTTGTGATTGCTGTTTCAATCTTAATTGCACAGCTCACACCGGACGATCAAAAGTTTCCACAACAAATTATCGATACCTTCCCGTTTGCTGACTGGATCAATAATGGACAAGCCTGGCTAAAGGAGAACTACCAGTGGGCGACTCGGGCTTTTGCAGCTGTCATTCGCGATTTAGTTGACTCGGTCGAGACGTTTTTGGTGGTGACTGCCTGGCCTGTGATTGTGCTTGGTATCGGTTTAATCGCTTTACGATTCGGCGGCTTGCGCCTTGCCTTGGTCTGCTCCCTGTCAACCATGGTCTGGGCCAGTCTGGATTTGTGGGATTCTGCGATGTCAACGCTCAGCGTGATGTTTGTGTCTATACTGATAGCGTCAACGCTAGGAATAGTGCTCGGAATTCTTGCATCGCAGAGCGATCGGTTTGAGGCTGGAATCCGACCCGTACTGGACACCATGCAGACACTACCCGGCTTTGTCTACCTGCTGCCTGCAATATTCTTTTTTGGCATTGGTTCCCCACCCTCTGTCATCGCAATCGTAATCTACGCGCTGCCCCCTGTCGCACGATTAACCAACTTAGGGATTCGCCAGGTGCCCCACGAAACGATCGAGGCTGCACGTTCTTTTGGCTCTACACGCAGGCAACTGCTGTTCAAGGTAAAACTTCCTCTGGCACTGCCATCGATCGCAATGGGTATCAACCAGACAATCATGATGGGACTCGGACTGGTTGTTATTGCAGCCTATATTGGTGCAGGCGGACTGGGCTACGAAGTTTATGTGGGTCTCCGTCGACTTAAATTTGGCCAGGGTTTAGAAGCGGGTATCGCGGTTCTCTTATTGGCGATTATGTTCGACCGGATCAGTACCGCCGTGGGCCTACGCCATCAGGGCAACGGTCCAAATAAAGGGTTCAAGTTGCTCCCGAGCCGTCTTCAGGGACAACCTTGGGCTGAATCCTTTGAACAGTACCTCACACTCGTCTATGGAGCATGCGGCACTATTAGCACTCTGTATTCGTTAGTTCTGGCTACCTTGGTTCAAACTGTTACGCGCCCGCTAGGCAGAAAATTCAGCGGCGGCCTCCATCGACTGATCATCGCCAACGGTTATGTTCTGACCTCGGCAACACTGCTTACACTGGTCTATCTGTTCGATGCCCATGTGACGGGGTTTGGCAGCTATCCCTCTAGCTGGGAATTCTCAATCCAGAAGCCTGCTGATGCGGCATTGGACGCGCTCACGACGAGTACCGTGTTTATTGGAGTTACCACCTGGATCCGCGGTTTTGTTTTCAGCTGGATGTTAGATCCGCTGGCAGATTTCCTGGTCGGCCTGCCCTGGTGGTATTTGATTGGATTACTAAGCGTTGGTGTCTGGCTGGTCTGTAATCGGGCTACCGCGATCGTGTGTGTGGTTGGCTTACTGTTTATCGGGGCCACGGGTTTATGGTCGATAGGGATGTTCTCATTGGCACAGATACTAGTATCTGTGGTTCTATGTATGTTGATTGGTATACCACTGGGCGTACTGGCTGCTGTAAACAACACCTTCGAAGCCATCATTCGACCAGTATTGGATGCTATGCAGACGTTACCGGCGTTTGTCTATCTCATACCCGTACTGATGTTTTTTGGTGGCAATGTGGTCTCGGCAGTGATCGCAATCATGATTTACTCGCTGCCGCCGGTCATACGACTGACCAACTTGGGTATCCGCGAGGTATCGACCGAGGCCGTAGAGGCGTCTACTTCGTTTGGGTCGACATTCACTCAAACGCTATTCAAAGTGAAAATTCCACTGGCTTTACCTTCGATCATGATGGGCGTTAACCAGTCCGTGATGATGGCACTCGCCATGCTGATTATCACCCCACTGATCGGTGGCGGTGGCATTGGGCGGGAAGTCTTTCTTGGGCTCTCCCAAGCCGATACTGGCCAGAGTCTGCAGGCCGGCCTGTGTATCGTATTTTTGGCGGTCGTCCTCGATCGACTGACGCAGGCCATAAGCGTACGTCAACAAAAAGCATTGGGACTCAATATCGGTACGCACTAGTTGAAGATGCTCAAACATACCTATAGCCCGAAGCTCAAATTGATTTATCCTTTTTAATACAATCGGTTGCAGGTATTTAGTTCACTCTGGCCTAGCGCTCCAAAGGGATGTCCATTTAACATATAATTTCTAGCACAGGTCGATTTATCAACTACTAACTCAACCTGAATTACCACCAACGGAGGCAATCAATGAACGTTTGTACGATATTACGAAAATTTACTTTGACCCTGTTAATCGCTTTGAGTGTGGCATTCATTCCAGCCACATCCTATGCGGCAAAGGGCGTTGTTAAAATCTGGGAAGCTGACTGGACTGGCAACCTTGTTTTCGGTCAGCTTGTCCAAATCATTCTAGAAGAAGAAATGGACTACAAGGTCAAGCAGATTTTCATGGCCGGCACGGCAGGCTGGGAAGCGATGGCCTCCGGCGATCTGGACATCGCCTTGGAAGCTTGGCCGAGCTACAACGCGGATGCCAAGGCTCGGTATTTCGCTGACTACGGTGGCGACGGCTCTGTCATGTACGTCACTGAATCGGGTGTGGTTGGTGCCAGTGATTACTATGTTCCTCGCTACGTATGTGAGGGTGATAGCGCACGCGGTATCAAAGCCACAGCACCAGATCTTTGCATGCACGCCAAAGGCCAATGCAGCCACTGTGGGTTGGAAAAATTAAAACCATATGCTGATGTCTTTGCTTCCCCTGAAACCAAACCTAAAGGCCGTCTCATTGGATGCCCCGTTGCAGGTTGGGGTTGTGAGGATCAGGCACGACTTGATGCTGCTGGATTAGATTTTACAGCCGTGGAACTCGGAACAGACACCGCTCAATGGGCTGAACTTACCGCTGCGATTAAGCGAGGTGAGCCGATACTGGTGTACGCCTGGGAGCCAATGTGGATTTTCGCAGCCTTTGATCTGGTCGGAATTGGCATACCCAAGAATGAAGACGGCAGCTGCTGGCCGACATGCGGTTGGCCCGAGGACGTTACCTTCCAGTCCGCAAACCCGGACTTCGCCAACAAGCACCCTGACGTGATTCAGATGATTAAGAACATGAAACTTTCCAACGCTCAGCAGGCGCCGATGATCTTTGATGTGGATGTCAACAAGATGCCAGTTGAAGATGCGGTTCGAAAGTGGATGGCATCGAATGAAGACACTTGGAGACCCTGGGTACCGTAGTAATGTAGACCATTAGAAGTTTCGGTAGTCTGAAACCCCCGGCATTTTCCGGGGGTTTCTTTATTCGGACATCTTTTGCACAGCCGACCGTGCTAACCTGCCTCGCTCTGCAAATAGCATGATCTGCCTCGTTTGAATTTCAGCCCCCGTCTGGGAATACGGGTGGACCAGAATCTACAAACAACCGATACGTTCGGACTCGAACCTATAAATGCCTGTCTTGTACGAGTGTCATACAAGAGGTTTTTACACCAGAGACTGCCTCAAAAGGGTGACTATTTATGTCTATCCCTCACACCCATACGCTTGTGGATGCGTCTGCCAAACAGGAATAAGATAGCAGGATGAAACGCCTGTTTGCCATTGTTCTATCTCTTTTGATGTTGGTGGGATTTTCTGCCGATGCTGTTGCTGTGAATAAAGATGATCTAGATAAACTGCGGAAAACTAATGAATGTTCGAAATGCGATCTCACTGGGGCAGACTTACGTGGAGCAAATCTTTCTGAGGCAAATCTGAAGTGGGCAAAAATGACTGCGGCAAATCTAGCTGATTCAAATCTGAGTGGGGTGAATATGTATGGGGCACACGCTGGTCACGTAATTCTGACTGATGCGAATCTGACTGGAGCAGATCTGCGTGGGGTAAATCTGAAGTGGGCAAAAATGACTGCGGCAAATCTGTCAGAAGCAGATCTGAGCGAAGCAGATCTGCTTCTGACAGATCTAACTGATGCGAATCTGGCCGGAACTATTCTGACCAGGGCAAATCTGATGCGGACAAATCTGAAGCGAGCAAATCTGACGGCAGCGATTCTGATTCGGTCTAATCTGATAGGGGCAAAACTGGTTGGGGCAAAAATGACGGAGACAAATCTGACCAAAGCAAATTTGAGCGAAGCTGATCTGACGCTGGCAGATCTAACTAGGGCAAATCTGACTGACGCAAGTCTTTGGAGTGCAGAACTAACTGAGGCAAATCTTTCTGAAGCAAATCTCACTAGGGCAAATCTAAAAGGTGCAGACCTAATTGCGGTAAATCTGGAGGGGGCGAACCTAAAGGAGACTAATTTTTGTAGAACGACAATGCCCGACGGAACAAAGAACAGCTCGGGGTGCTAGTTTCTGCTGTCGGGATTCTAAAAACTCGAAACGCTTACTCTAACTCAGTCGTGGTGAAAAACAGGACAAGCCTGACTTCTTTTCGCCACAGTTTTGATTCCTGGGCGACGCTGAGAATTTATGAAAGCAATCACCACAATGTGCATAGGAACGATGCTTAAGAGCGGTAAGGGAATCGTTTCAGCAGTAATTTGCATGATTTTCCTGTTGGTTTGGTCAGCACTAGCTGTTTCTGAGGGACAGCGGAAGTCGTTGGGTTGTTCGGCAGGAGATTCAGGTGTTGTAGCTCCTTTCCCCTTCGATGTAGGCGATGGCAACGACTACGGTCAGCGCAGGCTTGAACTCACTGTGCCTTCAAAGTGCCAATGTGATGGCAACAATTGCACACCATGTGCAATTGTTGTGGGCTATCACGGATATAGCGAAACTGGCACCAGCAACCACAGCTGGAAGAGTCGATTGGAACCCAAAGGCGAAGCAGTCGGCTTTATCAGTTTGTATCCAACCGGGGACTTAACCGAGACCAACTATTTCAACTGGGGTGCATTGAAAAAGCGCCGCAGCAGACTGCGTCAAAACTGGGCAGTACCCTCATGCCAGGATTCTGAAGACGGATGCTTACTGATGGATGGTATCCCCTGCGATTGGTGTGGCTCTAATACGGAAGACGATGCAATTTCAACCCGGAGGGAAATTGACTTCACACGTGCGATTATAAAATGGACGATGGACAACCATTGTGTGGATCCGGAACAAATTTTTGGCACCGGATTCTCAAACGGTGGATTGTTGGCTCATCTTCTGGCACGGCATCCGGACACATCCGGACTGTTCAAAGCTTTATTGCCAGTCAGTGGTGTGGATCACGCCGGCAGAAAAGACCACTTGAAGTGGATCGATACACCGCAGGATGGGGATTCGCCGTGGATCCTGCATGCCAACGAAATATTCGACCGGTTTGAGCCGTATGATGGTCGAGCCTATACCGAATACGCCGGTAACGCCGGCGGCGGTTGGAACTCGGTGTGGCTTTACCCACCGGTGCTGCAGATCTTTGCCAAATATGCAGCAGAGAACGACGGTTATTCCGACTGTGGTTTTGGTCCAACGGATGTCGGTGATCGATTCGGTATCCTGGATGTCGGTGGTGTGGTTCCCGAGGGTTATCGCCGACTCTTTGACCTCGAGGGCGCGGGTCAAGAGATGTTTCACTGCTTTACTAAAGATGCCGAGGGTAAGATTTGTCGGAAACTCGCCATTTGTTTATGGGATGGCGATGAACGAGGCGATGATAGGGTTACCCTAGGACCAGGTGTCACTCATGAACGTTCTGGACGGGAATGGGGTGGTGGTGTGGATCCGGGAACGGATGGCACTGACCCGATGGACATTATGTGGCGCTTCTTTCAGTGGTCAGTGGGTAATGAGTAATCGCTTATTTCATTGGGTGTCAGGGGGAGTCCTGGCAGAGGTCAGTGTGCTTGAATCAACGGATTCAGGTTACTCTAGTTCATGACAATTCCGATCTTTCGACTAACGAGGAGCGCATCCGGACTCATATCCTGTTTCTCAGGGAGAACGGGATCAACCGAGAGAACGCGGTATTGCTCGCTGGAGGCGCGGTGGGCGACTTTTCCACCATGAGTTTTAATGAGCGGATGCGAATGGCCTCGACTGTGATCGAGGAAGCCGGGGATATTCCTGCCGCGGTTGGAGCACAAACCACCAGCGCTCTCGAATTACAACAGCTATCCAGGCAGTTGCTCTGAGCGCTTCCTTTATCCAAGTGTCCTGCCCCGTTTGAATTTTAGCCCCCGAGTGGGAATACGGGTGGACCAGAATCTACAAACAACCGATACATTTGGACTCGAACCTATAAATGCCTGCACTACCTGACAACCGCACTGAAAACATCGCGAAGATCGCCTGTACCGCGGCAGGTGCGATATGGGGACTATATTGGATCCCCGTACGGGCCCTACACGATGCAGGAATTCAAGGGATCTGGGCAACTGCTGTATTTTATTTAGTGCCCTTTGTACTGATGCTCCCAATCGGCTTGTTGCGCTGGCGACAGTTAATCTCTGCGGGTTGGATGATGCAAGGGATCGCTATCATTGGCGGCCTTTGCTTCGTTTTGTATTCGACCGCATTTCTCTATACAGATGTTATCCATGCAACCCTACTGTATTACCTGACTCCTATTTGGAGTGCCCTGCTCGCACGGGCGTGGTTAAAGGAACCCATAACCAGGGACCGCACACTGGCCATTGTTCTTGGGACAGCAGGACTGCTAGTAATACTAAACATAGATCAAGGTCTTCCAATACCCAGAAATCCGGGTGACTGGATGGCGCTCGTGGCGGGATTAATTTGGGCACTATTCGCCAATGTAATGCGACGTAGTGCATCCAGTTATGACACAGTAGATGTGCTGTTTTCTTGGTTTTTCTGGGGCACCATAATAGCGGTGGCTCTTGGACTGCTACAAATTCTTGACAGACCGGATCCCCCCACTGCCGAGCAGATAGTCACCGTTCTCCCGTGGTTAATCCCAGTCGTTCTCTTCGTGATTATCCCTGGGTTTTACGCCATTACCTGGGGTGTTCCTTTATTGAACCCGGGAACTTCAGGCGTTCTATTTATGACGGAGATCAGTGTGGGAGCCATCAGCGCAGCATTACTAACGGATGAGCCCTTTGGCGCTCGGGAAATCCTCGGTGTGATTTTGATTACCGCGGCAGGCCTTACAGAAGTTGTCGTGCCAATCCTCGGAACCCTATTTCCTAGCCGTCGCACGCGAGGCGATCGGAATCGTTAACTGCTGCTCAATACCCACGCTGCTTTTCGGCGCCGGCATATAAAATCTCCGACAAACGCGCATTGACTCCATCTCTAAACTCGACATTTGCAAGGTCCACTTCGGCCTTAGGCCTCGGTCCCTTGGTAAAATTACCGTAGTCATCACTTCCTCGGACCAGCAGTGCATAGTCCTCGCCGTACACTTGGCGGGTACTAGGATGGGCAAAGGACTGTAGTGCTATCCCTATTCTCCGATCCGCTGTTTTATTAGGTCGCGACCCATGAATTGTTCGGGCATGGTGCAGGGACATCTGCCCCGGTTCGAGCTCAATGTCCAACACACGTTCTTCATCGATATTCTCTATTTGCTGGCCTCTTGTGAGGATGTTGTCTTCACCAAATGTGTCGTTATGCTGCTGTATATCCAGCAGATGGCTACCCTGAATCATCCGCACGCACCCATTTTCTGGAGTGCTCTCGGTCAGTGCAATCCAGGCTGTGAGGCTATCCTGCGGCTCGAGGCCCATATAGGTCGCGTCCTGGTGATAAGTCACATGATGAAGACTGTTGGGTTCTTTAATAAACAAAACTGTATTCGTCAAAATAATGTCAGGACCGATCAGACACTCAACGGCGTCAAGAATCTCATCATGGTGCACTATTTCATCAAGACAGGCGAGTACGTAGTGCGCATTGTTACGCTTTTCTGGCCCGATTTGCTGAGGAAAAGACTTTTCTGCAGATTCCAGGCGACGTCGCAGTTCTTGTGCAACGGACCGTGGCATCACGGTAATCGGAGCAACCACACCATCATTTTGATAACGAGAGATTTCGTCAGCGGAAAGTTTGATAGCCATCTAGCCCCTCTCTACCGATTCATGCACGCGGTCAAGTGTCGCCAAAGCCAGAATCAATAATAATAAATAGTCTATTCGGCACGATTAGAGAGCTCAATCAGGTTGCCGTCGGGGTCCCGAATATAGATTGAACGAAGGCGTCCGGTTGCACCCGTCCGCACCACTGGGCCTTCAATAATCTCGACGCCCAAATGTACAAGTTTTGTTTGTAGCGACTCCACGCGCTCCGAGACTATAAAGCAAAGGTCCGCAGAACCTGCGGTCGATACTCTTGCCTTAGGTTCGTAATCCCAGCCGGCGGGATGCAGATTGATCTTTTGGTCGCCAAAATGAAGTGCTACGCGACCTTCACCGAAGATTCGTTTTTCCATGCCCAGGTAAGTCGTGTAAAACGTGGCAATTGCATCGATATCGGAAACGGCCAGTACGAAGTGATCCAGTTTTTCGAGTGTCATTGAGTCTTCTCCGAGTTTGTTTCAATTCTATCCGCTTACCGACAC
>JYMV01018451.1_pt1 | contig 10015 bp, 8 predicted proteins | sample 338911 | NCBI WGS metagenome assembly JYMV01 (sample SAMN03354496, study PRJNA234377) | hydrothermal vent metagenome | biome: Deep sea; feature: Hydrothermal plumes at the Eastern Lau Spreading Center, Western Pacific Ocean; material: Seawater | place: Tonga | collected 2009 | depth 2000 m m
CATCAAGGCCAATAGAGAGTCGAATCTTATGAATGTGAATGACAAAACCGTTGTGGTTACCGGCGGCGCCAGTGGAATCGGCAAGGCCTTGTCGGTACGCTTTTCCGAGGGCGGGGCGAGGGTGGTCGTTGCCGATCGTGCGGAAGAAAAGGCGCGGCAGATTGCAGATCAAATTCAAGGACTGGCGATTGCTTGTGATGTTGCGATCGAGGCGGACATACAAAACCTGGTAGCTCGGACCGAGGCGCATTTTGGCCCGATTGATCTTTTTTGTTCCAATGCCGGAATTTCTTTTGGTGAGCCCGATTCAGCGGCCTCCGCGGGCAACGCGGAATGGCAGACTTGCTGGGAAATTCATGTAATGGCTCACATGTATGCTGCACGGGCAGTTTTGCCGGGCATGATCGAGCGCGGCGGCGGTTATTTTCTGCAAATGGCGTCCGCTGCCGGTTTGCTGAATCAAATTGGTGATGCGGCCTATTCCACGACCAAGCACGCCGCGGTGGGTTTTGCCGAAGCGCTCGCCATCACCCATGGCGATGAGGGTATCCAGGTGTCCGTCATCTGCCCGCAGTATGTTGCAACACCGATGCTGGGCTATGAGGAAGGGGAAGATTTCGGAGACTACCCGGGTGTCCTCGGGCCGGAACAAGTCGCAGACAGCGTCATCAAAGGACTGGAAGAGGAAAGATTTCTCATTCTCCCCCACCCACAAGTAGAGAAATTTCACCGGCACAAAGCAACCGATTACGATCGCTGGATCCGTGGTATGCGGCGTTTACGCAGCAACATCATTGATCAGACTGGGGCGACGAACTTGGCAAGCATGCATAAGCTGGTATAGAGCACCCGGAAAATTGGAGATGCTGAACCGATGCTGGTAGCTGCCGAGACATCGGGATTCAAAGATTTTCAGGATCTTCTGGGTCCGGCCGGGATTCAGCTTAACGGGGCCGGGGCCTGTGACATCCAGGTACACAACCCGGATTTGTTTCGTCGCGTAATCCGAGATGGCACGGTCGGGCTCGGTGAAGCCTACATGGATGGCTGGTGGGACTGCGACCGCATTGACGAATTATTTTGTCGTGGTATCAAAGCGGGATTCGAGGTCGCCCTGCGTAAGAAACTTCGGTTCTTAGCTTTTCACTTTGTACTCCGAATCTTCAATCGTCAGAGCCCCAAACGAGCGTTTATAGTCGGTAAGAGGCACTACGATATCGGCAACGACCTGTTTGATGCGATGCTTGATCCGCACATGAATTACAGTTGTGGGTACTGGTCCAACGCCAATAATCTCGACAGTGCTCAGGAAGCCAAGATGGCCCTGATTTGTCGCAAGTTACAACTCAAGCCAGGAATGCGGGTCCTCGATGTGGGTTGTGGCTGGGGCGGGTTGTCGAGGTGGATGGCTCTGCAGCATGAGGTTGAAGTAACCGGGATTACCATATCCCGGGAGCAGGCCGATCTTGCCCGCCAGCGATGTCAAGGCTTGCCGGTGATGATTGAACTGATGGATTACCGCGATCTTTCAGGTCAGTTCGACTGTATCGTCTCGGTGGGCATGTTCGAGCATGTGGGGCGTCAGAATTACGCCAGCTATTTTAAGATCATGCATTCTCTGTTGGCGCCAGGTGGATTGTTCCTGTTACAGACGATTGGTGCTCGACGTCACGTATATTCGGTGGATCCGTGGATCGAGAAATATATATTCCCCAATGGGATGCTGCCGCCGGCGCGCGCTATCGTCGATGGCACCGACAAATTGTTTACGATCGAAGATTGGCATAACTTTGGCGCAGATTACGACCGTACGCTGATGGCTTGGTACCAGAATTTGATCGATGCTTGGCCCTCTCTTTCGGGGCAATATGATGACCGTTTTCGGCGCATGTTCGAGTACTACTTGTTAACTTGTGCTGGCGCTTTTCGTTCACGGGAAAATCAATGTTGGCAAGTGGTGTTGTCGGCGGGTGGTATCAGCGGCGGTTACCGGTCGATTCGCTGAGCCCTATCGACGTCCAGCCAATCTGCGGAGTTGAGTAGAGGTTCTGTTTGTTGGCTATTATTTGCTCAGCGCGGTCGGTCTTGCTGGGTCTTCAAGTGCATTTTCTGATCAAGTCAAGCCGCGTTTCGGATGGAATGTGACAACGAAGAGAACCCATGAATGATGAAAATAACGACAAATTGAAGCTGAAGATCAGGCTAGATTAGGTAAACTCACTACCTGGAAAATCTAAACAGGCAGGAATTCAGATATACCGTATCTTCAATACATAGTCAGAGCATGAATACCATCATCATTGGCGTAATTGCACTGTTGACGTTCGTGTGGACGCTATTTGTACAGCGCGTCGATAGTCCCGGGGCTGACATGGTCGAAACCCGGATTGTCGATGATCGACCACTGAAATACGGGCAAAAGGTGTTGGGGGCAACATTCCAGCAGGGCGAATTTACCGGCCACTGGTACGAGAAGGAAGGGCGCCTGGAGATTCTGCGTGCCGGCCAACTGGTGAAAACGTTGTACCTTGTAGACGAGGGGCGTGCCGAATTTCATTTCCGGCGCTGGATCCGAGACAACAGCTGAATTGGTCGTTGAGCGAGTGATGAAAAAGACGGACTCGGGCGGCTCCGCTGAGATGCAGATCCAGCGGTTTTGATACGCGTTCCATGAAGACCATTGACTGGTTTAAAGAATCGGTTCTGTTCTCCGACAAGCACAGGAAGGCGTGGTTCTACGCTGGCGTCGTTTTGTTCATGGGATGCTTGATTCTTACGCTCTATCTCTCTTTCTAGCCGCCGGTAAGACCGGTAAATAACCCCTAATTCCTTAGGTGGTCGATGCACAGCAGTTGGCGAAGATCGTTCAACCGCGCGTGGGATGCCGGTCTAGGAGGCAAGGGGGTATCCGATGCACGAGAGTGCCTCCGTAATTTCCGACAGGACCGCAGGGTCTTCAATCGTCGCGGGTATTTTGTATTGTTCGCCGTCGGCGATTTTTTTCATGGTGCCGCGAAGAATCTTCCCCGACCGGGTCTTCGGCAGCCGGGCGACTGCGGTTGCAATTTTGAAGGCAGCGACTGCGCCGATCTTATCGCGCACCAATTGGATACACGACGCAATGACCTGCTCCGAGTCCTGGTTACAGCCCGCGTTGAGCACTACGAAACCAACAGGCAACTGACCCTTGAGTGGGTCCGCCGGGCCGATGACAGCGCATTCCGCCACGTCAGGGTGAGAGGTGAGGACTTCCTCGAGGGCTCCGGTCGATAACCTGTGGCCCGCGACATTGATTACGTCGTCCGTGCGCGCCATGACGTAGACATACCGGTTCTCGTCCATCATGCCGGCGTCACCGGTTTCGTAGTATCCCGGAAACTTACCGAAATACGAATCGCGATAGCGTTGGTCGGCGTTCCAAAGCGTCGGAAAGATTCCAGGCGGCAGCGGCAGCTTGACGCAAATGGCACCGATATCCCCGGTGGGTGCTTCATTACCCGAACTGTCCAGGACGCGAACGTCCCAGCCGGGGCAGGCCCGGGTCGGCGAACCGGGCACAATCGGCAAAGCTTCAATCCCTTGGCAATTCGCAGCAATGGCCCAGCCGGTTTCGGTCTGCCACCAGTGATCGATCACCGGAATCTGCAATTGGCGCTCTAACCACCCGAGGGTATCGGGATCACAACGCTCTCCTGCCACGAACAATGTGCGTAGACTGCTGAGGTCGTACTGTTCGACATAGGATCCATCCGGATCCTGCTGGCGAATTGCACGAATAGCGGTTGGCGCTGTAAACATCACGCTCACATTGTGCTCAGATATAACACGCCAGAATGCCCCGGGATCTGGCGTGCCCACAGGTTTACCTTCATAGACGACCGTGGTGCAGCCATGCAAAAGAGGCCCGTACAAAATGTACGAATGACCGACAACCCAGCCAACATCCGAGGCGGCCCAGTACACCTCGCCGGGGACGACGTTATAGATATTTTTCATCGACCATTGAAGTGCTACGGCATGGCCCCCGTTATCGCGCACCACGCCTTTGGGTTGGCCGGTTGTTCCGGAGGTATAAAGGATATAGAGAGGGTCGGTTGCATCGACGGGTACACAGTCCTTGGGCTCGGCGGTGTCCATCGCCTCGGCCCAGGTGATGTCGCGACCTACCATGAGACTCGCTTCTTCTTGCGGCCGTTGCACGATGATGCAGGTGTCGGGCTTATGATTTGACAGTTCGATCGCTTCATCGAGCAGAGGTTTGTATGAAACGATCCGGGTCGGTTCGATGCCGCATGATGAGCCGACGATCACCTTCGGCGTACAGTCATCGATTCTCACAGACAGTTCGTTTGCGGCAAAGCCACCGAAAACGATGGAATGGATGGCGCCGATTCGGGCGCAGCCCAGTGCGGCGATGATGACTTCAGGGATCATCGCCATATAGATAATGACCCGGTCTCCCCGCTTGACTCCTTGGGCCGCGAGTACGCCGGCAAATCGTGCAACTTGATCCTGGAGGTCGCGGTACGTGAGCGTGCGCTGGGTACCAGTGACCGCACTATCGTAAATAACCGCGGCCTGTTCGCCGCGGCCTGCTTCAACATGACGGTCGACGCAATTGAAGCAGGTATTTAACTTGCCGCCCGGGAACCACCTGAGGTGAGGCGTGTTGGAGGCGTCTAGCACCTCGCGCCAGGGTTCGATCCAGTGGATATCGGCAGCGGCCTCGGACCAGAATGCCTCGGGCTCGCGGAGGGATCGGTTATAGATCTCATCAAATTTAGTGCCCAATTTCTTTTTCTCCGCTTTAGCTGTTAATAAATTCGATGATTATAAAATTCATTGAAATCAGTACGGGTACCTCTATGATATTGCAAAATTAGTAAAGAGCCCTACCCGGGTTTAGAAATCTTAAGGTTTACACTCCTGACAAGGCCTCAGTGTCGTTGGGCAACGAAATGAAAAGAGCGAAGGAGAATGTCGATGAATTCTGCAAGCGTATCCGATAGCAGACCGGTTGGGGAAATCTATCATCTCGGCGAACAACCGCCGTTGGGTGTGATCCCGGAGAAAATGCACGCGTTTTGTGTTCGCCAGGAACGATTTGGCGAACCGAAAGAGGCTTGGCAGCGGGAAATCATACGCGTTCCGAATATCGGGCCAAAAGATGTATTGGTCTACACGATGGCTACGGGGATCAACTACAACAATGTCTGGGCAGCGCTGGGTTATCCCGTCGACGTGATTGCCGAACGCCAGAAGAAGGGCGAGCCTGAAGATTTCCACGCAGGCGGAAGTGATTGCGCGGGGATCGTCTGGGCTGTGGGGTCAGAGGTCACCCAAGTCAAGGTGGGTGACGAAGTCGTCGTTCATTCCGGGTGGTGGGCGCCGGATGATCCATGGGTACTCTCGGGAAAAGACCCGATGCTGGCTCCGTCGACGCGGATCTGGGGGTATCAGACCAACTACGGCGGGTATTGCCAGTTCACCAAAGCCCAATCGCACCAATGCCAGTCCAAACCTGCGCGCTTAACCTGGGAGGAAGCCGCTTGTTACATGCTTTGCGCATCGACCGCGTATCGCATGTTGATGGGCTGGGCACCGAATGTGGTGGAAGCGGACGACGTGGTTCTGGTTTGGGGTGCCGCGGGTGGGCTCGGTTCCATGGCGACGCAAATAGTCGCTGCTCGAGGCGGGAAAGCGGTGGCGGTGGTCTCTGATGAAGACAAACGTCAATTCTGCCTGGACAACGGGGCCGTTGGCGTCATCAATCGCGCTGAATTCGATCATTGGGGGCCTATGCCCGATACCACCAGCAAGGAATGGGGTGCCTGGATGAAGGGAGCCCGGGCTTTCGGCAAGGCGATCTGGGATGTGCTGGGCGAGCGCAAGAACCCGAAGATTGTTTTCGAACACCCCGGCGAATCGACCTTGCCGACATCGGGTTTCGTGTGCGATATCGGGGGCATGATTGTGATTTGTGCCGGCACTACGGGCTACAACGTGACATTGGATCTTCGCTATCATTGGATGATGCAAAAACGTTTCCAGGGCAGTCACCTGGCCAACGATGAACAGGCCGCTGCCCTCAACGAGCTGGTTACCTCGGGCGCGGTAGACCCGTGTCTGTCGGGAACGTTCAGCTTCGATGAAATTGGACACGCCCATCAGCTGATGCACGAGAACAAGCATCCCCACGGCAACATGGCCTGCCTGGTTAACGCAACCGAGCCTGGAACAGGCGCAACATAAGCCCAGCGTACTGACTGGGGCATCGCGGTTTTCAGCCGGCCAGGGCCGTCATGGCGACTTCAAGCAGTTCTAGGAGTGTGTGGTGAGATAAGGTTGGGCGACATTGGTGACACGGCAACGACAAGGAATTCAGGGAAGGGAAAATGGAAAAGGAAAAAATCAAGGACTTCGCTGCCAAGGCGTTTGATGACCTGTCCGGGGCTATGGCTTCAGGGCTGGTCTATGTTGGAACCCGAACCGGGCTCTTTCGGGCAATGTCCGGGCGCGGCCCCATGGTGTTGCACGATGTGGTTCGTGAAAGCGGTCTGCAGTCCCGCTATGTAGAGGAGTGGCTGAACGGAATGGTCTGTGCAAAGTACCTCGAATATGACCCGGCCGCCCGGACTTTTGAATTGCCCGAGGAACATGCATTCATGCTGGCGTCGGATGGCACTGATCATTTTATTGGCGGTCTCTTTTACGCAATTCCGATGATGCTGGGTGTGGCACCGCGTGTGGCGCAGGCGTTTGTGGAAGGTGGTGGCGTGCCATTCAAGGACTATGGTGACGATGGCATAGAGGCGATCGACCTGATGAATCGTGGCCTGTATGAACAGCGCTTTGCGAGTTACTGGTTGAAATCGGTTCCCGACGTATACGACCGGCTGGTCTCGGGCGGGCGTGTTCTTGATTTTGGATGTGGGACCGGGCGTGTGGTGCTGGCTCTTGCAAGCGCTTTCCCGAATTCCAAGTTTGTCGGGTTGGATGCCGACCCAGGATCGATCCGACAGGCACAAGCGTATGCCGAGGAGGCCAATCAGGGAGATAGAGTCCGTTTTGTCTGCCAGCGAGTGGATGATTTCACTAAAGATCAAGATTTCGACTTGATTACGGCTTGTGACTGCGTTCACGACCTCACTGACCCGACCGGTGTTCTGACGGCGTTAAAAGGATTGCTGAACCCCGCGGGGACGTTGTTCGTGGTCGAACCCAAGGTGGCTGATCGCCTGGAGGACAATATCAACTCCATCGGGTCTATGTATTACGGGATGAGCGTGTTCCACTGCATGACACAATGCTTGGCCGACGGGGGGCCTGGACTCGGCACCTGCATGGGCGCCGAGCGTTTGGAAGCGCTCGTAAAGAGCGTAGGATTTACCCGTTTTGAGGTGCTTGAGATCAAGAGCCAAATGACACTGTTTTACTCGATCGGCCACTGAGTCCTTGGCAAGGCCACCGATCAATTGCCCAAACTGGATTCGCTGTCTTTGTCCGACAGATCAGCTCGATATTTGCACTTTTCTGGTGGATTAAAACAAAAGGCAACACGCGCATCGAAAACCCCGCGTCAGTAGGGTTTTCGATGCGATAGGGAACACATTCTTAGCGCTTCTCGATTTTGATTCGGTCATTTTTGATCACCTTGTTACTGAGAAATTTTCATAATGGATTGAGAAAATTTCAGCCGACGGCGATCACCGGTTGCTTACACTTTCAAGATGCTGGAGAAACCAACGCTGCCTCATGTATCGGAGTCGAAAACATGTCGCAACTGCCGGTTGCAGAAACCCCTTACGGAATTCACCGTCCATAAGGATACAAAAGACCGATTATCGAACCACTGTCGATTGTGTCAAAAGAAGCGCAGACGGCAGTCGTATGCACGAAACCGGACGAGATTGGCAGAGAAATTGCTAACCGGCACCAAACGGTGTCGACAGTGTGGGGAGATAAAGTCGGCCCAAGAGTTCCATCGGAATTACGCCAATCTAGAGGGACTGCACAATCTGTGCAAAACCTGCCGCAGAGCGTCAGACAGGCGGCGCTTCGAAAAAAACGAGCGCAGTCTGGCAGACAATCCGCCAACCGGGAAAAAGGTGTGTGCCAAATGCGAAGAAGAGACGGAACTGACTAATTTTTATGTAGACAGAACCAAGAAAGACGGCAGAAAGACATATTGCAAACAATGCAGCAATACGCAAAAGAAGAAGTGGCTACAGAATAACCCCGGTAATTTGGGCAGGCAACGAGAACGATTGGCCCTAAGGCGGAAACAACAGCAACAGCACAGCATCGCCGACCTAATATTGGCGTATGCTGGTTCGACTACAAAATAACACCAGAGAATACCCGTAAGGGTTCGAAGTCATTCAAACGAAAAAAGCCCGTCCTCGTTTTCAGTGCGCGATTCGCACTGCGGCTGAGGTGTAGACAATCATTTGTGCCAGTTTCTAGGGCCTGTAAATTCCTTTGGTTCACAGTTACCATGCTGCCAGCAGGCTGAAGAATGAAACTGCTGGACCAAACGAATCTTACGCCCGACAATATCGTCGCTTTCCTTGGGGCCAGTTGTTCTACCCGATGGATAACCAACCTTATGTCGTACCGCTGGCCCTGCCCGGGGATGATCTCAAGCCGGGCACGATATTGGCCACTACACCTACGAGTTTCCGCACGCTGCATTCGAGCAGGGAGTCGATGACTGCCATGACCAAGCGGGCGCCGCTGTACTTGCACCGTTTTTCCCAACAATGGTCACAGCTTGCGTTGGTTGTCATGTTGCGGCCAAACGTTATCTCTGCGCAACCGAATCAGACTATTTTGATCGATTGTCACCGGCATCGGTTCATACGCTGCGCCTGCAGGGGGGTCCGATGAGCGAGAGCGAGACAGCACAATTTGCCAATAACCCCGAGCTCGAGTCTCTCCTTCAGGTCCGCATCTGGGACGAAGAGGCGAAGGTCCCTGGCAAGAAAACCCGTTCTTTTGCCTACTATGTTCCGTTGCTGAAAAGTCTGGTAGATGCGAAATTGCGCACAGGACAATCGCGATGAGCGCACCGACCTATCTTTTCGCAGTCAAGGATAAGCCCGTGCTCGACCTTTTCGAAATACCGCTCATCAAGGCAACCGAAGAATCCGTTCGGGAGTACGGTCGCCTGGTCTATCGTCCGGACGAGTTCGAAATCGAGATCGTACAATGGCCAGCCCAAGGGTGGCGGGCCGTGGATGAAGACACTGGTGACGCGGGAGGTTGGGTCGAGGGCGTCTTTTATTGCGACTGGAAGGGTGATGTCCTTTACGGCTCAAACAACGCGGTGAACGGCAACTATGTGCTGGGTTGGTGCGCCAGCCCGCAAACGGCGTCGAGCGAACACCAGACTGTGCCGCGCGAGCGCGTGTCGTTGTGGCACATGAACTACCACCCCGATGGGGGTCAGTTGTTCTACCCGATGGATAACCAGCCTTATGTCGTACCGCTGGCGCTGCCCGGGGATGATCTCAAGCCGGACAAGGTGACCGCTTTCTGGTTCGATGGGGCGAGCGGGCTGTACATTCATCCTAATGTTTGGCACGAGGGCCTGTTTCCCATCGAAAACAAACACCGTTTCCTGGATCGACAGGGTCGCGTGCATGGGCGGGTCAGTTGTGATGTTGGGGAAGAATTCGGGGTTTACCTTTCTGTGCCGCTGACGCTGCCCTGATTCGATGCCCGTCGCTCCCTTAGGTCCGGTGATTTCGATTCCCTCGATTTCACTGGCCCACAATCCACACCCGCGCATAATCAGCTGTGGGTCGCAACGAAATAGTCAACCATTCTCAGGTAGGTTGCCCGCTCATCATGGGCAAGCCAACTCGCTTCGAAGGCATTTCGCACCAACTGGGTAACCTGATCTTTATTCAGGCCTGTTTCTTGCTGTGCCCGCAGCAGGTTCTCGTTCATGTAGCCCGGGTCGCGGCCCAAAATGTTGTCTACGTAGAGATGTTCTTCGACCCCCAGGCCC
>JYMV01027142.1_pt1 | contig 10015 bp, 5 predicted proteins | sample 338911 | NCBI WGS metagenome assembly JYMV01 (sample SAMN03354496, study PRJNA234377) | hydrothermal vent metagenome | biome: Deep sea; feature: Hydrothermal plumes at the Eastern Lau Spreading Center, Western Pacific Ocean; material: Seawater | place: Tonga | collected 2009 | depth 2000 m m
GAAAAACATTCGATCTTCTATGTTCAGTTTGCTTAAATTGTAGGTGTGATCATATTTTAGACTTGTTCATTCTGACCATAATGAAGGCTATAATTTTCCCCCAGAAAATCATTTTGTTTAGCGTAAATTCACTGACGGGAAAAAACAAAACTACTTGGACTTTTGCTACACTTCTTCACAAATGGATTAATATCATAAATATCAAATTGTCATTCCACATTGAGACCAAAAAAAATATAGCCGCCCACATAGGGCCTCTAACCCTATACCCAGAGATTAAAAGTCTGATGTTCTACCGACTGAGCTACGCGGGGTACATGCTATGGTAGGCAAATTTACTATCTTTATATCTCATAAGACACAATGTTTATTCAAAAATAAACACGCGCTTTATATTTTGTCGCAAGGTTTCATAAAGTGATTGATTGTTGTTTAACGCCCAGATTTTTTTTTCGGACAACACGAGTTAGAATATATTTTTCCTTCCAGAATTTAACATTAGGTTATATAACAAAAACTCTGAATCAGACTATTTTTTTTTTCCTCCACCAAAATCAGAATATTTTTTTCAGCAACATCAAAATCTTTTTTTAGAAAAGAAACATAATCCCCCACCTCCTGGAAGTTAAATGGTTCGTCCCTTAGATAAATGTTTATATAAAATAAAAAAAAAATCCAACCATCGTAATTTATCGGGCCGTTTTATATATATATCCCCGTGGAACCAGTAATGACGCACCTAACTAAGCAGATAATTGTTTGTTTCCGTTTGACGATAGATTGTTGTTTTAAAATTTTGCATAAGAAATAAAAATAAAAAGTCAGATAAGTAAAAGATAAATATAGAATGATAGAAGGGCCTTTCTAAACGACAGAATAATTCGGTCTAACTTTAGCTTAGGGGTCCCAGTCCTACAAGGCTAACCATAACCCTTAACTAACTCTAACCCAAGAACACAGCCTACGGCGCTAATTGGCTCTTGCAAAAAAATATGCTACCCCTACAGAAGAGGGACCCCTAACAGTAAATGAAGGCGGAATACTGTATAAGTGTTCAGCTTGTTGAATGTTTGTTGTTATGTAACCTTTATGCATGCTAAAAAACGAGTAATATAACTGTTGTACAAAGAAAGCAATAGCATAGTGTTGATACCTTTCTACCAATTCTATTTTACGACCCTGTGTCGACGCATTACGTCGACTCCGATCGATTTTTACCTTAGGAACTGGCCACAGCAGGTAACGATCGGCTATCTTGAAACCTAATAAGTTAGGAAGACGTCCGAACATTTCGCAAAGGTTCCGAACGAATAACGGATAGTACACGAGCGCCACCATGCGTCAATAGGTGCAGATGCAATCCATTGAAAATCATCGCTACCAGCGTTCTGTGATAGATATCACGAATTGGTTGACCGTTTCTCAAATGGCAATGGAGTTTTTCTATTCTACGCAGATTATTTCTAAATGAATTAAAAGGGACTAATAGAGAAAAATAAAATAATCATGTCTTAAAGAAGAGTGTGAAGATACCAAAGGGGTAATCACCATCATTAAATCGAAGAAGTACAGACAACACAATGACCAGAAGAAAAAGGACAAACAACGATCTACAATTACACATAAAACTAAAGATCGAGTAACATTAAAAACCGAGGGTAAACTCAGGTGTTCCAAAAGGGTAAGCAGTGTTTGCTCCTCTAGAGGTACGGTTGTGTTACCCTATTTACAAACTCGGTGATAGGTCCTGCATGAGGAAAGGACTGGAATGTATTTACGACAAGTGGAACATATCCGTGGTCATATTAATGTTCAAAACAATTAACCATCAGCAAATTTGTTCCAATGCGTGTAATGAAAGTTTGTAAATAAATAATATGGCTGCTGGAGATTTGATAAATATTTACAGATGGTGCTGTTCTGTCACATTAGCTGCTGATAACATACATTTCTTTGCATTGTGTATATTATGGCTCAAAGGCAAAAGTAAAGCAACATAATGTGTACTGTAAAAATAGGGAATTTTGCATAAAATATAATGCATTATAATACAATTAAGAAAATAATTTGTATTCAGGTTAAAGTGATAATCCATGTAGAGACATTCACAACTGACATTCTTGTTTTATTGGTATTACCATATTGTATTTAACGCCAAAAAACAATATTCAAAATTATTTTGCAATTCCTTTTTGAATGTAATACATATCTCGTTGCTACAAACGTCCAGCTTCTAAATTTATAAATAACGGGTTTGCTAGTATGTAAATACCACTGATCTTATTGTTATTGAGCATTATATTGCAATTTAACAATAGTTATGATTAGAAAATATCTCAAAGACGATAAATACTGATCCATAGTATGAATATTTGCCATGGCTGCTAATTTCAGCAACTTTGTACAATACAAAAATCGTTATTTCCATGTTAAATTGCTACTGTCGCGAACATTGATTATTTTTTTTGCTTTTTGTGGCACTGACAGCACGGTTGGTGCTCAATACGCTACACTCACTTTAAGTAGCTGTCCAGGCGCATCAATTGAGTAGTGGGAGATTCTTTGCATAGCGCAATATTTTAATTTTATACTCGTTGATAACGATATATATAATAACATACAATTATAGTAAAATATATATTATAAAACATATATTATGGTAAAATATATATTATGTCACTTAGTCATTCGGCGATTTGGGACCTTAGTATAAAAATATATATTTTATAAAAGTATGCATTTGTAGGCGACCTTAGTCGATTTTGGTTATCCTGTTCTCAAAGAGTTTTACATTATTTAGCTTTCCAATAGTTTGACTGAGCGTACCTGATTAAGATTATTCCAGAAACGCGTCGTGTGTACTAAATTAGATATCTACGTTTTTTTTAATTTCATCCTCATTATTATCTCATTCGTTCATTTATCAATTGTACTATTTCATTCGGATCTCCAACATTCCAATATGACATTACAATTATTGCTTTATTATTAGTCTTAAAGAATCAGACTGTGAAACATTGATAAACCCACAATTAAATATACATTATATGAAATAACGAAAGGCATGCTGGTTCTATTGAATTTATAGTACAGCATCTTTCATTGCTAAGTGAGCTATAGAATAGATACAAATTGTCTCCCTGTTATGAATATTTTAATGCATTATTTAAAACAATTTCGGCAATGATGTTTTGTTGATTGCTTTTCTAACCCTTTGTTTCAAGACTTAATGTGTTCAGCTATTGTTTTTAATTTTCTTTCACAAACAGCATATCCATCATGACAAGATAGAACAAAGTACATACTGATCAATAACTACTAGCACCTAAAGTTCTTTATTATAATTATATCACGGTATGCACTTATAACTGTTCATCATTGAATTTCCAAATACATGTCCATTTGAAATAAAAACGTAGATATCAAATTTAGTGCGCACGACGCGTTTCTGGTATAACTTTCATCAGGTACGCTCAGTATCGAAATATTGAAAACTATTTACCATTCGAAAACTATCAACTATTCTAACATGAATATTCGGAACACTCGAAGCTAGAAACGAAAGAAAGCATCAAACAAAATCAAAATCATATCCTCTTGTTGGGAACTATTTCAAAATTTCAAAAGTACAAATGTTAAATTAAAATGCCAATACAATTTCCTGGTTAAATTGTATTGGCATTTTAATTTAACATTTGTACTTTTGAACTGTTTTGTTTGAAACATTGAAATTCTGTGTTTGCTTTTTCATACGATACCTTTCTGATGTTAGCTTTAATAACGCGATTAAGTGGGTTTATGTTGATTTTGTACGATCCCAAATTTAAGTAATGCAAAACGTAAGATATTCAGAGACCCCCCGGATGAGCAAATTTGAATACCTATCTATATAATTGATTAAACAATTAAACAATCCACTGTTACTCTGTATATTTACTGTTTCATTTTTAAATACATTTATATCCAATTAAAACTATTGTATATCAACTTTATATGTGTAAATGGATATTGATGTTTTTCTTTTCAGACGGAGGGTAAATTTAAAAGTCGACCAGATAGTGGGATAGCTGTCAGTATGTCTTCCGGTAGTTACTCTAGTTATTCTAGTTCTGAGGCGACCAAAGAACCACGTGATGATATAGATGAGGCTTGCCATACGGAATCTTCTGATATTTTTGTAGATAGAATTGAAAACGTAAGACAAACACTGTTATCTTTGTATTCATCATGCTATGCATGTGCAATTTGCTAAACTTTTATTCAATTATTAAGTAAAGCAAAGAAGTCGACCGCAGAGTACTGAAGGTCGAAGACTTTTAAGTGCAAATAGACGATCAGGAACCACAACAGCAACAAATAAATCATCAACAATGCAAACACATATATTAAGCAGTTTTCATTGATTGTCAGAAATCCTTATATACAGTCCACAGTTCCTTGTCTTTGGCGTGGCTAGAAAACAATGGAAAGCAGATCCCGGTTCAACAAGTTCAAACCGAATGCTGGAAAAAACATCCTTGATATCTGGTTATTTCACATGCAACTCATAAAACAATATTGAAAAATAAAGAGTTATCTTTCTGCCATTTGTCTGAAAAGAAATCTATTGATTGTCAAAGTAATCTAAAATGATAATGTGTTTACTCCATAGGTCCATAAAGTCTGAGCTTTCCTTTGTTACTATCTATATGCATTCGTATATTTATGTTAATGTTGTTTTATAGGTAAAACCTGAAAGCTACAACGACATCAAAAGTCTGGTGGCGGCTATAACAAAAGGTTTAACTTCTACGGAGATGAAAGCGATGGCACTTTACCAATGGCTTGTCAGAATCAATTTTGCAAAGGACGCAAAAAGTACGAAACGAAACAGTACGCCTTGTGCTAAACTACGCCAAATAGTCGATAAGAGACTCACCTTTGCTCAATTCTATCAGGATTTATGCAAGTAAGAATTTTTTTTATTTCAATATATATTTTTCGTGAAAGTGGTACCCTTATATGTTAAGACAAATTTGGAGATTTAAGATACAAATGCGGGTAATCAGAAGTTCCGTAAATCGAAGAAGGACATACAATACAATGACCAAAAGAAAACAAAGAAAACAATAGTATACCAATGAATAACGAATGAGGAACATGAACACAAACACGAACTCAAAGGTAAACTCATGTGGACTGGAAGTGTTAACTGGTTACTGAAGACAACTTGTAGTACAAAATTATTGTATATAATTAAACAATAAAATGGAATTATGTTTCGTTTGTTAAGTACAAATACTTAAATCAAAACCTGATGTCCTGTAGACATCTTAAGTTGTATTTAAAGGCGACTTCGTATTCCCTATGGTTATTTTTAGTTGATGGTACATTTCTTATTTATATATAAGGATTGTTTTAATTCGTTTGCTGAATTGTTCTAATTGCTTTTTTCAGAGCTGCAGGAATCAAATGTGAAAAGGTTGAAGGGTATGTTAAAAACAAAGACTATCTTCCGGGAAATACAGTGCAATCATCCAAATTTTTACACACGTGGAATGCAGTCAGCATTGATGGACAATTTAGTTTGGTTGATCCTTATTTCGGAGCAAGGAAAGAAAAGTATTTCATGGATCATTATTTCAGAACATCTCCGGACGCTTTTATTTTATCACATTTTCCAAAGGAGAAGAAATGGATGTTAATGAATAAATCAATAACAGTGGATGATTTCGAGGACACCGTAAAAACATGGCCAGCAATGTTCCACTTTAATATCCGTCCTCTTAGTACGAAATCCGTAATACGGACATACGATGGTAAGCTTAGTGTGACTGTATTGCTTAAAAACGTAGCTGTGATACCCCAATTAGAATATGCAGGACCTGGTGCAGAATTAGAGGCCGGCTCTTTAGTAGACAATATTGATGAAGAAATCAGAGATTCCGAAAATGCTGAAACATTTCACATTACATTACCGCAAGAGGGAAACTATTATTTTACACTGCTAGCAAACATTTTTGAGGAAGAAATAGATGTTCCTGTATTTCAATTTCGTATCGAGTACGTTGATGAATTATTGTGAGATTGTCTATTCACAAATAGCCAAACGTGTTTATATTTAGCCTTTACAAGAGTCAATATGGATGCAAATAAGGAAACATGTGATGTTTGATATGGGTTATAGCCAGTTATAGAGAGTAATTAAATACAAATTGTATTGACACGGTGATATTGAAGGCTCGATATAAACACTTCTTATCGTTTATTATGATTTCATTAGGGAGAGAGAGTGTGAGTTGTGAGATACTTAATTTCTTGTTTTGCATGGTTTTTATCATTTTTAGGTGCCATACTGTCATCTTATGACTGTTTTATTTATTGTTGTTATTTCAATTAGTTTCATTATCTATTTCATCTATCAATAATCAAATGATTATACTGGACATAGTTAATATCTAATTATTGAAATCTAAATAATTCACTTACTATTTAGTTAAAAGTCCCTTTTTGATGACTTGACGAATGCTATGGACAATCACTAACAACAAATAATTTCTGGGAGAAAAAATAAAAATCAGAGATACGTTGTTCGGGACAAAAATTATATTTAGGCTGATTTAGTTTGTCAGAAAATGTATAGTAACATTACTCTTTGGACGTTATTATAGAGTAAAAGTATCAGTATGTTCTTGCATTGCAAAATATTCACTGTTAAGTGGAAACGAGCCATTGTTTAAGACTGTATGATCAGTCTCGTTGTTTTGTTTGCAATGCTGTTCATTTTTCTGGTAGTCATTATATATACCTACCTCGTTTGTTAAAAATAAGTCTTTTGTAGATAGATTAGTGAAAGGTTGGAACAGATGAAACATGGCTACCCACATTCTTTACATACATTTGTTGATAAAGGTTTTTTTTTATTATATTTTTTTTGGGGGGGTTCCCATTTTAAATCCTTTTTTTTTCAATTAGACATTTATGGATATTATAAATTTAAAGATTTTGTAGGTCGTTCCAAATTTTCGAATAATGTATTGATCTCATAGCTAGGCATTACTTATATATGAAGAGTGCAGGGAAAATGCAACACATGATTTTGCAGCACAAGGGTTATAGTTGCCCAATAATGTTTTTTAACTTGAATAATAACTCAAAGCTTTAAAACTCCAGTGCCTTTAGTGTTAATAATTTATGTCCACATATCGAAATTCAGAAAACGAGTCGTTTGGCATTCTATATAGTATAAACGACATGTAACATGTTTTCAAACTATCAGTATTACTTAATAACTAGTTACAAGTTGCTACAACTTTTATATATAAATGACTCTATCGATGAGCTACATCATCTCATTTCAGCGTTGTAACAACGTCGTGACGTTGGATCACGGTTGTTTCAACGTTTAAATGACGTTGTTGGCCTGCCGTATTACTTTACTTTGATCGAAATCGGTCTAAGTCGGATCCTCGTTTCAATTTGTTCCAACCAATCTTTATTAGCGTTTGTTGTGTTTGTATCAGCCTAAATCAAAAGGTAAAATTTTGAGGGCTGGGACATACCATATCAGTATTGACATATAAAGTGCTCTTAATTCTATGTTACGTTGTGTTTATATAGATTTAGAGTGTTAATCCGCATTTAATTTATTGTTATATCATCATTGTTATCACAAAACAGTGCTAGAAGAGAGACGCATGTAATGTGGTCTCGTTAAAACCATATTTACATATTGAATCATGCAATTGCCTTTTTGTTTCTTTACATTTTGTAATCAAATTATTTCGATGTCCTGTTAAATAAAAATAAGACAGACATATATTGTCGGTTTAACCAGTTATATCCCTCCAAAAACTGAAGGCAGGAACCTTAAATAATTTTGATATTGGTCCAAAAATAATATTTCAGTTTTCTTAAACTAAAATTGTTATATGCAATGGTTCTGTCAGTTCATGTAATCAACCGTGTTACATTGATTGTCACACACACACTATGATTGAACATAACATGGAAAGCTACTATTAAATAGAAGCTTTGTTTATTTATTTTTTTCTATCAAACTCCGTCCATCAAACCAATGCTGTGATACATATAATTATATTATATATGAACTATTCATATTTATTAATGATATTGTTGCTTAAAATAAAACATTTCATCTGATTCTTGTATTGTTTTGTATGGTAACAGTATGAAGAGTTTGAAGATACCAAAGGGGTAATCAAAATCCGTATATCGAAAAAGAACAGACAACACAATGGTCTATTCATTGATATAATAGAATGTTTGGTTTTACCCAATATGTATCATGGCGACCATGGATCCTAATAGAACTTGTTAAACGTTCTTGCAAGTACAAGTACAAGTGTCGTCACCCTATTCATATCAAATTCAACGTGTTGGTCTAATACAAAGCAGTCATCCGCAATAACTGATCCCCGTCATGATATATTTATAGATGACAAAAGGTCACTTGGTATGAAAGGATCCCGATAATTTGTGACAGATTAGCATTGTAAACAAACGGCCTTGGATCTCTAGTCTTTCATAAAACTTATAATTGATAGACTATTTATGAAAATAAAGTTTGAATAAAAACAGTGATGGTCAATAATACCACCAATACATGTATCAACAAAACGAAAAAACCACCACCCACTCACCTCAAAACATGGAACATAAACAAAAAGGCGTAAACAATCCAGATCCTTTAGATATTTGACGTTGAAAATCAAATTCATGTCCTGGCTTGTCCTGATTTTGTCTGTTTATATAATTATGAGTTTTGACTTTCCCTTTGTAAGATTGTTCGGAGTTCTGTAATTTTGTTATTACCTTTATTTGCAACAGGAAAAAATATGTGGCGCATTTAAATCGGTTAAATGGGATTCCAACCACACATTTTGATAATTGGATATCCAACAGCTATGTATTTGTTGATTGTTCTATACAGAATAACATCAACAGAAATTCAAAGGCATATTCATTAAAGTTACTTAGTACAATGTGATATGCATTTTGCAATATACAAGATATGCCAAGGACAATATTTTTGAAGTTTACCAAGGAATTAAGTACATTGATAAGAAGAAATGATACCAAAGCGGTAATCAGAAGCCGTAAATCGAAGGACAGACAACACAATGAACAAAGGAAAAAGGACAAAACAAAATGACAAACAATGATCTACAAAAATATCACACAGTAAACTAAAGAGCAACACTAATAAAAACTATGTGTTACGCCAGCATGAATTATGTTGAAACCTAACCTGTGTTTACAACCATTCAATTTTAAACCGATATATCGTTTTCCCAATTGAAAATGGGGAACTACTCAATTGTCAAACGATGTTTGGACAGATCAAACAGCATCCGGTTTGTCCTTTTGGCCCTTGTATTCTTACGGTTTTTGATTACCCCTTAGGTATCTTCAAACTTGAAAACAAAACTGTGAAAGCTAAATTATCAACGTATTACATCATCCTGAACTTTTGACCTGGAAAGTAACTGTACGAACATTGTCTCACGTATATGCTTAATAAAACTATTAGAAGCAACAAAAACGTTTTCATGATTCTAAATTATAATGTTCTCTCCGTTGTCCTTTCATTGTTATGTTACATTAAATAATACAATGCATTTAATTTTTAAGTTTTCCTTGCGGTCAAGAGGTCATTTTATGTAGTGCTAACATGTAAAACTACATAATTCTAAAACCAAATCAAAATCAAATAAAAGAATGGCAGCCAGAAGATGCTGAAAATTAATCACATCATAAACTTTTATTGCACAGAAAAAACAAATTTAACTTAAAAACTTAAAAACTCCCAAATATAACCAACATAATAATACCCTGATAATCGTTGTACTTTTGGCTTAATCTCTTACAGACAATTTACACGTGTTGCCAAGTTTCTAAATGCATGATATATTATATTGTCCTGTGAGATAGAAGTTGATTTATCAGATCGACCTTTTATTTGATTTTGATTTGGTTTTAGAATTATGTAGTTTTACATGTTAGCACTACATAA
>JYMV01034543.1_pt1 | contig 10014 bp, 4 predicted proteins | sample 338911 | NCBI WGS metagenome assembly JYMV01 (sample SAMN03354496, study PRJNA234377) | hydrothermal vent metagenome | biome: Deep sea; feature: Hydrothermal plumes at the Eastern Lau Spreading Center, Western Pacific Ocean; material: Seawater | place: Tonga | collected 2009 | depth 2000 m m
GGGTCTTGTTGCTCTACTGCCTACCCTTCCAGAGTTTATACCAGTCTTTGTGAGGGTCTTGTTGCTCTACTGCCTACCCTTCCAGAGTTTACACCAGTCTTTGTGAGGGTCTTGTTGCTTAATCTTTAATTATTTTTCTGTGTAGTGTTTTATAGATTATTGTTTGTCTTTTTGCTTTTTCCTTTAGCCGTTGTGTTGTGTGTTGTCTGCCCTTCGATTTACGGCTTCTGATCACCCTTTTGGTGACTTCAAACTATTCGTATATCCGAAAAGCAAATAATGGAATACACATCATAGGATAGAAAATTCGTAGCCTCTATAAGTTGATTATTTTCTGTACATAATACAGGGGTGGCCGTGGTCGTGATCGTATGGTACAACTACCTATGTAATCAGTGTCTACCACCACTAACGTTATGAGATAGAATCCCACTCATGGCGAGGTATGTTCGATACAATGTTATGTGATAAAGTTTGGTAGTATCAGATCGGTGGTGTTCTCCGGTTTCATCCACCACGATATAACTGAAATTATTTGGAAAGTGGCGTTAAACACCGTACCCCTAACCCCCACATAATGCATACCAACCATACATATTTATTCGTAGAATGGTATCATGATACACTTTTTGTAGACGTGCCTGTACCGACCGATCATATATATGTGCATTAGGAGAATACATTCTACCCGTTTTCCGATTTTTCGATTGGTAATTTTTGTTCACTTTATTTGTACAATAAATGAAATTGTTACCAAAAACAGAAAATATAAGTTAATTTCAGCATTGTTTATCATTCCTCTGTGGATTCTCATGCCGTATTGAAACAATTATATGTTTACCTTTGTCATCACATTAATTAAAAATATCTATAAAACGTGCTTCCGTTTCCTATTATATTCACTCATATATATGAAAAACTCGCAAAACAGTATTGCAAATAATTAAGATAAAATTCTGAAAACGTATTAAAGGGTCACATAGAAGGTTATGTATCAGCAGCAATAACATTAAAATTCAGGTAGATAAAATGTAGTGTACTTTGGTTAATAAGATAAAATAACAAAACAAAAAACACTACACAGTGGGAACAATACCGAAATTCAATCGGAAAATGTGAAGTCAATACTCCTAACACACATATATATGACCGCATAACTTGGCATAGGCACTTCAATGAAAAGGGGACAGTATAAACTAGTTTTATGGGTTCAAACCTTCAATTTTAGTGAAAGATGCTGTTTTCCACATGTAAGTAAAATACCAACCCTCTCACATAACCGGACGAACAACGTTATTATAAAGAGAAATATGCAAAATCAGTTGTATACAAATCTATGTGAGTACTTACAGTAAAAGTAGAGATACATAGCCCACTTGTATAAAACTAATCTGTGACATCATTTGTATTGTATAACCAGTGTTTTATCTGAAAAATATAGAAGATCAAGAGACATTAGTACTTGGTTTATACAATATTTTGTCCAATAATAAGCTACAACTGTCAAGCAGAGTTTACTCGCAAATTAACAAAAATCTAAACCATTACATGTCGGTCATCAGGATGAGAACAACATTGATCAACTTGCTCTTTTAAATATGCTTCAGATAGATATAAATGAACAGGACACTTCAATAGACGAGGGCCAAAGGAATGTCAAATTAACAAGGTAGAATCTACAGGTGGTAGATCATTACTATAAGAATAAAAAAAAATCTTAATTAATACAGCTTTATCCTTTTGATGAACCTCTCACGACATGATTGTAGGCATCAAAGGGGTAGTCAGAGGCCGCAATTCGAAGACGGACAGACAAAGCAATGACAAAGAGAAAAAGGACAAAAACGCAAACAATTCTCCACAAAATATTCAAAAATTGACCAACATGAACATCGCTAAGATAAGGAGTGGAGTTAGCTGGTCCAGAAATTCTCCTGTCCAAGCCAAACTTGCACCTATATTTCCACTGGCTTCTGTCGAAATCATTTCTGTGTTTTGAAATTTGAGGTTCTCCAAAGGCGTTGTTAGTGTTCTTGTCGTTGATAATGCTTTTATTCTTCAAATGTTAAAACAAAAAATCAAGAGAAATGAAAGGAATTACAAATGGCTGTTTACTATTTCAATTATATATGGATAAATGCAATGTATGCACGGCAATGGCGCTGACGACTGCAATAAGACACACCATTCTATCTTAGAAATTGCAAATTCTCATATAGCACAGATGAAATCGATGGAGTCAATTATCTCCTTCATAATTAGATTCCCACGAAGACACTTATAAAGCGAGCAAAATATAAACAACATCTGGACAGAATCGTCCCCCTTGCTTGATAAAAATATAATATTGAAATGCAATAGCATGGATGGGTCGGCCTATATAATTGAACTTTCATATATTAGCAGAGAATGAGTACATAATTCAAAATGTCGTGATTTATTATGTTGTCTGATTTCAGAAAATAGCCACACCAAAATAGTTTAACTATTAAATAAATGTGTGAATAGAGCATCGATAGATTCATAGCATGTTACATAATTCAAAACATACGCCTGACTAGCGTTTGAATAGCGTATCAAAATGTATTTAATTGTTAAATGTTGTGTGCTGTTTCAATACACATGTCATTAGTGAAGTCGTCGGTAGCCGATATCAGTCATCAATTTGAGAAAATGTTTATTTCTTTTTATTCAAGTTTTATTGTTATAATATTATACAGCTTTAGTATGGTATTTATAAACGTTTTTGATATTTGTTATCATGTCTACGAATGTATGACAAAAATGTATTGAAGATAGCACAGGGTTATTGAGAAGCCGTAAATCGAGGAAGAACAGAAAAGGCAATGGCATGGCCAAAGGATAAAAACCAAACGAAGACAAACAATGAGCTACAAGCACTACACAGAAGGAGCAACAAGATCCCCGCCATATACTGGGTGTGAACACCGGTGTTTCCGAACAGCTCCTACTCCACTGGTGGCACACGTGGTATTACTCATGCTATAATTTGGAGATAAGTCACGAAAGAGAACATGCCAGGATTGTGACTACGACAAATGGAACACAGAGTTTCTACATTTATATCCTATAAATGCTGAAGTTGTTGTGTCCAAGACCAGTGATATACAGGTATATGACTATATGACATAACAATGCAATCATATTGAAATTAACAAAAGTGTGATGATACCAGAGGAAAGGCATTAAGCAAACTTAGCTGTATCTGTAGTATCCATCATTCCAAGTTCAATGGGGTCAATGCGCTCAACATAGTTATCAAACGAAGAGTCATTTAGAGAAAGGACATCATCTGTATAGTGGAACGTGAAATTATAAGATCGTATGTTAGTTTCTTTTCGTTTTTCTTCGAAAATCCCTGCATCTGTAGTAATATTTTAAATCTATGCTAGACCATGTTTTCTTATTTCTTATTTAATTTTATCACAAAACTGTTGTTATCATGCTTTTGTTGTAAAGTATGCATAAGTATAACGCGTCTTTATAATACATCATTGACTATATAGTGTATTCAGCTTATTAATCACAACCCAGGAATTGTAACATCTCAGTACCATGTGTGCTATGTTATATTATTTCATATCTAGAAACCTTGCTATGTAATATTTAAAAGAAGAACATTTTCTCTCTACAAATATGATATGTAAAACTTGATGTGAAAAATGAAGATTGACTTCCTGTTGTTCAACACTTTTAATTCCAACAATTTTTTAGAGTCGAAAGCTTTAAATTCACACGAAAAATACATATTCTAGCCATTTTCATATTACGTTGTTCAATAATCAATGACTGTGCACTTTAAAATTCGACACTTTATACTACCTTGTCAGTCTGCAAATCAAATACCCGGTAATGTATTATTTAACATTATTTCCGTCACGATTAGAACTGATGAATACTTTATATACAACCATAAGATAAAGAAATAATCAGATGTCTGACCTATATACATCACAGTATTCATTTCGATATACCCAAAGAGATTAAAGATGAAAGCTAGAACAACATATTACAAACGAATGTTCTTTTGTAGTTCGAAGTGTTAATACAAGACATCAGTCACTGTCATGCTGTCTCAGACATATTCTGTATCGGGAATGATGGATGTTCTTTTTATATATGATTGATATTCAAATAACATAAAATTAATCAGGTATATTTCTTTTCCGGAGTATATTAATGTTCCATTCCATATTGTATATTCAATGTTTAAGCTAAAATATGATGACCTATTTATATTGGTCTCGGTATGGTCCGTATTGCTCCTCTTTTTATTTATTTGTTGTTGTGTTGTCCTATTATGTGTCTTTACGTTCTAAGTTCCGTATTGAGATGTCTGTTGCGATTTCAGTATAAAAACGATGTTCGGTTCGACTTTACCTCCAGTTGTTTGTAGGAGGGTTCATGTCGTACTGATCTCTGAGAAGAGATTGGATTGTAAAAATGTCATGGACGACGAGTGACGAAGAATGCAGACTGGAGACAATATGTCATGTGTCTCATGTTAGCTAAATATACAATAGAGAAATGTATCCTTAATGTAAATTTTTAAGAGAACAAACTTCATTTAAAGTTATTTATCAAAGAAACCGTTGATGAATCACAGATACACGACACAACCTCGTTCCTACAACTATATTTGTATGTTTTATATATAAATGATGTGGTTGAAGTTGAGTACTGTGATCAGTGACCCATATGTTACGATTGATTTTCCTCTGGAAATGGTATTTCCTCTGCAGTAAGAGTTTTTGTAAAATGCAAGGACAGATTGTTGCACCCAAAGTTATGTTCGACAACTCGAATGGGTTTAAAAATTGTTCGAAATCTATACCAGCATTCAACTATTTATAAAGATGAGGATTATCCATAACAAATGTGAAATCTCAATGTATGAGTGGCCGAGGCATGAACACAAAGCACATGATCGTTTATATTTCATTTACTAATATGTGGTTTTGTCTCCCACGATTGTAATTTTTATCGCGTTTCCTCTTGCTTGTATTGTACCTTCATCGTACCAAATGTCTTTAATAATAAGAACGAATATTGTGAGCAATTTAATTGATCTGATACGTAGAAATACTAGAATTATATTAGGATTAAATACCAAAATTACACAAGGTAAATTAAATTGAAGCAATAGCACTATTGGGGACAAACAAACGTATGGAACCAAATATAGTGTTATCAAATCAAACATACGGAAATACACACATAAAATATGGTAAAAAATGAGATAATGGTATTAATGCTGTAAATAAACGTTCCTATAATCTATGGCCATTATCAAGGTTAAAGACGTGGTACGCCTAAAGACAACCTGACCATGGCTGTGACTTCGTTTATATATGTAATTAGCTTTTGCTAGCTAGAAGGTATATATTATTGAGCTGAGTGTATGCTAGAAAAATCTAGATAGAAATTATCAAAGGAACATAAAGAAATCATTGATACTTGACAGACATGTCCAGCTGTATCAGACTATTCACAATGACCTTTAAACATTTAAAGAAGAAACGACAAAATAAAATACTAGAATAAAAAGAAACTTATTACTCATACCACCGTGTCAGGATTTGTCAGTCATTGCTTTCACGATATATGGTAATGGCTACCGACCTTCAAAGATTGTTTCATCTACTTTCAATAAAATGCGAAAAGTAATTAAATTCAACTTGATTTAAAAATATCTCCATCGTTGTTTTTTTTTAAGGGTTAGGGTTAGGGCTATGGTGTCTAACGCCACTTTCAGCAATATTTCAGTTATATCGTGGCGGGCAGTTTTATTGATGGAGGAAACAGGAGAAAACAACCGACCAGCGACAATCACTTTAACATTCAACTTAAATACATCAACACAAATGGAACCTTGCTTTAATATGATTTTATCGCTTAGCAATGTAGATATAAAAATGTCTTTAAACAATTTGAATCATCATTTCATTGTTTATTTAAAACAGTAAACACTTTTTAAACCAAAACGTAGGTTCAAAATGAGCTGGTCCTATCTACTCGGACTTCGAGTCATACAATTTCGTTTCTTAGCTGTTCAATGCTAATATTAGTAACTATCTGCTTGTATGATTTTAAACTTGAAAGTAGTTGAATAAGTAAATACCCATAAAATTATAGTGATCATTATCAATAAAATAAAAAAAACACCACACTGTCGGAACAGTTTCAAAATCCAATATCGAAAGCGTAGAAAGAAGCCAAATCGACATCGCTAACACACAAATACATGACCTATCGCTTTCCTGGCACTTCAATAAAACGTGACGGGGTCAAACTCATTTTAAGGGTTCAATGTGTAACAGGTGAAAGGGCTTGGTGCAAATTAACACGACAGCGAAAATTACTTAATAAACTGGGACAAAGCTAAAGGCATTTTAATTACTGTTCTGTATCTCAGTCATCATGAGATGACGATAAATACCTATATAAAATCAAATGTGGTCCGAAAATTTTGAACAACTAAATATGTTCTGAGCTACCTCTTAATTTTAATGATAGCTTGATTTCGTCCGCCTCTGTCGTCATTAGATGTCACGATATAGCTGAAATATTGCTAATGTTGGCGTTAAACACCAATCAATCAATCAATCAACCGTCGTCATTAGAGGAAGCGAACTTTGAATACAGCACAATAAAATCAATCTGTCAGCGGAATTGATGGTCAGAATCATTCGTCTTAGTCGAAAGAAGTTAACACCTTATTGAATATATTTCAATATATTGTTGGATTGAAGTTAATTAGTTGTTATACACAAATTAATTGATGAGATTAAAGATTGATTTCTGAAAGTTGATTGGACTGATATAAAGCCCTATTTCCAGATTTTCATTTTCAACTTTCGTTTTTAAATGAAATTCTATACAAAATCAAGCAATATATTCTCTGTGTTGATGGAAATCCCATCAAGGGTCGATAAAAAGCATGAAATTCGACGGATGTGTATATTTAATCAACTTAATGGCGGTCTTGGTGTAAAAAGACAAAATAAAAACGTTTACAACAAGACCCAATCTGATTAATTGAACTCTTCTTTCTAAATATAATACAATTATATTAATACATTTGGTGAGAAATACGCTTGATTTGACAAAAGAAGAAATTGACATGTTTAACTTTTATATTCCTAGTAAATGAAATAAATACAACTGAGCTCGCACGGTATTGGAAAACATAATTAGAAAATCTGTTCAATTTTATGTAAATGTTTTTTTAAAAATATTGAAAACTTAGCTCTACAATAAATAAAGAATGTTTGGTGTTATATATTAGTGGGGTTTGTGTTGCTCAGTTTAGTTCTCTGTGTAGTGTTTATATATCAATAATTTAATTTGATTTGAATACGGCAATCTGATTGGCTGATCCACCTGGAGAAAATTGTGGTAATTAAAATCGACGAATCATTAAATTTTGTTGTAAAAATTAAATTATCTGTATATCATTGTTAGTCTTTTTTTTTCCTTTTCCCCCCCTTATTGTCTGTTCTTCGATTTGTGGCTTCTGATTACCCCTTTGGTATCTTCAAACTTTTCTTGCCCAATTATTAGTTTTCTGTGTAGTGTTTTGTAGATCATTGTTTGTCCCTTTGGCCATTGTATTTTCTGTCATTCTTTCTTCGATTTAAGGCTTCTGATTACCCCTTTGGTATCTTGAACATTTTCTTCATACAGCATTAAAAAAATGATAATAAATATTCATTTGGCGTCTGTCAACAATGAGAAATTAATATACAAATAACTGTATAGAACACAGAGATACAAATAAAAGCTACAATTTCCCGTGTCTGAGATCAGTGTATTCTTGGATTGTATACACAGATAACGTCATTGGTCAAACACATCCTGTAGACAAACCTGACCTAACCAATGACTTAAAATCGGAGTTCGGTAATTTTGTTGTTACCCTTATTCAAATTCGTTGGTTTGTGGGAAATTTTTAAATAATATTTTTTTATTCTTCATCCTTAGAAATTTGTTTATTTCTATTTTTCCTTAATATCTTTATTTTCAGGCAACACATACAAGACCATAGAAGTCAACATTCGAGTATTTTGGAATTATAAGGTCAATAAATTCGTATTCTTGTTATTCTTGTATAGAAGATCTTATAAAAAAAAATAAAGCCACATCTGATCTGTTTTTATGTTTGCTAAGAATTATGAGTGTGTAAATATAAATGGTAATTTATTTAATCCAGTTTCGTTTTTGTGAGATTTTCCTTCCTCTTCTCCGATTGTTTCTAATTAACAACAATTCATTTAATAACCACTTCCTATTTAAATGATGGAGACGATCTGAATATTGGTCCCTGTATAATGTAACTTTTATGTCTTGTCATAATAATAATTTCTGATAAGTTATCTAATTGTGTATGGCTATGCAACCTGACTCTATATTGTTATTATAATTAAGACATTCTGGCATATCGGCTGCTTGTTATGAATAATCAGTGCAACCCAAGACACTGGGAGTTTACCTAGGTTCATTGCGTTTTGTTTTGTTTTTTTGTTGGGGTCCATATTGCTCATTTATATAGTTTCCTGTGTTGTTTTGCGTGTTTGCTTTGTTTGCCTTCGTTCTTTATATCGTGGCCAGTGTTTCCCGTGTCTATGGATTGTACATTGTTGACTGTCCCTTTAGTTCTCCTTCACGTTTATTCTTAAAGAGAGAAAATATTACACTGATCCAAATAAATAGTTGACCAATGAAGACTATATATATAAATATAACGTTGTTTAAATCATACCCTTTCTAAGTAAGATATTATTAATAAGTAAATGTCTATTTGACCTTCGTATGGCTTGCCTAATTTCATGTAACATTATATTTGCCGTAAACACGTTTTAAACAAGCTGAAATTATCGCTGAATTTACCTTCTGCAATATCAAGCGATTTTTCAATGTAATATTATCTAAAGATCATTCTCTAAAAAACAAACTACAACATGTACATCTCAGTTCTTTACTTCGGTTCAATGTCTGATTTGTTTATCTTCTAGCAGGGTATATCAGTTACTATATCTAAATCTGATAAGATAATGTCGCAATTTGATTGGCGTTATTCTGAATGTCATACACACACAAATTTGCTTATAAACACCAACACACAGACGAAGGGTATTGATTGCCTTTTAATTCTCACATTTAACGATTCATTCTTCACCCTTTTGCAACCGCATCGGTGGCATAATAGTTAGCGTCCTCACCTCGAGTGCGGTAGAAGGTGGGTTCGAGCCCCGGTCGGGTCAAACCAAAGACTACAAAATTGGTATTTGTTGCTTCTCTGCTAAGCACGCAGCATTAAGGAGAAAGAGCCAAGACTGGTTGGCTCGGAATCAGAATACTAGTAATGTGTCCGAATGAAGCGACATGTCTACTCGCAGACTGTTGTTTCAGTGAGCTAGCACTATAAAAATCCAACTCAGCGTGTTGAACTAGAAGAAAGCGGACCTCACCATCATTTCATTGAAAATTAACTTGTTCTCGCCATGATATAGCTGAAAAATTGCTGAATTGGTGTTAAGCAAAAATCACTCACTCACTCGCCCTTTTGTATCATTCAGGATAACAAGCTCCTTCTTGTATCATAAATATTTAATTTCCCCCATTTTAGATTTTTTTCTCATTCTCGTATAATTTGTTCAATAAACAATTTGGAAGATAATTCTAATAAAACAAAGTGTTATTGCTGGAGGAAACCGGAGTACCCGGAGAAAACCACCGACCTGTCGCAAGTCACTGACAAACTTTATCACATAATGTTGTATTCAGTACACCTCGCCATGAACAGGGTTCGAATTCACAACTGTAGTGGTGATAGGCAATGATTGCACAGGTAGTTGTAATTCCAACTACCATACGATCAAGACCACGACCGTCCCAGTATATAATAATTATACGAGAATGAGAAAAAAATCTAAAATGGGGGAAATTAAATATGTATGATACAAGAAAGAGCTTGTTATCCTGAATGATACA
>JYMV01018736.1_pt1 | contig 10013 bp, 8 predicted proteins | sample 338911 | NCBI WGS metagenome assembly JYMV01 (sample SAMN03354496, study PRJNA234377) | hydrothermal vent metagenome | biome: Deep sea; feature: Hydrothermal plumes at the Eastern Lau Spreading Center, Western Pacific Ocean; material: Seawater | place: Tonga | collected 2009 | depth 2000 m m
CATGCACGGACCCAATCTACGCATCCTGGACCTCCACGGTCTGACCTGGGCTGAAGCAGAGGCCTCATTCATCGAATTCTATAATCAAACGGTCCGCCAAGCTGGCAAGGACGCCGTCAGACTAGACGTAGTGCATGGATACGGTTCGACCGGCACTGGCGGCGTTTTAGGTATCAGGCTGAGGAGATTCCTAGGGAGAAATGAGTCCCGCCTTGATTTCCAGACTGGAGAGAAAGTGGACGGCAACCCAGGCCACACTATTGTGGTTCCTCTGAAACCTTTGCCTTCCCTTCGGGAACAGCTTTTCCAGGATATCTGGGACTTTTGTGACAGGCCACGCTCCCAGAGCAAGATAATTGGCAAGTTTCGCAGGCACGGTGAGACGGAGGTACTGAGCACCATCAAAACCTTAGAGAAGCAGAAACGATTGCGCCCATCAAACCAAGGCGCGCACAAGCTCTATCAGGCAGTGTGACCCATCTTTTACTTCAATCTCTCGTTCAGACGGGCTGCCAACGTCCATGGATCCCCGCCCAGCGATAGGGGTGGGAGCAATTGCTACGCCTCGTGAGTATGTTCCCACACCTTCATAGAGAGCCACCCCCCGGATCTCGTTCAAGGCGTCGTCCAGCCCTCGGTAGCCAGGGCGTCCAAGGCTTGTTGGACTATTCTCCGGCGCAAATCCTTTTCTTCGTTGGCCGGGAGCTCGGCATCGCCCAACAGATAAACGATGCCCCCTGGCCTGAACTATGCGGTTGTAACCCACGGCCTTTGCCACCGGCGTCATGGCGGTTACTTGAGCCACAGGAATCCCAGCCTTTTCCAACTCGGTGCCTATCGCAGCGCCGCTGCGGGTACTGGTCCCTCAAGTTGATGTCAAGATAACCGAGTCCACGCCTGCTTGCTGGAGCCTGGCCTCCATCTCCCGGCCGATGCGCTGGCTGTTTTCCAAGGGGTTGCCGTTTCCCGTGGTGGACAGGAACTCTTCGAGTAGCAGGCCCTCTCGCACCAGCTCCCGCCCAGCCTCTGCGAGGAACTGGGGATGATCTTGAGCATCTCAAAGAAGGTGCCGGGCCAGCCATGGGTGATGACCAGCGGCATGGGGTTGGGGCCCTTTCCCTTCTCGTGGATGAAATGGATGCCCAGGCCGTCGACATCGGTCTTGAAATGGGAGAAGGAATTGATCAGATTCTCCTGGCCACGCCAATCGAACTTGGTGCGCCAGTACTCCACCAATTCTTTGACGTAGCCCAAATTGCTGCCGTAGTCCCAGTCAGTGTCCGCCAACTTTTCTGGCCAGCGAGTGCGCTCTAGCCGGGACTTCAGGTCGTCCAAGACCGAGTCCGGAACCTGTATCTTGAACGGTTCGACCGCCATGACAACTCCCTCCTCGATCGGGTTAGACGGGCAGCACCGGTTCGGTGCGGTTGGCCGGCAGCTCGGAGTCAAAGGAGTTGACCGCGATGGCGATAAGGGCATAGTTGCCCATGGTCAGCGTCAGTTCGATCAAGCCTTGCTTGCCGAATTGCTCGATCGCCGATTGGAACGCGCCGCGGCTCACCCGGTGCGTGCGGTAGAACTCTTGGCCGTAGTTGATGACGGCTGCTTCGTCGGGGGCCAGCGCCGGGAGCTCTTTGCGGTCTCTAAGGGCGTCCACCACGGCGTCGGGCACTCCGGCTGCCCGGGCGGCGGCGGCATGGGCGTTCCAGACGTACATGCAGTCATTCTCGCGAGCTGTGACCAGCATGGCGAGTTCCAAGATCTTGTTGGACAGAGACGAATCGTTGCGCAGGTATTGGTTCAAGGCTGTGACCAATTGCTGCGCCTTGGGGACGTGCCAGAATATCGAGCCGGGTCCGACCAAGGGCACCGAGCCTGCGCCGGCAAGAAGCTGGTCAAAAGCGTCGGCCTGACCGCTGGGAACTGTCTCTCTGGTCGCTGCGGGAATCCTACCCATGTCAGTCTCCTAAATCATTCGAGTTTTGGCCACGGTATTGGGCGTGAACACAAGGCCCTAGCGTGTGGGCTTAAAGTTACGCGTCCGGTTTTGAGTTGTCAAACTAGCTGAGATGGCGCCTGAGGGATGTGGGCCGGGGAAGGCAGGGTACCTTCCACCACGGACTTGCTCATCATCTTGGTGTCGGCCCCGTTTGGAGTGCCAGCGCCGGAGCCACCGACTTCGTGGCATCATTCTTCCGGTGTCTCGCAAACCGAATGCATGGGGGGCCGCACAATGTAGTCTCTGCGGAGTATGGTGGGTAGGGTTTAATCAACTCCCTGCGGGAAATATCCTGCGGGCGTAGTATCAAGAAACTTGAGGAGGCCGTTATGCCCATTGAACAAATCTCACCAGCGTTAGCGTCCATCGTTTCCCAGGACCAACCCATTGAAGAGCTGGCCGCCGGCTTCGGCAACGACAACGGCCCTGCAGAAGGTCCCCTTTGGTGGAAGGAGGGAGGGTACCTTCTTTTTAGTGACATCGGCAACAACCGGAGGATGAAGTGGGAGCTTGACAGCGGAGCAACGGTTTTTCAGGAGCCGACCAACTTCGCCAACGGCCTCACCCGAGACGTTCAAGGGCGGTTAATAGCTTGTGACCGGACTCCCCGGGTTGTCCGGACGGAACCCGACGGCAGTCTTACGGTCGTAGCCAACAATTATCAGGGCAAAAGATTAAATCGCCCCAACGACGTAGTGGTAAAATCCGACGGCAGCATCTATTTCACCGACCCCGGCGCCCCAGCTCCGGGTATGGCGCTGGACTTCGCGGGAGTTTACCGAGTCTCTGCGGACTTGGGCACCCTCACTCTCTTGGTCCGGGATTTCGTTCTTCCCAACGGTTTGGCTTTTTCTCCGGATGAGAGCATTCTGTACATCAACGACTCTCGCCGTGGTCACATCCGCGCTTTCGATATGCAGCCCAATGGCACCTTGGCCTTAGCCACCGACCGCGTCTTCTGCGACCTGACCGGGGAAAGGCCAGGAGTTCCCGACGGTATGAAGGTGGACGTGGAAGGCAACGTGTATTGCGGAGGTTCGGGTGGATTGTGGGTATTGGACTCCTCAGGCAACCACCTGGGGACCATCGTCCACGGCGCCCCGGCCACGACCAATCTCGCCTTTGGTGGTGAGGATTGGAAAACGCTGTTTTTCACAACGCGCAACACGCTGGGTCGGGTTCGGACCAACATTCCTGGAGTGCCGGTCCCGGCGCAGGCCTAGGGTCCCCCTCGGCGAGCCAGGCCGGTTTATGACTTCAAGAGTAATGGGCAATTCAGCCAAAATTTAGGAGCAAAAGAGCGATGAGCGAACAGGGGAAGGTCGCCATCATAACTGGGGCGGGGACCGGGATTGGTAACAGGACCGCGCTGGCTCTATTGGAGGAAGGATACTCCGTAACCCTAGCCGGTCGGCGGGTGGGGCCCCTGGAGGCGACCGCAGCAGAAGCTGGCACGGAAGCCTCGCGGGTGCTGGTGGTGCCGACCGACGTGGGCGACCCCGGCGCCGTGCAAGCTCTGTTTGCCAGGACCAAGCAGCGGTTCGGCCGCCTCGACCTTCTGTTTAACAACGCCGGGACCACCGCACCTCCGGTGCCTCTGGAAGACCTAACCTACGAGCAATGGAAATCGGTGGTGGACGTGAACCTGACCGGAGCGTTCTTGTGCACTCAGGAGGCTTTCCGAATCATGAAGAGCCAGGACCCCATGGGTGGACGGATCATCAATAACGGTTCTATATCGGCCTATGTGCCAAGGCCCAACTCCGCTCCATATTCGGCCACTAAGCACGCCATCGCCGGGCTTACCAAATCCACGTCTCTCGACGGTCGCAAATACGACATCGCTTGCGGCCAAATCGACATCGGCAACGCTGAAACCGGGATGGCTGAGGTCTTCAAAACGGGCGTTCCCCAGGCCAATGGGACCATAGCACCTGAGCCCACCTTCGACCCGGAACATGTGGCCCAAGCAGTGGTGTACATGGCCAGTCTGCCTTTGGACACAAACGTTCAGGTCATGACCGTCATGGCCACCAAGATGCCCTACATCGGGCGAGGATAGATCGAAGACGAATTCCTACGGGGGTGAGATATGCCTGAACCCGAGACCATCAAGATTGAAACCGATGTGGCCGTCATCATGAGGGATGGCGTCACCCTTCATGCCGACGTCTATCGTCCTGACGGCCCAGGACCCTTTCCCGTTATCCTGGAGCGCACACCTTATGACAAAAGCACTCCCGGGACCATGATAATGCTGGACCCGATAAAGGCGGCGAAACGGGGCTACGCCATGGTCATCCAGGACACAAGGGGCCGTTATACCTCAGAGGGCGAGTTTTACTGCTTCCGGGACGACATCAACGACGGCTACGACACCGTGGAGTGGGCGGCCTCCCAGTCTTGGTCCACAGGCAAGGTTGGGATGTGCGGCACGTCTTATGTGGGTGCCACCCAATGGCTTAGCGCCATATCTCAACCGCCTCACTTGGCGGCCATCGCACCGAACGTCACTGCTTCCAACTACCACGAGGGCTGGACCTATCAGGGCGGCGCCTTTGAGCTGGGATTCAACGTTTCTTGGACCATGCTGCAACTAACCCTGGCCAACTTCAAGAACATCGCCTCGGGGAAAAGCGTGCCCCCGGAAAGTCGGGACAAACTTATTCGCGCCGTCGACTCTATGCAAGAATCCTTCCGTGCATCTCCGGTTAGCGAGTTTCCTTTCTTGAAGGGCGGACTGGCAGAATATTTTTATGACTGGGCCGCCCACCCGGATTACGACGATTACTGGAAGGAGCTGTGCATTGAGGATCACCACTCGCGTGTTACTGCCCCAGCCCTAAATATCGGGGGATGGTACGACATCTTTTTGGGTGGCACCTTGCGCAACTACATGGGTATGGGGAAAAACGGAGGGTCCGAGGAAGCCCGGAATGGCCAAAAGCTGATCATTGGCCCGTGGCAACACGGCGCCAGGGGCACCAGTCTGGTGGGTACCCATTACTTCGGTCTGGCGGCCGACGCCGCGGCCTTGGACTTGGACGGAATACACTTTAGGTGGTACGACCACTGGCTGAAGGGCGAGAACAACGGAATCTTGGACGAACCTCCGGTGCGCATCTTCGTGATGGGCGATAACGTGTGGCGGGACGAGCAAGAGTGGCCCTTGGCCCGTGCTCAGGCCACCAACTATTATTTTCACAGCGAGGGCAAGGCTAACTCTCTAAAAGGAAACGGCGGTTTAAGCACGGAAACTCCCGCCAATGAGCCACCGGACGTGTTCCTCTACAATCCAGAGGACCCGGTGCCCACCTGGGGCGGTGCTCTCTGCTGCAATCCCTACTTTGCCGCCAACGGTGCCTACGAGCAGAGTGCCATCGAAGCCAGGGAAGATGTTCTGGTGTACTCCACGCCGCCGCTGCAACGGGAGGTGGAGGTTACCGGTCCCGTAACGGTCACGTTGTTTGCCGTCACCTCGGCCAAAGACACCGATTTCACGGCGAAACTGGTGGACGTTTGCGAGGCCGGTTGCGCCCGGAACCTGACCGACGGCATTATTCGCGCCCGTTACCGGGATTCCATGTCATCACCAACTTTACTGGAGCCCGGCGAGGTCTACGAATACACCATCGACCTTTGGGCTACCAGCAATGTGTTCAAAGCGGGACATCGGATTCGCGTGGAAGTCTCCAGCAGTAATTTCCCGCGTTTCGACCGTAACACCAACACTGGCAACACAATTGCTGAGGACACGGAGTTCAAGCCCGCGATGCAGACGGTGCTGCACACTTCCCAGCACCCATCCCACATAACGCTGCCCATCGTGCCCCTTTAAGGTTGTGTCGATTGGACGAAATCACCTCAGAGAACCGAAGCCAGTTCAGCCCTTCGGTTCAACCGAAAGCGGTTGCGGTACAAGTGCGGCTAGTTCGCGAACAATTGATACCACTAAGTAGAGTATGGCCGAGAGCTGGAGGATCAAATGAAATATGGGTATTGTGAGATGAAGGAGGGTCGGGTGTTCACTATTTGACAACGAAGGTGGTAGTTCGTTTACCTGGCGTGCATCGATAGGCCGGGTCTAGTCCTCGGTAATCGGACAGGGGATCTGGGTGAGAGTCCATCGATAGCGGAACAGGGATTGGTGATGAAGGCCACCTCTCCCTTGCCACCGCAGATCCTCCGCAAGCGGCTCTACTGAGCCACAATCCATGCGAACGGAAAATCGCCTGCCTGGATAGAACTTAGGACAATCGCAGGTCCACGACGCTGTTTGGGTTTATCTAAATAAATCAGATCGGATGTATCACAAGGACGAACTATCATCCAATCTATGGTCTTGAATCGCGCTCCATAGCCTCTCGGGCGTATATGGGGCATCGATGTGACGCACGCCTGTGCCGGAAATGGCATTCAGTACTGCGTTCGCCACCGCGGCCGGGGAAGGAACAGTGGAGACCGATCCGATGCCTTTCGCTCCCAGGGGGTTCGTTGTCGAGCTAGTGTCGATGGTATCAAGCGTCAGAGGCGGGATATCGGTTGCCCGGGGAATAGCATAGTCCATCAAGCTGCTCGCTAGGGGTTGCCCCTCTGCGTTGTAAACTACTCTTTCGATCATCGCCTGCCCTATCCCTTGGGCAATCCCTCCGTGGATCTGTCCTTCAACAATCATGGGATTTATTATTACCCCACAGTCGTGCACTCCAACATAGCGCAGAATCTCCACTGCTAGTGTCTCCTGGTTTACCTCGACCACCACTGCGTGAGCCCCGAAAGAGACCGGACTTTGAGGAAGCACATATTCTTGCTCGAATTCCAGACTGTGGTCCGTTTCCGAAGGACCCGATTCCAGGCCACAGGCAATCGACGCTACTTGTGCGATGGCTCGCTTTTCATTGGGATTAAGGTGGTCGAAAACTTGTCCATCCAGAAACCTGATATTCGCCACAGGACAAGACATCAATTCAGAGGCCACGATCGATAGTTTTTGGCGCGCATCCTGAATCGCGAGGTGAGCGGCTGAGCCGCCAATGATGATACCTCGGCTAGAGCTAGTACCCATGCCATGAGGATAGATAGAGCTATCGCTGTGAAGAACTCGCACCTTGCCCGGATCTACTCCCAGAGTGTGAGCCGCTATTTGAGCAAATGTCGTCTCGGTACCCTGGCCGTGCGGCGACAAGCCGGTGTAGATATCTATCTGCCCGGACGAGCCGATTTTCACTCGCGCTTTTTCGGTCCGGTGTTCTCCGGAAGCCCCGGATGACTTTATGTACGTTGCCAGTCCAATCCCCAAGAAGGGATCGCCGGGTTTTCTCCGTTGTATTTTCCCTTGCCATTCAGAGTACTCAACCAACTCCAATGCGCGTTCAAGCGCTTGGGGATAATCGCCCGTATCGTATACCACGCCGGTGCAGGTCTCATACGGGAAGGAGTTAGTCCTGACATAGTTCCGGCGCCTCACCTCCGCCGGATCCAACCCCAGATCCTTCGCGATCAGGTCCATTGTTCGCTCCATAGCGAAGGCAGCTTCCGGGCTTCCAGTACCCCGATAGGCGGCGGTGGGGGTTTTGTTGGTGACAACCCCCAACAGTTCTACCCTCACGGCGGCGACGTCGTAAGGTCCGGTTATTCGACGGGCGGCATTGAATAGAGGAAAGGGGGTAGTGAAATAAAAATACGCTCCGATGTCCGCCAGGACACTAGCCCGTATCCCAAGAATCACACCGTTGCCGTCAACCGCAACCTCCACGTCCAGGCTGATACCTCGGCCATTGTAAGTAAGGAGATTCTCTTGCCTTTCCTCTATCCACTTGACGGGTTGCCCCAATCGTAGGGATAGATATGGAATCAGGACATCTTCGGAGAACATACAATCTTTTATACCGAAGCTGCCTCCCACATCGGGAGCCACAACACGAATCGTTCCTTCAGGCCGGTCCAGCATTTGAGCTAGATGTCTCTTGACTTGATTGGGAGCTTGGGTGGAGTCCCATACCGTCAACATGTCCCGCGCGGAATCGTAGTCGCCGATGACCCCCCGAGTTTCCATAGAAGACGGGGCTAGTCGTTGTACATCGTACTTCTGACGAATTACATGACTGGCTTGGGCAAATGCCCGTTCGATATCTCCGCCTTCTTGGATCGACCGCATCGCCACGTTTGTTCCCAAGCTTGGGTGTATTATCGGTGTATCTTCATTAGCGGCTTCATCAGGATTTAGCACTGGGGAGAGAGGTTCATAGTCCACCGTCACAAGTTCGGCGCCGCTCCTAGCCAGGTAAGGATCTTGGGCCACCACCACGACCACCGGTTGGCCTACGTAACATACTTTTTCTTGAGCCAAAATAGGATGCTGTGGAGCGTTAAACTCCTCCACGGCTCGGTCGCCCATAGGCCTGATCGGTAGGTCAGGCAACACTCCAACCAGGTCTGCTCCCGTGATCACCTCCACGATACCCTCTAACTCTAGGGCAGTGGAGACGTCTATCGAACGGATGCGAGCGTGGGCGTGAACGCTGCGTATCACAACGGCGTGTAGCATATCCGGCAGCTTCATGTCATCTATAAATGATCCGTCGCCGGTGATTAATCTAGCGTCTTCGAACCTTTTGACCGAAGCACCGATGTAACTCAATTTTCTCCTCCCGTTACGTCACTTGCATCATTAGAACACACTATTCTCTGGGATTTCCAGGTTAGATGGCGCAAACGTAGCACCCTAGAACCCCTGCTGATTTGCCGTCAGCAAGAGGAAGCTTGAAAAATTTGCGAACTCAGGAGCTCAACTGGACACACCGCCTAGGGCACTCAAGCAAAGAAATCCTGCGACCAGCTGGACGGGACGTTGAGCTTTGGCATTGTGTGGAGATGGCGAGGGGTCGGCTGTCAAACGTTTGACAACGACGGTGGCAGTCCGGTTACCTGGCGCGGATTGATAGATCTCGATCGAGCCTAATTCGCAGCACTTGGACGGGGAGACGGGGGAGAGTCGAACTACACCGAGAACGCGGACTGGTTGTGTTGCTAGCGGCGTAGTTTCATGAGGGTAACAAATCAGGTGAGCAACCTTAAGCTACCTGCCTCGCCATAGAAGCGATCTACTTGAACAACTTCCGCATCGCCTTGCCGGTGGCCTTTCCTGCCACTCGGCGGCCGACCCGTTTGCCTACTTTGCCCTTTTTGACGGCGTTATAGTCCCCCATCAGCTTGGCCAGGGTGTACAAGAGTCCCCTAAATCCTGCCATATCCAACCTCTCAAGATATTATTAAGAGCCGGTTAATCTTTGTCTCAATCCCACATCAGAAAATCCAATCCTGGCACCAGTCTTACCACGGTGCGGAAAGCCGCTCTAAGACGTCACGTCTAGCCAGAACCCTCGAGCAAAGCTCCCAGCGGTCCTTGTCGGGGTCGATGGTCTCCTGGTAGCGGACCTCGAACACATCTCTGGCCCCCTGGCGAAGGTGGATGTACTGGTCCATCATCTCGTCCATCTTTTCTTCGTCTTCTATCCATTCGTCCTCGATAACGTCAGGCAATCCACCGAAAATATCAAATCGGTCTTTCATTCGCCGGGATATGACCTGGTATACCTTTTCGTCCTGGGTGTTGTGATAAACCAAGTTCAGCATATCCACTGATTGTCGCACCTGGCCGATCCTTTTGATCCTACTCAGTCTCCACCATGAATAACCTTCCCATGCTTGGCTAGCAACCAACCGTACCTACCCCGGCTCGACTATAACAAGTTTCCCGACGAATCACTTTCGCGCACAGACCCATCCATGGCCGAGGGCCCCCGTTCTTGCTGCACTACCGGCGGGATAGCATCCTTGGCCGCACTGTCAGGTCCAAGGGTTGGGGCGCTCTGTCCCTCTGCCGCCGCCGTTGTCTGGCCTTTCCACAAGCTGCCCAGTCCAAGCAACGTCTCCCGGAACTCTCCGGTCACTACCCCGTTATTCACGACCCGGGGCCAGGCAGCCCGCTCCGATTCCTGCAATATCTTCAAAA
>JYMV01032992.1_pt1 | contig 10013 bp, 9 predicted proteins | sample 338911 | NCBI WGS metagenome assembly JYMV01 (sample SAMN03354496, study PRJNA234377) | hydrothermal vent metagenome | biome: Deep sea; feature: Hydrothermal plumes at the Eastern Lau Spreading Center, Western Pacific Ocean; material: Seawater | place: Tonga | collected 2009 | depth 2000 m m
GGAATATAAATATTGATTACTTTTTTAGAACGTCTCATAAGACCAATGACTAATTTAATTCAACTAGTAACTGGATAAGCACAGAAAAGCACTACTAGTGCAATGACCAAGCATATAATCCAGAAGAGGCTGTATTTTATTTAAATTATAATTTTTGTCAATATCAATAGAAAATGACTCTAGGAATTGCTGGGAGAGGATCTATTTGCTTCTAACAGGAGCTAACGGGGCTGGCCTTTTGAATCACGCACGATGACAGAAGGGTCTATATGATTGATATCAGGGCACCCGGTAAGGATCATTGCTTTTTTTAATTCGTTTCTTTTTTGATCTAGATAAAACTCTACACCTTCCTGAGCCGCTCCAAATGCAGCTATACAAATGGGTCTTCCAATCATCACAGCATCAGCACCAAGCGCTAACATTTTGAGGATATCTATTCCCTCTCTGACACCACCATCTACAAGAATCTTTACGCGCCCTGCAACAGCGCTTGCTATCTCGGGTAATACTTCCGCAGTCCCAGGCATGGTATCCATTACTCGACCGCCGTGATTAGAAACAACAATTGCATCCGCTCCGGCTTCGATAGCAGCAAGGGCCGACTTTGTATTCATAATACCTTTCAGGATAAAGGGAACTGAAAGGTGAGACTTTAATTCAAGCAGCTCTTCAATCGATTTCGGACCAACCGCCTGATTTTTCATGGTCATGGTCTTAAATGATACTGCATCAATATCTATCCCAACAGCAACAGCCCCAGCATCTTCGGCAGCCTTGAATCGTTTAATAATATCTAAATTGTAGGCACGGGGTTTAAAAATAGGTATCCCCAATCCACCGAGCTTCTTGATTACCTCGAGCCCGATCAGGTATTTGTTTGGGCTAGCACCATCACCAACCATACCAATAGTCCCCGTACTAATGCACCCATTGATTACAGCTGCTGCATATTCCTTTTCATCCATTCCACCGGCAAGGTTGGTTTCCATTCCTGTGATAGGAGCTGCAAGGATGGGCATAGACAGCCTTTGACCCAAGAAATCTACCGACAAATCAGGATCTTTGACATTATGAATGGTGCGAAGGTTTATCTTATACCTTGCAAGAGCACGGAGATTCTCAGTAAAGGAAGAACCTGAACCAATCCCGCCAATTCCTGGAACCTTACCGGCACACTCAACACCATCACAGACAGTGCAGGCCTTACAGGCGATATAAAATTTCTTTCGTGCGTTATTACGTATAACTTCCCAAGTGAGTTCATTTGGCTCCCCCACTTTAATTTGAATAGTCTGCCGTGCTAAATCATTAATGCGGGTAGCTTCTTCGCGGGTCTTTGCGGTAGTGATGACATATCCCGTCTTGCCCAAATTACTCCGAAGTTCTTCAGCTGAATCACCTGCTTCCTTCAGAAAAATAATTTCTTTGACCCCCTTGATCTTTCGAGCGTCATCCACCCCCTTAATAGATAAAATTTTTCCTGCCTTAGGAATAATTGCACGTTCGACTGATATCAGTTCATGTTTTTGTTCAAGATCAGTTGGCATGTCACCAAGCACCACCTCAATGGCAGCTTTCATTAAATTGACGCCTGTTGCCAATGGGTAAGTAAAAGTTGACATCCAACCGCCACTCAGTCTAGCAGCGATCTCGACAATTTTTGGACCATCTGCAGTAAGCTTGATATCCCCTTTCGCCGCGCCAATATCGATCCCCAGAGCTTTGATCGCTGAACAAAATAATTTAACAGCCTGTTCTTGTTTTTCCTGAGGTTGACCGGAAGGAAGTGTATGGCCTACTTCCACAAAATATGGTGCGCGTTCAATAATTCGATCAGCAATACCGGTCACCTGAATACGACCATCAAAAACCAAAGCATCTAGACTCAGTTCCGGGCCCTCCATGAACTCTTCAACAATCAGTTTTCCGCTAATTGAAGCTTCTTTGGCTTCGTGGAAAGCTGAGGAAGCTTCATCAGGCTTACTAATCATTTTGACTCCGCGTGCCCCCATATTGTCACAAGGCTTGATAACCAAGGGTAAGGGTATTTCCTTAACCGCGGTATTAAGGTCGTCTATGGTCCAAACAGGTCTAAAGTTTGGGACCGCAATACCCATTTCATGCAACCGTCGACGCATCTTGATTTTGTCTGTCGAGCGTTCGGCAACCTCGAAGGGAATACCTGGCAAATTTAACGCATTAGCAACCGCGGCTACAGTTTGTGATGCATCTGTGCCAATCGTCATCACTCCATCAAGTGGACAGGATGCGTGAAATTGTTTTGCTGCGTTAACTGTTAGGTTAATATTACGAGTGCTAACTTCGATCGGATAATCTGCCATCAGCATTCCTTCTGCATCGCCATTGTAATCAGTCACAACCACTTTAAGCCCCATCGATTTGGCAACCTTGATAGCAGGAACCTGAAATACTCCTCCTCCTATAACCAATAAGTGTCTCTGTCGCTTTTTAGTCATAAAGTTTTCCTAATCACACATTTCTTTGATACCAACTTAAATAATTGAGAAGATAATCAGAATCATTCCTTAATTTTGAACCAAGCACCCTACTTCTTATCGACAAAACACAAATTCCCATTAAACAATCATTCTTAGCTAAAACTTAACAATGGCATACTATCTTCTTAATAAGACCATTGAGTTTTATAACCCACATCGCAACATACTCTAGCAAGACTAAACTTTTCCTTTCTGGCGGTCCTTTGGGAACCAAATTTGTTTGATTTTACAATATTCTCTGGCGATAATCAGCCTTTGCCCCAGTTTTAAAATAAAACTTCCCATGGCTGACCTAATGCCAGAAACAACCAAAGGCAATAAACAAGTTATGCGTGATGGTCTAACCTTAGCTAAAACTTTGCATTTTTTATTGATGCCCTTCCGTCCTAATCTTCTAAAAACATATATGGCTGTTAACCACTTTACAGAAGTATCCGTCGACCAGTTAAAGATGGGTGGGATACAAGGCGTATTAATTGATGCCGACGGAACGTTGGGACCGCATCACACGCGTACGTTTCCCAGTGAAGTTGTTGAGCATATTAATAAAATGGTTAATGACGGACTCAAGGTAGCAATTTATACCAATGCATTTGAGGACAGGTTTCATCAGTTTAAGGATATTAACGTGGTAACTGATGTCCTGCCAAAACCTGATAAACGAGGTTTTGAGCGGGCCATGAAAGACTTTCTTGGTTTAGATGATCCAAGCGTCGTTTGCATGATTGGCGATAATTTTCTTACCGATGGAGGAGCGCGTTCAGCAGGAATGCATTTCATCCATATTCGCCCTATTCGGGGAAATGAATCTTTTATCCACTCATTTACAAGAAAACTAGCATTTAGAATTGCCCAGTTTTACTTCCCTAACTCATTCTCCTAAGCGTACATGGAAACTTAACTGATTGCTTTTGAATGAAAATTATCTTGTAAGGCAAGAGCGGTCAAAATAGTGTTTACTTCCTAATAAATATAAGAATAATGGGTACCAGCCCAAAGACATTTAATTTTCGGCACCTGATTGGATTAGGTTCCCCTGTTTATTTGCAAGGACATCGGCGTGACTTTAGAAAAAATTAGGAATTATTGCGAAGAAGCATTAACCATTTCTAAGCAACGGGGAACCCGAGATGGGTTAACGTTTCTAATTGGTGAAAAACTTAGCCTGGTCTATTTACAATTAAAGACCGAACGCAACAAGCTTAAGTTTCTGTATCCCGACGACCTCTCAAAAAACAAAGAGAACCATGCTCTAATGCAAAATAAAACTCTTCAACTGAGCTATACACTCACGGTTAACGAGAACTACAATGGGGTGTTCGAGCAAGTTGACCACCTAGAAAAAGACCTTGATCTGTTTATTAACGAAATCAAAAGGTCCTTTCCCCTTAAAAGCATCCAAGACTATCTAAGTTCTTTCCCAAGGCTAGCCTTTAAAGAAGACTTGTCTACTGGAGTAGTCGATCCCTCAGAAGAAAGCTCGTCCATGACAACCCAAAATATTTTTTCTGAAGTGGAAGATATTTTAACTGTTAACGAGATGCATAGTTTGTTCACCGAACAATCCAATGAAAGAACCCGCTAATAAAAACAATTCTGAAGAGCCTTCTTCACATAGTCCTCCAGTAAAACCGGTAATGAAGGATAGCACCCGTAGAGCTTTAGCATTTATAATTCTATGTGCTTGCACTGTTCTTATTTTATTTACTGGGCCTGGATTTCCGTTTGGACTACAAGTCGTCCTCTCTTGTCTCCTATTATTTTTCTTGTTTTGGTTGGCCACCTAAAGAGCATCTCTCGCGCTCATAACTTGTCCAGCAGAATCACCCCTAACGCTATTAAAGAAAAAACCAAAGCGATAAAGCAGATTCGGCACAGTTTAGTATATTTTTTTTCTATTTCTATTTTATCGTTGGACAGAACTTTCTTTACCTCGACTTGGATTTTTTGGTCCATCGAATGGGAGAGTTCATTACGAGCAGCCATTAGTTTAGACGCGACCAATCCATCAACTTCCTCTAATATCTTTTGAGTGAGAATGGGCGTCTGTTTGTCAATTTCTTTATGAAGGGCGTCGAGACCCTCTTCCGTAAACCGATCCATTTTTACCTTTAAGACATCCAACTTTTCTCGAATTATGCCTGCAAGCTTAGGTTCTATATTCTCCTGTATCTTTTCCAAACAATCACGTGCATTTCTAATGGACTCATGAAGGGTTTCCTCTATTTCTTCTTCAAGAGATTCTTTGCGTGATGCAACATGCTCTGTCAAAATTTCAAGTTTTTCCTTAATATCAGTAATAGCTTTAAAGTTTGCCTGAGCTTGTCTCACCTGCTCGTCACTATTCATATTAAATACCCTAATAAAAATTAATTTAAGAGTCAGGCTCGAATCATAACCTGTTAAACCTGAAAACAGAAATTCTCATCTCTCAAAGCAGAGTGGCGCCCGATCCAACTTGACTTTCTGAAAACTTGCTTATAAATTGATATTAAAGGAGTTATTTATGAAAAAGCTAGTCAAAAAATTTGAAGAATATCTAATTGGAGAAAAGGACGCGTCTCATCACACAATCTCCGCTTACCTCAATGATCTCATCCAATTTGAAACGTTTCTAAAGGAAACAGGGCATGCCTGTACCAATTCTCAGATTCAAATCGAACAAATCGACCGACTGACCATTCGATCCTTCATGAGCCAACTCCACGAGAAGTCCCATTCTGGAGCATCCATGGGGCGAAAACTATCTGCCTTGAGCTCCTTTTTTAAGTTTTTATGTCGCGAAGGTGATATTAAGACAAATATTATAAAGACCATTCCCGTGCCTAAAAAAATAAACAAACTTCCATCTTACCTATCGGTTGATGAGGTTTTTCGCTTATTAGAGTTGCCTAAAACTAACTCATTTGCAGGAGCACGGGATAAAGCTATCTTTGAAATGTTCTATGATACGGGAATTCGTATAAGCGAATTAGTTAGATTATCATTAGAAGATTTAAAAATAGAACAACGAACTGTAAAGGTATTAGGCAAAGGAAAAAAAGAAAGGCTATTACCGCTCGGCAAGAAAACTATAGAAATCATAAAATCTTATTTAAAGCTCAGAACCGAGCATATAAAAAGTAAGAATCTGACTTCATGCCCATCCGGATTATTTTTGAACCAACGTGGTCAAACTATTTCGACTAGGGGTGTACGAAAAATAATGAGCAAGTATATCCGGGCTAATAATTTCCCAAAAAATATTTCTCCGCACTCATTGCGCCACACTTTTGCTACTCACATGCTAGAAGCGGGGGCCGACTTACGAGTAATCCAAGAAATGCTCGGGCATGCTAGCCTATCCACGACTCAGAAATATACCCACCTTACGGTTGACCGACTGATAGAAACTTATGATAAAGCACACCCTAGAGCACGAATGGAATCAAGAATTTCTGGTTATTCACCAACAGTTGTTATAAAGTGAGAGGTCGAATCAAAACAACCCTTAATTATCGTTAGGAACCCATAATGCATGGTACAACTATCATTGCTGTAAGACACGACGGGCGTGTTGCTATGGGAGGAGATGGCCAGGTCAGCGTCGGCAACACCATTATGAAGCACTCCGCAAATAAAGTTCGACGTATGTATGGAGATAAGGTTATTGGCGGATTTGCTGGTGCTACGGCAGATGCGTTCTCCTTATTCGCTCGCTTTGAAGAAAAACTGGAAAAGTTTCAAGGGAACCTACCTCGATCGGCTGTAGAGTTAGCCAAAGATTGGCGTACTGATAAGTTGCTGCGTCGCCTTGAAGCCATGCTAATAGTAGCCGACAAGGATCACTCGTTTCTTATTTCTGGAAACGGAGATGTCATCGAAGCAGATGACGGCATACTTGCTATCGGTTCTGGGGGGATGTTTGCTCAATCAGCTGCAAAAGCGCTGCTCAAACACTCTCAACTCAATGCTCGAGAAATTATTGAAGAGTCTATGGACATTGCCCAGTCGGTCTGCGTTTACACAAACTCAAACCTTACTATAGAAGAATTATAGACTATGGATACTCCTACCATCGCATCCCTTGAAAAAAAAATTTCGCATGATGCATTTGTTGCATCTTTGACACCAAAGGAAATCGTAGTAGAACTTGACAAATTCATCGTAGGACAAAATAAAGCTAAAAGAGCGGTAGCAATTGCCCTTCGAAACCGATGGCGAAGTCAACAGTTACCTGAAGATATCCGCGACGAAGTAGCTCCCAAAAACATACTGATGATCGGCCCCACCGGTGTCGGTAAAACAGAAATAGCCCGGCGTTTGGCCAAACTAGCTAATTCACCCTTCATAAAGGTTGAAGCGTCAAAGTACACCGAGGTAGGTTATGTAGGACGTGATGTCGAATCCATGGTGCGTGACCTAGTGGAACTTAGTAAAAATATGGTAAAAGAAGAAATGGAAAAAGAAGTCCGCGAAAAGGCGCGGACCCTAGCTGAAGAAAAATTAATTGACCTTCTTCTACCTCCTCCAGCGGGGCAAAAAAGTCCAAAAGATGACGCCGATGCCGATACCTTAGGAAAACAACACTACAACAATACTCGCGAAAAATTTGTCGCCTATCTAAAGGAAGGGCGCTTTGATGAGCGTATGGTCGAAGTTGAAACGCAAGAAAATACTAATCCTATGGTTGAAGTTTTTGGTGGTGGCATGGAAGACATGGGAGGCAACATAAAAGATATGCTGGGCTCTCTCATGCCAAAAAAAACCAAAACAAAAAAAATGAAAGCCCCTGAAGCTTTTAAAGTGCTCTGCCGTCAAGAAGCAGATAAGCTAATCGATCACGACAAAGCTACCCAGGAAGCGCTCGAGCGGACAGAAAAAAGCGGTATCATTTTCATTGACGAGATAGACAAAATTGCCGGACGCCAAGGAACCCAGGGACCTGATGTGTCCCGTGAAGGGGTACAGCGCGATTTATTGCCTATCGTGGAAGGGTCCTCTATTAATACTCGTTACGGGATCGTCAAAACTGACCATATCCTGTTTATTTCGGCAGGGGCTTTTCATTCGACCAAACCTTCCGACCTTATACCAGAGTTCCAGGGACGATTTCCAATTCGCGTTGAACTAGATTCACTTACGGAACAAGACTTTGTTCGTATTCTAACAGAACCTGACAATGCTTTAATCAAGCAATACATAGCTCTTCTTAAAACTGAAGATATAAAACTTGAGTTTACTGATGAAGCCGTTCGTGAAATTGCTCATATGTCAGCGACAGTTAATACTCGCACAGAAAATATTGGTGCAAGGCGACTCCAGACAATCATTGAAAAACTTCTGGAAGATATTTCTTTCGACGCACCAGACTTATCCGGACAAACAATAATACTTGGCATAGAAAAAGTCCGAGAAAAACTGGATAACATTATTCAAGACGACGATCTGAGTCGATATATTCTTTAATACAGCTAATGAAAAAGCGTATTCAAAAAGCAGAGACTCTTCTTGAGGCTCTCCCCTTCATCAAGAATTTTTACGGGAAAACCGTCGTAATCAAATACGGCGGTAACGCAATGTCTTCCGAACAGCTAAAGGAAGGCTTCGCTCAGGATATTGTCATGATGAAATATACTGGAATTAATCCCGTGATTGTGCACGGAGGCGGACCTCAAATAGGAAAAACTTTGGATGCCCTAGGCATTCCATCTCAGTTCGTCGATGGGCAGCGAGTTACCAATAAGGATATGATAGACGTAGTTGAAATGGTACTCGGCGGAAAAGTTAATAAGGAAATCGTTTCACTTATCAACCGGCATGGTGGAAATGCTGTAGGGATCTCCGGAAAAGACGGTGATCTAATCCATGCCAAGAAACATAAACGAGTCAAACATTCTCCGGAAACAGACCGACCAGAAATTATCGACATGGGACTGGTTGGCGAAATTACAAAAATAAACCCCAGGATACTAGAAGTACTTGATCAAAACGAGTTTATACCCGTCATTGCTCCTATAGGCAAGGGAGAAAACGGAGAAACACTTAATATCAACGCGGACTTCGTTGCGTCTTCTATCGCATCTGCACTGCACGCCGAAAAGCTTGTCCTGATGACCGACACCGAAGGCGTTCAAAGAAAAAACGGCAACCTTATTTCAGAACTCACTCGAAAAGAAGCCAATAAGCTAGTCAAGTCAGAAACCATCCGTAACGGGATGGTACCGAAAGTAACATGCTGCCTTGACTCTTTAAAGTCTGGTGTTCCAAAAACTCACATCATTGATGGACGCATTAAGCACGCACTACTCTTAGAGTTATTCACTGGGGAAGGAATAGGAACCCAGATCATTGAATAATTTTATTTTAAAAACATCGCAACTTCAGAAAAGTATGCTTAAAATAGTTTATCTCATGATTAACAACCATAACTATTAAGACGCTTCAAGTTCATTGACAACCGAGTATCCGCTTGATAGTTTCACTGACAAACTTTAACTCACTTAATTAAAGAAATAGATCCATGACCCCCGCACTCGATGAAAGAAGCCAATCAATACTCTTGGAACTTATTCGGGATCACATCGAAAAAGCTGAGCCAGTTGGTTCCCGCTCGCTGTCTAAAAGTCATTTTAATAAATTAAGCTCCGCAACGATTAGAAATGTGATGTCCGATCTCGAAGAAATGGGATATTTGCATCAACCTCATAGATCAGCGGGAAGAATTCCGACTGATCAAGGATATCGTTTTTTTGTAAATCATATTACAAGTTTTTCTAACCTTGAAAATCTAAACGTTTCACGCGAAGACGATGAGCGCATATCTATAAATCAAAGCTTTGATGAGGTTTTAGAAACTGCATGCAGTCAAGTGTCAGAAAGCTCTCATCAAACAGGGCTCGTCATGCTTCCCAGTTTTTCAAACACTCGCTTCCACCACATTCAATTCACGAAAGTCGGACTACAGGAAGCTCTTGCTATATTTTATTCAGAATTAGGCGTAATTCAGAATAAAATAATCCCAATTGAGAAGGACGTAATACAGGAACAACTGACTTCTGTATCTAAATATCTTAACGAAGAGTTTAGCGGGAAAACCATTAAGGCAATTCGCTCTGAATTGATGCGCCGTATCAGAAATGAAAAAGAACATTATGACCAGCTAACCAAACGGGCGATGGAACTGTCCACGCAGGTTTTCAGCGAAGAAAAGGAAAATGGAACACTACTCGTTGAAGGAAAATTGAACATCCTTGACCAGCCTGAATTCACGGTAGATCTTGAAAAAATAAAAACCTTGTTTAAAACCCTTGAGGAAAAATCTAAGTTAATCAAACTATTAGATTCATGTCTCCAGCAAGATGGATTAACTGTTCTTATTGGCGCAGAAAATAGTGATGAGGAAATGAGCGGATGCAGTTTAATTGCTAACAATTACGGCCTTGATGAAGATAAAATGGGTACAATCGCAGTATTCGGTCCAAAACGCATGGATTATAAAAACATTATTTC
>JYMV01026809.1_pt1 | contig 10011 bp, 3 predicted proteins | sample 338911 | NCBI WGS metagenome assembly JYMV01 (sample SAMN03354496, study PRJNA234377) | hydrothermal vent metagenome | biome: Deep sea; feature: Hydrothermal plumes at the Eastern Lau Spreading Center, Western Pacific Ocean; material: Seawater | place: Tonga | collected 2009 | depth 2000 m m
CTTTATACATGTCATAGTGATGGTAATTTCCCCCTTGTCTCTGAAATTGGCAGGATCAATTCAGAATATGCTTATAATGTAAAAATTTATAACTCAAATACAATTTTTGTTGCTACAAAAGAAGGTATACAAATCTTTACAATTGAAAGGTAAAATATTGAAAAACTTAATATACATCACACTATGTGTTTCAGCTGTAATGGCTCAGTTTGACTGGCAGGAGAATGGTGTGCCCGTACGTCAGGGGGTTCATATCGAATGGCAGCGCACCGGAGATGTTGGAAATAATGGTGAAATGATATTTGTCTGGTCAGATACACGGAATGGTGGGCGGGATGTCTATGCCCAGAAAGTAGATTCTGATGGAAATTCTTTATGGGATGTTGATGGAACAGTTGTTGTGTCCATCCCTGGGAGACAGGAAGATCCCATCGCTGTATCTGATGAGGCTGGAGGAGTGTATGTTATTTGGACAGATTATCAGTTCGAACCGGAGGATGGAGATGTATTTGCCCAGCGCGTTCTTTCGGATGGGACACTTGCCTGGAATGAAGATGGGATTCCATTATCAACAGTTGTAGGGATGCAAACATCTCTTAATATGTGTGTGGATGGTTTAGGTGGTGCCTTTGCAATTTGGAATGATTTATCTTCTGGCGAAGGTCAAATTTATGCAACCCATCTTTCAGCCAATGGTGATGTTGTCTCACCCGGTACAGGTGTGCCTATAATTACGAGCCCTGGCGGTCATTTAAAAGTCAGTATTGAGCTGGGAGGAGCAGGTTATGCAACCATGGTATGGGAAGATTCAAGGATTGAAGGCGAAGCAGATATTTATACCCAAAGGATTGATGTGAATTGCAATACCCTCTGGTCAGTACCTGAAGAGGGCGGCATACCTATTTGTAATATCCAAAATGTTGAACAAAAAGCTCCAAAAGTCACCCACGTTTCAGGCGACACAACCGTTGTCGTTTGGGAGGATTACAGGAATAACATAGCAAATGGCGATATTTATATTCAATATCTTGATGGAGATGGCAACATCTTGTTGGCGGAAAATGGTTTTCCGCTTTGTAATGAAGATTCAAAACAATTATCCCCACGGGTAAAAGCAAATTCAGAGTATGCTTTTGTTGTTTGGGAAGACTTCCGAGACCACCCTGCATGGGCCGACATTTATGCCCAGGCTTTCTCCCTCTCAGATGGTTTGCAGTGGGAAGAAGATGGAAAACCTATTTCTACGGCTACCCGTTTACAATCCCAACCTCGTCTAACCGTAGATAACAATAATGGAGCCTACATCGTATGGATGGATGAACGAAATGCCGCATTTCCAGAAGTGGAAATCTATCTTCAGCACGTTTCAGCGTCAGGGGATATTTCCTTTGAAGACAATGGTCTTGCAATCTGCGATGCACCCAGTTACCAATTTAATCCATTAGTTAGAACTAGCGGTAACGATGGTAGTGCGTTGATCATCTGGGGTGATTCACGAACAGGAAGTCCAGGATTGTATGTTCAGCATGTTGATCTAATGTCAGGTATAACACTCACTGAGAATGGTGTGGAAACCTATTTTGGAATTGACGGCAATGCGTATGCACCGAAGTCCCTATACCTTGGAAATGATAAAACGTTACTTTATTGGGAAGATTATAGAGGAGGCGGAAGCAATCCACAAACCTATGGTCAAATTATTTCTGGAGAAGTTGGAAGTAATTTCGGAATTAACGGGGTTAAACTATCTGAGAATCCTGTTCAAACAATTCCAAAAGCAGTAATAGTCGGAGATCATATATTTCTCAGTTTTAAAAGCGAGGATGAGTGGGGTACCGAAATCCAGGCATTTCAGGTTTTAGATTTCGATTTGAACCTGATTGGAGATCCTAATGGTACAGTCATTTATCAAAATCCATTCGGTATGAACCAACCTTTTTCTAAGCTAGTAACCGGTAACGATGGTTACGTATATGTGGCATTTTCCGATATTCGATCTTGGGACTATGATATATACCTTCAAAAATATGATGAGCTTGGTAATCAACAGTGGGAGGATGGCGGTGTTCTCATTACCAGTGCAGATAATGACGACAATGTAGAAGCAGTGGAACCCATACCAGGAGGAGGGTGCATGGTCTTTTGGTATGGGGGAGTATGGAATGATTTAAATGTTTACTGTCAAGCTATCAACGGAGCAGGAGTATCTCCTGAAGGATGGTCAAATGAACCCATAAATATTTCCACCGCTCCTGGTTATCAATTGGATATAAAAACGGCTGTATTGCAGAATGGTGTTTTCAGCATCTGGAAAGATACCCGTAATGACTCAACGACCAAGGCAGATATTTATGGACAGGTTATAAACTTTGACGGCACTATCGCAGGTATGGAAAACGGCTTTGTAATCACTAATGAAGAAAATGATCAAAAAAAACCCACCCTAAATATGAATAATGTTCAAAATGAAGTTCTTATATGTTGGGAAGATTTCGTAAACGGAATAGATTTTGATCTTGTGTGCAAGTCTTTTGATCCACAGACTCTTTCCGAAGGAGAGGAAATTGTAATCGCAGGAGAGGCAGGTGGCCAAACCATTCCATTTGTCTCTGTTTCCCAAAGCGGGTCATACTTGATTATATGGGAAGATACAAGGACTGGTGGTACTTCAGATATATATTTACAGGAGATTAATGCATCTGGAGCTGTTTTTGCAGATGGAGGCATAATCGTTTGCAACGCTGATTTTGATCAGAGAAATCCTGGCGTTGTATTGTATTCTGAAACTAACAATTCATACCTGATGTATTGGGAAGATCTACGAAGTTCTGGGAAAGAATTCCTTTGGAATATATATGCTCAATCAATTACAACCTCATCCATAGTTGTTGATCATCTCTCCGAATGGAATTTAGTTGGATTACCAGTAGATGTTGAAGATGGCTCATTGTCGGCGGTATATCCCGAAGGTGAAGCAGGAACACTGTACGGATTCGCAGGGTCTTATGTTAATGTGGATGCCTTAATCTCCGGAGAAGGGTACTGGCTACACTTCCCGAATTCCGGCACTACAACGATCACTGGTTCACCAATCACAAGCCTGACAGTAAATCTGACTGCGGGCTGGAACCTGATCAGTGGTATCAGTGAAGTAACAAATGTAACGGATATTTCCGATCCGGGCGGAATTGTTATTCCGGGTACGGCTTATGGATTTGCAGATTCGTATACTAATGCATCTGTGTTCACGCCTGGTCATGGATACTGGGTTAACGCAAGCGCAGATGGCGACATCACCATTTCAAGCGGTGGTACTGCGAAAACAAGATCAGCATTTACAGACCGTACAGTAAAAGCAAATAAACTCAGTTTTAATGGCAATGACCTCTACTTTGGTATATCCATACCAGAGGAAGAGATGCTCAGCTATCAGCTTCCACCAAAACCTCCCGCAGTTGCATTTGATGTGCGGTTTGCTGACAATATGAAAGTTGCTGAGAATTCAGGCACTATTGAAATAATGAATAATACTGACAAGCTTACCATCTCCTGCGCGATCAATATTGATGCAGGTGAACACATGAAGTGGGTACTAACATCTGATGAAGGGAAGGAATACGAGCTGAACGGTTCAGGAGAGATTGTTGTAAATGGAGATGTCACCGGATTTACCTTAAACAAAGTTCCGGGAGTTCCATTGACATATTCTGTTTCACAGAATTATCCAAATCCATTCAATCCAAAAACGTCGATCAGATACGAAATCCCGGCGGAGAATTTTGTTACTATTAGCGTTTATAATATAATGGGGCAAAAGGTAACGGATCTTGTACATGAAATACGTCCTGCCGGATATCATCATACCACATGGAACAGTACAAATAGGCATGGTGAACCTGTTTCAAGCGGGATATACATTTACACTATAACAGCGGGAAACTATCGTGCTGATAAAAAAATGGTTTTGATGAAATAACGAGGTGAATTCACTAACCAATTATGAATACAATTTGGAAAAGAACAGTTTTTTTCTCTTATCTATTAACTCTAATATTTGGTGACAGTCCGCTTCATGAAAGATACCACACCTATGAAGAAATCCAAACACAGCTGGAGGAATGGAATGATGAGTTTGGTGATTCGGTAAACATATATCCCGGAAGCGGAATAATCTATCATTTGGAGGAATTGGGAATATCAACCGAGGATGGCCTTCCCTTTTGGGCTGTAAAATTATCGTATAACGCTGATATTGAAGAGGATGAACCAAAATTTCTCTTCCTTGGTCAATGCCACGCAGAAGAAATTTATGGTGTAGAAATTACAATGGAGCTGATCAATAAATTCCTTCATCCGGGTCCTCAGTATCATCTGCAAAATATGCAGGCTATCCTCCAATCTTCAGAAGTGTGGGTTGTCCCGACATACAATCCTGAAGGTTTAACAGTTGTTCATGGAGACAGTGTAGGTGGAAGTTGGTTGCAGGATATTAGTTACAGGAAAAACAAACGGGACGTCAATTTGAATGGAATATTTGATTTTGATAATATTCCTGAAGCAGGTTTTGATTTGGATGGTGTTGATCTAAACCGGAATTATGACTTCAACTGGATATTCGGAGATACTCTCTGGACAATGGATTATGGAGATGATGGTTACGATTCCCACTATGATTATTACCGAGGTGAATCACCATTCTCTGAAAGTGAAACTCAAGCAATTAGAAATTTTGCTCTGGATAACCAATTTCTATTGTCAATTGCATATCACAGTTCCAGATCAGGCAATGTATCAGAACAGATTATTTTCCCTTGGATGTGGAGCGGAGGAAAATCATCACCAGATTACCCTGTGATTTCATCTCTAGCTATGGGTATCTCCAATTTAATACCAACTGAAACCGGAGTTGAATTTGCTAATTATATTCCAGTTGAAAGTGTATCAAGAAGAGGAAATGCACATGATTGGTTTTACACTGAAACAGGGTGCATTCAATTTCTCATTGAAACAGGAACTGCAAATATGCAGCCAGACAGTCTGGAACTCATTGAAGACACTATTGAACGAAACCTCAGGGGAGCATTGCATCTCATGAATCGGGGAATCGGTTATTTTATTGGAGAATTTGGTGCTGATGCATTTCAGGTAACAGGTATTGTCACTGATGCTTCCAATGGAAATCCAATTGATAGTGCTATTATAAAAATTTCTGAGATGGATGGACCTATGCTGAAACCAAGAGTTACAGACCAATTTGGCCGTTATCGCCGATTGTTAACGAACGGAACTTTTGCCCTGTGTGTGTCTGCCAGAGGATATGAAAATCAAAGTTTTTCCATAACACCCAGTTCCATTTCCCAAACAGTTCAGGATATAAGTTTGATTCCTCTGGAGACACACTCGCTGGAGTTAAATATTGCTACCCCCTCTGCCTATAGTGAATCAGTCCAATTACTCCTTACCGATCAATATAAAACAGATACCTTACAGATTAGCAATGGAAACTTTAGTATCCAAATCCCTGAAAACCACTATACAATCAAAATTATTGGCGAAAATTTGTTTCCCTATTTCAATGAAATTGATTTGACTGCAGATACATTACTGACTATTGATATGAATTTTGCAGGAGAATTGTTTAACGACCCTTTTCCCAATCTCAGTAACTGGAGCATAGAGAGTGGAGAATGGCATGTTGACAATGGCGTATTGATTTCTCAACCTGGTTTGATATATCCAGACTCTTACACCTCCATTATTTCCTCCTGGATTAATAATCCGGATCATCAATCGTTAGCTCTTTCACTTGACTTCCAGTACGAAATGGAATGGGAAAATGACACGGCTTATGTAGCAATATTAGGTAATGAAGACACCACTGTTTTTTATTGGACAGATCAAAATTGGCAGTATCATACAGAGTGCCTTTCCTTTGTAACAAATTCAGACTCTTTCAAAATACAAATAGGAATTATTCCTGACAATACTGTGGAATATAGAGGAATAAAAATTCATAACCTGGCGATACTAAACCAATCGGATAATAATGCCTCCATAGATGATTTTGAAAGTTATGTGCCTGATCAATACCTGTTACATCAGAACTATCCGAATCCTTTTAATCCAATTACATCAATAACTTTTGAACTTCCGGAGGATTCTGATGTTCAGTTATCAATCTACAATTTAACTGGAAGAAAAGTGCGCACATTGATTCATGAAATGAAGGATGCCGGAAAACACACAATACAGTTAAATGGAAACAATTTATCCAGCGGAATTTATTTCTATGTTCTGGATGCACAATCTAATATACTTGTAAAAAAATTAGTTCTCATTAAATAACATTGAAGGAATTATGAAAAAACTTATCTTAATTAATTATTTATTTATAACAATCCTATCCGCCGGTGAAATACAGAAAATATCTTTATCTATGAAATCTTTTTCCAAAGAAAACTATGATATTGAATATAGGAGAGGGTCTTATTTAATTATTTTGGCAGACAGTTATTTATTCTTCTATCTCACAGGCAGTTTAGGTGGCAGTTTCAAAGATTTTAAGGAGTCACAGGGATTTGATGTGGATGTAATATCACTTAATGAAGAAAACCTTGAGACTGCAGAAGAAATCAAGGATTGGATCAGCACATATTACAATTCACACCCCTCACTCGAGTATGTGCTTCTGGTTGGCGATGTAAATGGTACTTATACAATTCCTTCGTTTTTTATTCAATCTATCAATGAGCCAGAATTGGATGTTACTGATTATCCGTACACATATTTTGATTCAAATGATATTCTATCTCCAGCATTTTTTATCGGGAGATGGTCAGTTGGAAATGCTGGTGATCTGATAAATATTAAAGTGAGAACAATTCAATATGTTACAATGGAGTATCTATCCGAGACTGAAAAACAGTATGTAAATGATGCTCTCCTTGTGGCAGGCAATTATAAACAAACATCTGATGGTGATGAAGTCCCACCAGAAACCTGGCCCGTCACACCGGTGTGGACATCTGTTTGGCTAATGGAAGAGTTATATCAATTTGGTTATACTTCTATAGATACAGCATTTTACCATGCTGATTATCAAGTTGAAATTAATCCACTTATAGACTCTTCGTGGACTGCAGGAGTTGGCATTATCAATTATCGGGGATGGGGCAACTCTCACGGATGGCACAAACCAGAATTTTATATAGACGATATTAACGATTTGAACCATGGATGGAAATTGCCTGTGGTTATGAGCTTTGTCTGCAATACTGGTGACTTTGGTGCGGATGTTCCCCCTCAAGTTGGTCCTCCAAAATGTTTTGGAGAAGAACTCATTACCAAAGGAACACCCGCAATTCCAAAAGGGGCTGCTGCCATGATAGGTCCTTCAGATTTGGATACAGATACCAGATTCAATAATGTAATGTGCGGAGCAATGTGGGATGAGTTTCTTGAGGGTAGAGAGAGTGAACTTGGACCTGCACTATTTGCTGGTAAACAGGCTTTAATCAAGGAATTTCCTGAACTTACTGGAACTGACGATGTTGTAGAATTTTATCACCATATTTATGGGATCCTTGGAGATCCAAGCCTTTCAGTATGGCTACAGACTCCTGAAATTATGATTGCAGATATTGAGAATAATTCAATTCTTAATAGTTCATTTGTTACAACGACTGTAACAGATGAAAACTTGAAGCCATTAGCAGATGTAGTTGGGGCCCTGCTTTATAATGGTAATTTAATTGCTAAAGGCCTGTCAAATCATGAAGGAGTTTTGAATATTGATTTTGAGAATGTCCCTGTGGGTGCTACTCTCGAATTGTATTTAAATAAAGCCCAGTTTATACAAAAACATATCAGTCTCACTTTTTCAGGTGATGATGGGGCCGAACCAAACGACCATTATGTTCAGAAAATTGAAAGAGACTCTGAGTACAACTTTTATGATTCTGAATCAGGACATGATTTAGCACCTGTTTATGAGTGGATAGAGATTAATGAAATTGGTACCAACCTTAATCTTGTTGATGACAGCCACATTAAGGATGTATCTATTGGATTTGACTTTCAATATTATGGTGAATCCTATAATGCCTTAACCGTTGGTTCAAACGGATGGGCTTCCTTCTTACCATGTCTGGATGGAAATAATGATGGAGATTGTAGGGTCATAAATCATTTCTTCAACAATTCCATCGGGTTTCCAATTGGTCCTTACGGGTTACTGGCACCATTTTTTGATGATTTAGATGACAATGGGGGAACTTTACCTTTTGATGTGTATTTTTGGACAAATAGCATAGATACACTCATTGTCCAATGGGATAATGTATCTAACGGCCAGGATGATGAATTTTGTCCAAACTGTGTTAAGGAGACATTTCAACTGATATTAGATGGAGGCGACATCTCAGAATCCGGTGATGGGGCAATCATTTTCCAGTACAAGGAAATCCATGATATAGATGATCACGGTTGCACCGTAGGAATAGAAGCACCAGATAAAGATAAAGGTGTAGAATATCTTTTTAATTACCGGCTTGCAGTGGGAGCGTCTGGATTGGCTAACGGCCTGGCAATTAAGTTTACAACAGAAGGAAATGGAATGGGAGTCAATCCAAGCCCAACTCCTCAAAATTTTACCTTAATGCAGAATTATCCAAACCCATTCAATCCAAGTACAACGATCCAATATCATTTAAATCAAAAAGGTACTGTTAATATTTCTGTTTACAACCTCTCCGGACAAAAAATTAGACAACTTGTAGATTCAAACCAGGATCCTGGGCAACATTCTGTTAGCTGGGATGGAAAAGATGAAAAAGGAATTGCTGTTGGTTCTGGAATGTATTTTTATAGATTGAATGTACACAGTGCTTTTTCAGGCACGCACGACGGATTAAGCAAAGCCGGGAAGATGATTTTACTGAGATAATCAGCTATTTCCAAAAACCTATCAAGAATTCATTTCATATTGATCTTTCAAAGAATAGATATGATTTTGCAGTACACGCTTTGATCGATCTATATCTTTAGCCGGTTTCCGGATCATCCGTTTGCAGAAATACTTCTGTAGTGCAGTGGTATTCGTCTTTGAATAAAGGTTCAGAGCAAAGCGGGAAAAGTCGCGGATCATAAAATCAAAAATTTGATCCAAGATATCTGCATCAAAATTATCCAATTGAAATTTTTCAATAATCAATTGCCCGTACGCAACGAGGGTAAATAATTCTCCAAGGTTCAGTAATAAATCAAAATCTTTTATTTGATCTTTTTTCGGTCTTGCCAATAAAAGTAATTTTTTAAATGTGCTGATCTGTTTTTTAAATATCCGAACATTAGGAAGGTTTACACTGTTATATGCTAATCGGTAATCATGAAATTTTATTTTTCCTAGACTCTTTGCATGCCCTTGATGAAACAGGAAATCATCATCGACAGTCTCATTGCAGAGTGGAATTTCAGGATATGACTTGGGATGAAAAAAATAATTCGCCATAAATTTAATAATCAAAGCCATGTTTACATGGACAGTCCCTTCTAATTTAGGAAGCGCTCGAATATCCCGGACTGCCATTTCAAAATACATATCTTTTTCAAAACCCTTAGCCGCAATAACATCCCAGAGAAGATCAATGACCTCTTCACCCTGGCTGGTTACTCTCATCTTCACCATAGGGTTATAAAGCAAATAACGGCGGTCGTCAATAGATGCTGACCGCATATAATCGGAAGCGCGCAAAGCAAAGAGTTTCATAGCAATCAAACGTGTAAATGCATCTATAAACAATTGTTTGATGTGGGTAAAATCTGTGACATAATGATCAAACAATCTGCGGTGGGAGGCGTGGTTCAGCGCTTCATAGAAAGCGTGAGTGCAGATACCGATGGAAGCCCAGCCTAAATTGTACTTACCTACATTTACAGTGTTCAGTGACATATCCCAGGCATCCTTACCTTTGGCAAGAATATCTTTTTCTGTGATGGAATAGTCATTCAACA
>JYMV01019523.1_pt1 | contig 10010 bp, 6 predicted proteins | sample 338911 | NCBI WGS metagenome assembly JYMV01 (sample SAMN03354496, study PRJNA234377) | hydrothermal vent metagenome | biome: Deep sea; feature: Hydrothermal plumes at the Eastern Lau Spreading Center, Western Pacific Ocean; material: Seawater | place: Tonga | collected 2009 | depth 2000 m m
CCACCGGTGGTCCCCTCTACGACATTCCCGGCACCGTCCAAACAAACCAGACTTACCTTGTGAGAGCAGGCTCTATGGAAGGGCAAGCCACCGTCACTGAAGAGCAGGTACAGAGTGAGGGCTCCGTCGAGGTCGTGTTTAAGGCTCGCCAGTAGACCCTCTCTCCGATTCTCCCCACACCCGTCAATATTCAGAATGCGGATTGAGAGCCTCCGGTCATCCAATGACGCCATCCTCAATCACGTTCTGGGTCTGTTCACAAGTAGGCATCGCGCTATTTTGACGCTAACCCACTGTTACCGGTGACGCAGTTGCCATTCGAGCTGCCTTCCCTATGAACAGGGCTGTGTCTGCTTCTTGCACCGAGGAGCGACCTCGAAGCTCAGCAGACCGGGTTTGCCGGCCACGCCGGGCAAACACAAAAAAAGAGCCCCCCGAAGGAGACTCTTTTTCGTTGGTCCACCAGGGACCATCTTAACTTCTTACTACGGTCTACGCGTTAGGGTTGACGAGTACGAAGTTGATGAGGTCGGTGAAGGTCAGACCGGTACCGCCGGTACGACCGTCAACCCAGGTGACGCGAACTTGGAAGTTGCCGTTGGGGGCAGTTCCGCTGTTGCTGATAACACCGGTGGTACTGTTGATGCTCAGGACACTGGGGGCACCGACGAGTTCGAAGGTGCTGTTTCCGGTGACGTTGATGTTTCCGGTGTTGTTGGCATCCCAGAAGCGAACGGTGTATCCACCGGTGTAGCCGGCGTTGTTAGCGATGCTGTTGCTGTTGGCGGTAGCGCTGAAACCGAAGACCTTAGCGAGGAAAGTTTCGCTGCGGGTAACGTTGTTCAGGGTGTAGCTACCGGTGACGCTCACGTTGTCGAAGTTGTTCGAGGCAGGGTTAACAACCTGGAACAGACCGGTGGTGCTGGCGTTCACCAGACCGTTGGACGCGAACGTGAAGTTGGTGGTGGTGTTGTTGATGGTTCCAGCCAGGGTGGAGTTGTTGGAGAATGCCAGCTGAGCAGCCAGTTGCTGGCTGGTAGCGGTTTGGGCATCGAAGTCCACAATCAGGTTGACCGGGGTGGGGCTGAAGTCTACCGAGTTATAGGTTACGGTAGTAGCGCCGCCGAGGGTCACGGTTTGAGTGGTTCCAGGAATCACGGTCAGGTTAGACGTGAAGGTCTGGAGCGGAACTCCGTTGGCATCGAGAGCCGTTACAACAACGAACACAGCGTTCGCAGGTACACCGGTCACAGTGATGGTGTTGGCGAAAGCTCTGGTATCGGTGAGAACCAGGTTGGCGGTAGCCACGGTGGTGCTCGAGTAGAAGTCAAATCTCAGAGTGGCAGTTTGCGAACTGACGGTGGTTTGAGGTCTGACGAATTGGAACGTGAAAGCTCCAGTATTGTTGTTGTTGGTTCCGGTTGCCACGAAATTGTCGCGACTGCCACCACAACCAACAGCAAATAGTACAGCAATCGAGAGACACATGAGTGTCAGCAGATTGCGTTTTGCACGAAGCAGTGTCAAAATCTTGTCCTCCATAGACGATTTTTGGCCGCGAAAGCGGCAATGTTATCACGGTTACATACCAAATCTCAGTGGAGAATCCTGTAATTCGGAGCCGAATTTTTTGTCATATTTTGACCCAAACCCGACTTCGAATTCCACAACGCCCATAACCAAGCGGCTCAGCAACCGAGCATTTAACTCTAAAGAATTTTAAGAAAATTCCAGGTCGTTAAGATACTGAGAATGGCGCTTAAAATCAAGCCTCCATGAGGTAAACTTTCTACAAGGTAGGGTCGACAAGGCCCCTGAACCCTTCCCCCATGATTCTCCTTAACGCCCACCAGGTGGAGTACAATTTGCCCGGCCGCTCCCTCCTCAACAGTGTCAATTTGACATTGGAAAAAGGTGAAAAAGTCGGTCTCATAGGCCGCAACGGCTCCGGTAAGTCGACCTTGCTCAGAATCTTGAGCGGTGATATCAAACCCGATCAGGGCGAGATCACACTCAGGAGCCAGACCACTCTTCGTTACCTGGAGCAACTTCCCGACTTGAGCGGTCTGCAGGGACAGACTCTCAGAGAGGTTGTCGTTCAGGGCTCGGCTCAACTTTGGAAACTGCGCCAACGATATGAATCCGTTTGTGAAAAGCTTGAACGGCAATCGAGCAACAGCGACTTAGAAGCAGAACTGAACCAACTCACCGACCAACTTACTCTGCACGACGCCTGGGATCTGGAAACCCGAGCCGAGACTCTTCTCACAACCCTCGGCTTCCCCGACCCGATGGTCCCTTTAGAAAAGATGAGCGGTGGAGAAATGAAGAGAATCGCCATGGCCCGGACCTTGCTGGTTCCGCCTGACATTCTTCTCCTGGACGAACCCACCAACCATCTGGACATCGCAACCATTGCCTGGATGGAAGACTTTCTCGCCCGAGCAAACTTTTGTGTCCTCATGGTCACTCACGACCGCTACTTCTTAGAAAGAGTCTGCCGAAAGATTTTAGAGGTGGCCGACCAAACGGTGAGCACGTTCACCGGAAACTATTCCCAGTACTTGGAACTGAAAGCCGAACGGGAAGCCCTCAAAGCTCGCCAGCAAGAACGTTTCGACAATGTTATGCGTCAGGAAACAGCCTGGCTCCGTCAGGGCCCCAAAGCCCGCTCCACAAAGCAGAAGGCGCGTCTTCAGAGAATCCGCAAGATGCTCGACGAGGGATCCGGCATTCTCTCGGAACCGGGTCAAACCGAAGACCAGGCCTGGGACCTGGGTACGCGACGGTTGGGTAAAAAGGTTCTCCAACTTAAGATCGAGCGACATCGAATCCTCAAACCTTTAGAATTTCGGTTAGAACCGGGTGAGCGCGTAGGCCTGGTGGGCTCAAACGGCTCCGGCAAGACCACCTTCCTCGAACTTCTGGCTCAGGTGGCCACTCCGGAGGACGGGGTCGTGGAGGTGGGAGAGACAGTGAGCACCGGCTATTTCGACCAACACACCGACCGTCTGTCTCATCTTCCTCCCGACACCAGGGTTCTCGACGCTCTCAAAGATGTGGCTCACACGGTGCCGCTAGGCAACGGCAAGGAACTCACTGCGGCCCGCCTTTGCGAAATGTTTCTGTTCACCGGACCTCAGCAGTCGACGCCCTTGGAAAAACTCTCAGGTGGAGAGCGCAAGCGACTGGAGTTGCTCCGAATTCTCATCTCTCGACCGAACCTTCTCCTGGCCGACGAGCCCACCAACGACCTCGACATCGACACTCTGTCCCGACTGGAGTTTTTCCTGGACAGTTTTCCGGGGTGCCTGTGCGTGGCAAGCCATGATAGGTTCCTTCTACAGCGGCTTTGCGACCGAATTCTTGTCTTCCGAGACGGTGTGGTGGAAGAGTGTTCTCCATCAGTGCTCGACCAGGTGGATGCGGACTTCTTCCAGCTCAAGAAGGCGGACATCGAGCCCAAGTCGGATCCTAAGCCGATGGCGCAACCGGAGACCAACGCTGCTGCCCCTCAGAAGAAGAAGCTCTCTTATAAAGAGGAGTCTCTTCTCAAGGAGCTTGAAGCCAATATTCCTCTCTGGGAGCAAGAGATCGAACAACTGGATCGGGAGATCGCAGAAAAGGGCAGCAGCTATCAGGCCGTCAAGGAGCTTTACGAAAGCAAGCAACTATTGGAAAAGCGCCTGGAAGAAGGTATGGAGACCTGGGCGGAACTCGAGGAGCTCAAGGAGTCTCTTCAAAGTTAAGCTTCTCTCCGTTTGGGCTTAGAAGGGCCGTTAACCAGAGATCTTCCGTCTTCTCCCAACGGGCTACCAACCTCTCGAAGCTCCTACCCACCGCGTAGCGCCTGGCGTAGCGAAAGCGAAATTCGGCGCCGATCAGTAAGAGAGCGAAAACGGCGCTGAGACCCGAAGCCACTTGGCTTCCCATAAACGGTGCCGCCACCCCTCCCAGGGCCAGGGCGGATAGGATCAACATGAACCAGCAGCCCAGAGTCGACCGTTCAATCGAAGGAGAGTAGTTGTTGTACTCCAGCACCATGTGCTGCAAAGCCTCTTGAAAATCTTCTCTCACAGAGGCGGTCTGCTTCTCCAAACTTTCTAAAGACAATTCCGGACACCCGTTGGTCCATCCGGCCAGTTGGGGAGTTTCGGTGATGACCCGAACTCCCAGGCGGTGATCTTGCAAATTCCAGTCTCGATGAGCAACCTCCACGCCGTTCCAACTCCAAACAGTTCTGGACGTGCGGGGTGACTCATCATAGTCAAAGTAGACAACAGTACGGCACCGGGTGGGCGCGTGGTCGTTCGGAGAGGGGATAATCCCGGTGCGAAAAGTTCCATAGCTCAACTCCCGACGCTCAACAGCCGAGCGGGATGTTGAGTGAAAAAGTCTCCCGATAGCAAGGCGATTCTCCTCCTCTTTCGAGTTCACCACGGCCCACATCCCCACCGAAAGTTCCACCTGAGCGCCTGCGGCGGTGAAAGCGGGCCCGCTCAATCCGTAAACGATCCCGTCGCAGGTCACCAGCAGTCGGTCCTCCAGGCAGTGATGGTAAAAATCCGAATGAAGCTTCTCTTTCAGGGCTTCCATATCCACCTTACCCTGCTGGGGAAAAAACTGCATCAAAAGGCTTCCACCGGGCAGACTCACTCGCCCCCACTGATAGCCCTGAGAATTGAGACTTAAGGCTGCCACGGTGGGATCAGACTCGTTGGTGGAATGCGCGATCACCACTTCGCCACCCCACTCTCCCAAAGCCGAGCAAAGCACGGAAGAAAAGAAGTTCGCTTCGCCCAGGCCGTCATTCCCGGCAGGTTGTACGGCGAAGCCTTCCACAGCCTCACGGAGCCATTCGGCGGGTCTTTCGACCCCGCTAAGGAGAACTCGAACGGAGGTGGATGAGAAGTCGATGGAGAGCTCTCCCTTGACCTCTCCAGCGCAAAGCAGGTGAGCCAGGGGTAGGAAGTCGAGAAAAAACGTCCGGTAAGGGCTTTTCTCACGTCTGATTCGGGCACGCTCAGTGGCGATCTCAGCGAAGTCGGGAGCCAACGGCTGGCGCTTGCCGGCCACCAGGAAGTTCTCAGCACTGTCTGTTATTTCAGGTTTCTCGTTCAAGGGTCGGAAGAATTTGTCCTCACGGGTCGGTTACCCTGGGGACCAAAGACGCTCCTTAAAGGAGCCTTTCGGCGCTGATTGATGACACGCCCTGGTGTTTAGAGCATAATCGGGTCTATGCCCCAATTCTACCTCATGCGTCACGGACACAGTCAAGCCAACGCCCAGGATCTCATCGTGAGTGATCCGGCTGTCGGTATCAAACTCTACGGGCTCACCGAGCAAGGTCGAGCGGAAGTGGAGCGTTCCATTGCAAATTCCTCACTGGGAGCCGAGACAATCGTAGTCTGCTCCGACTTCAAACGAACCCAAGAAACAGCGTCACTGGTTGTCCAACATCTCAAGTCGGCTCCGGCCCAACTCGAAGCCGGTTTGAGAGAAAGGTTTTTTGGACGACTCGAGGGGTCGTCCGGCGGACTTTACAGAGAGGTCTGGGCCAGAGACTCTCAAGACCCGGACCATGATCACCACGGAGCCGAATCTCCTCGGCAACTGGCCCTTCGCCTGAGCCGAACCTTGGAGAAGCTGACCCATCAGCACGCTCAGGCTCAGGAGGTGCTGCTAGTTTCTCACGGAGACACTCTGCGCTTTCTGCAACTGGTGGCCAACGATCTCCCCCTCACCGACCACATGAAAATTTCCCATTTTCAGCCTGCGGAGATTCGCCGACTAGACGAGATTAAGCTTACAGTTTGAGAGGCTCGTAGCCCGCTACGGGTGGGAAGTTATCCACCGAAGGCTTCCTATCGGGAACAGCCAGAAAGAGATCCTTCATCCTGAGAGAATCTCGTCCGGTAACCTCGGAGACAATGTTTCTTAAGTTGGGCAGCTGTTCGGCTTTGATCTCAAGGTTCTGCCGAGCCTTCAAGAGAGCTGAGGAAAGTTCGTGGCCAAGAGCAGAATCGTGCACATCAAAGCCCCGGGACAGGTTGACCGTATCTCGAATGAGATCTCTCCAGTAGGCGGCCACGAATCGTGGCGTGACCGCGAGTTCTTGAGCCTGCTCGTCTCCGATAGTGGCTAACAGTTCGGGACCCCAATGAATCTCCTTACCATGCATGTGTGCGTAGAAGACAACAGTCTCACCCGACTCCACATGTCGACCGACCTTGATATCCCCCGGCTCCAAGCCGGTACCACCACAGGCTATGCAGGCGGTGTGATACATCGAGTTGAGACGTTTTGCCAAAATTTTACTTCTGCTCTCGGCGTCTCTGTCGCCTTCGGCGGTCACCTGGAAGAGACCGATATCCTCACCTAGCATCACCGCCGACTTATCCCCGACCTTTCCCGCTGTGAAGATATCCGCATTGAGACTGGCTTCATAAGTGCCGGTGGAAGGCACCGGACCGTTGTAAAACGGGCTGTTCCTCTTTTCCTCGTAACGCTTGTAACCGAATCCCGCAACACCTACCAGGAGAACAACGAGGAGGAGAGCTACATACATCCACGGAGACTTTCTCTCAGACCTTTGATGCCCCGGGGTTTCTCCCGAGCTTGGGCGCTGGGGAACTTCCCGACCCAACGCTCTGAGCAGAGCATCGCGCATCTCCAGAGCCGATTGGTATCGCTCGTCGGGCTTGAAGGCCGTAGCCTTGATGAGCACCTTCTCCAGTTCAGGACTGACCTTGGGGTTGAGCTCTCGAACAGGAGCGAACTGGAAAGCTCCCAACTGCTTTCTCTTGCCGCCGGTCATCAACTCGTAAAGAGTGGCCCCGATGGTGTAAATGTCGGAGCGAGCGTCGGTTTCCGCTCCCCCGTAGTGCTCGGGAGAAGCGGTGGCGGGGCTCCCCATGAGCTCGGTATCCTTTGCTCTGACTCCTTTGTGAAGGCGAGCGATACCGAAGTCTATCAGGCGGATCTGATTATCATGAAGGAGAATATTCTCCGCCTTCAAGTCTCGGTAGATAACCGGCGGCTGCTGGGCATGCAGGTAGTCGAAAACTTCGCACAGCTGCACTCCCCACTCGGCCACCTGTTCCGGCGCGGGCCGGTTCGCCTGGGCAAAACAGCTTGAAAGCGGCTTGCCCGGAACGTATTCCAGCACCAAATAGTAGTAGCCGTCTTCGTTGAAGAAACTGTGAAAGGTGACCACCGAAGGGTGGTTCAGGCGCTCCAGAAGACCCTTCTCGGAAATGAGGGACGGCACTTCCCGTGTGTTGGAGGTGGCAACTTCTTTGAGGACATAGGTCTGTCCCTCTCGCTCCCCCTTGTACACGACACTCATCCCGCCACTTGCCAGATAAGAGACGGTATACCCACCTATCACGGTGCCGTCTTCGAGAGCGGTTCGGCCGTCGCCGATATCACGTCGGTTGCCCATAGTGGAAAACACCTCTCCTATTCCAACAATGCTACTGAGAGCGTCAATCTCCTGGTTTGCCGAAGGGAAGCCGCTGAGGTAGGTCAGCTACCACAAAAACGGTGACGGCCAGGGTGGCAACGCAATCGGTAAAATCCTTAGGCTCTATTTTATCCAAAGTGTCGGCCGGGCTGTGATGATACCAAAAATACTTCTTGCTGTTATGAGTGAGTGCGGCCCCCGGGACTCCCTCGGCCATCAACGGACCGATATCCGCTCCGCCGCCAGGTGTTCTCACTTTCATCTCTCCCACCGAGGAGTCCAACAAAGAGACGATCTCTTGCAGCATGGCAACCGCCGGCTCCTGGCCGGTGAAGGCGAAGCCGGTGGGATGGAAAGTTCCATAGTCGGACTCGATAGCAAGGACATGATTTTTGATCTCAAGGTCATGGAGTCGACGGTAGGTCTTGGCACCCTGGAGCCCGTTCTCCTCATTCGTCCAAAGTACCACCCGAACCGTTCGACGAGGCTTTAGACCCAATTGAGAGAGCGTGCGAAGAGCCTCCCAGCACATGAGACTCCCTCCACCGTCGTCTTGTGCCCCTTCGCCGATGTCCCAGCCATCGATATGACCCCCCAGAACCACCACTTCCTCAGGGAACTGGGAGCCTCGAATCTCGGCGATAATGTTGCGTGAGATCTTGTCCGGATAACTCCTGGTCTCCAAGATCAACTTCACTCGCGTGGCTTGCCCGGCTTGTTGCAAACGATGAAAATGCTGGGCCGCTTCGGGTGTAATGGCCCCGAAGGGGATCTTTTTGCTGTCGGCGTCGTAAAGCATGACACCGGTGTGGGGAGTGGCCAAAGAGTGGGGTGTAACGGATCGAAGAAGAGCGGCTACGGCCCCCGCGTCTGCGGCTCGAGAAGCACCGGTGATACGATAGCCCACCGTCTCACCGTAGGTGGTGAAGGGGACGTCGAAGACCACAATCTTTCCCTTTGCCTGATCTTTTTTGGCCTCCAGGTCTTGATAGCTATCCACCACCAGAATTTCTGCCTCCACGCCGTCGGGACCGGTCGAGACTGAGCCTCCTAGGGCAAGAACGGCGAGAGTTTCCGGCTTCTCCTTGAGGACGACCAGACTCTCGGCTCCTCTCTCCCAGTGAGGAACGGTGACCTCTTCGGTGGTGACCCGGTCGAAGCCGTCCTTTTTCATCTCACCGACGATCCAGTCGATAGCCTCTTCCAGCCCTCTCGTACCGGAGAGACGATGAGGATAGAGAGTGCAGAGTGTCGAGAGTCGGTCCCAACCCGTTTCGGTCGCTCGAGACGCCTCCACAATCCGGTCGGCAGTGGCTTGATAATCGGCCACCTTCTCCTCCGACGCTACCGGTAGCCCCAGGCCGATGAGGAGCAGACTCATTAAAAATAGCGTTTTCATAAGTTCTTCCTCCACCACAAACGAGGCTCCTCGGTGGTTTTAGAGCCCAACTGCCGCATGGTAGCCGATTCGAAGACCTTACCACCGAGAACGGTAAAGTCGACCATCTTCGACCTACGGATATCCTCCAAAGGGTTTCCATCCACCACAATCAGATCGGCTAGCTTTCCGGGCTCCAGACTCCCGATATCCTTGTCCATTCCAAGATATCGAGCACCGTTGAGAGTCCCGCAACGGAGAGCTTCGTGGGGAGTCATTCCCCCCTGTTCCAACATCCACAACTCCCAGTGGGCGGCCAATCCTTCACGCTGACCATGAGCGCCCAGGTTGACCAACACACCCTTCTCGCGGAGGGCGTTCGCCCCCCTGGCGGCGTTCAGGTGGTTGTATTCATCGTCGGGAGCCTGGATGCGTCTGCGCGCAGCCGGGTCGATCACCTCGCGAGGAACGAAGCGGTTCAATCTCTCGTCATCCCAAACGTCGGTCTTGACGTACCAATAGTTCTCTCCCCAGACTCCCCCGTAGGCAACCCCGAGAGTAGGGGTATAGCCCACCTTGGTCTGAGACCACAGGACTATGACATCATCGTAGAGTTTGGCCACCGGCAAGGCGTGCTCCACCCCGGTGTGGCCGTCCAGGACCATGCTCATGTTGTGCTGAAAGAGCGAGCCCCCTTCGGGCACAACCATCATTTGGGTTTGTCTGGCCGCTTCTAAAACTTGCTGGCGCTGCTCTCGGCGAGGTTGATTATAGCTCTTCACCGAGACGGCCCCCCAACTCTTCAAACGACGAAGATGGCCCAAAGCGTCTTGAAGCGAGTTCACTTGGGCGTAGTATCCAGGAGCCTTGGCACCGTACAGAATCGTTCCCGTGGAGAAGATTCGGGGAGCCAGCAACTGTCCTGCCATCTGCATCTCCTTTGCTGTAAACACAGAAGCCGTATCGTTGGAGGGATCATGGAGCGTGGTGACTCCGAAACTGAGACTGGAGAGGCCGGCGTAATTGACCTCGGGGAAGGTGCCACCGTCGGAGAAGCTTCCGTGCCAGTGAACATCCACCAAACCGGGAAGGACCGTTTTCCCCTGGCAGTCCACCACGAAGGCCCCTGCGGGAACCGCAACTTCCGATTCCTTACCCACCTCCACG
>JYMV01047581.1_pt1 | contig 10008 bp, 9 predicted proteins | sample 338911 | NCBI WGS metagenome assembly JYMV01 (sample SAMN03354496, study PRJNA234377) | hydrothermal vent metagenome | biome: Deep sea; feature: Hydrothermal plumes at the Eastern Lau Spreading Center, Western Pacific Ocean; material: Seawater | place: Tonga | collected 2009 | depth 2000 m m
TGGTTTTTACACTTTGGGGTGGGTCCATTCGTTTTACCACACCCATGCTTTTTGCCCTGGCCTGGATTCCCATGTTTGGCATTGGCGGTTTAACAGGTCTGCCCTTGGGGCTGGCGCCACCGGATATTCATTTGCATGATACCTATTATGTCATTGGTCATTTTCATTATGTGGTTGCGCCGGGAAGTATTATCGCTTTTTTTGCGGGACTCTATTATTGGTTTCCAAAGATCTGTGGTCATAAACTCAACGATACCCTGGGAAAAATTCATTTCTGGGGAACTCTCATTGGAATGAACCTTGTATTTGCGCCCATGTTGGTACAGGGAATGGCTGGTATGTCCCGGCGACTCTACGATGGCGGCATGGAATATGACCATGTTCAACCGGTTATGTTCTTGAATGAATGGATGACTTGGGGTGCATGGATGATCGGTATTTTCCAGATTTTCTTCATCTTGAATATGGTCCTTACCCTACGGAAAAAATCACCTTCTGAAGAAAATCCCTGGGAAGCTACCACCCTGGAATGGGCAACCGCATCTCCACCCTTGGCTCATGGAAATTTTGAAACGGAACCCGTCGTTTATCACCCCCCTTATGAATACAATGTGCCGGTAAATGGGCATAATGAACCCTATGTGCCCCAACATAAAAAAGTGGAAATAAGAGATTAATTCATGGAAATTCCTTTTACAGTCACCGAACGTCCTGATACTGGATTGACGAACCCCAAATTTGGGATTTGGCTATTCCTTGCTTCCGAAGTCATGCTCTTTGGTTCGCTGTTTTCATCCTATATTATTTTACGAATCGGATCTCCGGTACCTCCGCACATCCTTGCCTGGCCGATCCAATCCCAGGAATTGAATGTGATGATTGGGGCAATAAACACGGCTGTACTTATTGCGTCCAGTGTCACCATGATTCTATCATGGGCAGCATTAAAAGAGCAACAATTCAAAAAGTTTAAACTGTATATGGGACTTACGATCGTCTTGGCGGTTCTCTTTCTTGCGCTCAAGATTTGGTTGGAATATCTGCCTAAAATTCACCATGGTCACGTCATGTCCTCCAATACGTTTTTTGCCATGTATTATTTAATGACCGGTTTACATGGATTGCATATTCTGGGTGGTATTGCGGTCAATGCCTATTTTTGGGGACCGGGGAGTAAAATGTGGCAATCCAACCCCGAACAGTTTACCAACCGGATTGAAATTGCCGGTTTATACTGGCATTTTGTGGACTTGGTTTGGATATTCCTGTTTCCAACCCTTTACTTGTTATGAACGACCCACATAATACTTTGGCATCAAATAAGAACATGCGCTACGTTTTAATCGGAACAGTTTTACTTGTCCTTACTGTGGTCACTGTATGGACATCGACCTTTAGTTTTTCGGTAGGCGTTAGCGTTGGTATAGCTTTGATTATTGCCACAGTAAAAGGATCGTTGGTGGCGAGTTATTTTATGCATCTTATCTCTGAAAATAAACTCATCCTTATCATTTTACTTTTTACGATAGTATTCTTTATTGCATTGATATTTTTACCTCTCAGCGACATCATGAATACTGTGGGGAGTCCCAATGTTTATTAGAAAAACCCAATGGATTCTCATTCTTTTAATTCTGTGGTTGCCAATCCCCGCAGAAGCCTGTGCAGTCTGTTTTGGCGCGTCAGAATCCAATCTGGTCCATGGGTCTATGATTGGCGGCATTGTTTTAATGAGCATCACGGCTTTGGTTCTTTCCTTTTTCGCTTACCTGATTGTTTATTTGCGGAAAAAATCAAAACTGTACACCAAAATAAAAATGAACGAAAAACATTTTTCATGATGGAGTTGCAGGCATGAATTCCTCGGATTATGGGTATTGGATACCCAAAGGCGCCTCAACTTTTGCTGCTGATATCGATACCTCAATCTATTTGGTGCATATTCTCATGTTGATTATGCTTGTGGTCTGGGGCGTTTTTTTCATTATGTTTTTGGTAAAGTTCAGATCCGGTAATGGTGAAAAAGTTGAACCTGAAGGCTATCCCAAAATAATTATTCCTATCAGCATGATCGCATTTGTTGCGTTATTTGATGTCTATATGCTTTTTGGCCATGATATCCCATTTTGGAACCATTTGAAAAATGATTTTCCTGACGCAAGCAAATCTACTGTGGTGCGTATCGTTGCCCAGCAGTTTGTCTGGAATGTCCATTATCCCGGCCAGGATGGAAAATTTGGCCGTTCCCGTCCCGCATTGGTGGATGAAAAAATAAATCCTATTGGCTTGGATTTCGATGATCCTGCGGCAAAGGATGATATAACCACTATCGGCCAATTGCGCATTCCAGTGGAAAAACCGGTCATCGTTCACTTAACCAGTAAAGATGTTATTCACAGTTTTTCACTGCCTGTGATGCGCGTGAAGCAGGATGTGATTCCCGGTATGACCATTCCGGTCTGGTTTGTGCCCACCCGCACCGGGGATTGGCAGATCGCCTGCGCCCAATTATGCGGCAACAGCCATTTTAAAATGAAGGGGATCTTTAAGGTTCAGAAAGAGAAAGATTTCCTGGCTTGGATGGAAACGAAAGAAGCTGAATTATCCGAAGATGATGAGGAAGTTTGGTAGTGTAATCACTTGTTTTGACGTATAAATTTCAGAATTGAATTCTGATTAGAATTGATTCTTTTTTCACTAAAACTGTTTAAGATCTTGGAATATGAATAAACCAATTTTAATTGTGGGATTTCTCATCCTTTTTATTATTGCGATGATTATTTTGAATGACGCCAATGAGCTAACCGTTGAGAAATATTGGGAAAATCCATCCATTTTTCAGGTGAATCGTGAAGAACCCCGTGCTCACTTTTTCCCATTTGAATCGGAAGAACTGGCCATTGAGAATGATCCGACAAAGTCAAAATTTTTTCAATCCTTGAATGGGAGTTGGAAATTCCATTTTGCAAAAAATCCTAATGACAAACCAAAAGGATTTTATCAATCTAATTATAGTGTAATAAAATGGGATGATATTATCGTGCCAGGACATTGGGAAATGCAGGGATATTCTGTACCTATTTATCTCGACGAAGAATATCCATTCAAACCGGATCCGCCAAAAGTACCATTTGGTTATAATGCGGTGGGATCGTATGTGAAAACTTTTGATTTGGATGAAGCATGGAATGACAGGGATATTTTTATTCGTTTCGGCGGTGTTAGGTCTGCTTTCTATATTTGGTTGAATGGGAAATTTGTTGGCTACAGTCAAGGGTCCAAAACGCCGGCGGAATTCAACATTACCGATTGGGTCCACCCCGGAAAAAATAAAATTGCTGTGCAGGTGTATCGCTTCTCCGATGGCTCCTATTTGGAAGGGCAGGACACCTGGCGAGTTAGTGGATTGGAAAGGGATGTTTATCTTTATGCTGCACCCAAAACTCGCATTTCAGATTTCTTTGTCCATGCTGGACTAAATGAAGATCTTCGTTCTGGCACATTTTCATTGAAAGTTGGCCTTGCAAATCCTGAACGATTTACGGGTAAATATAAAGTAGATGCAATCCTAAAAGCGAAACGGATCCTTTTCGAAGGATCGAAAAAGGTCTCAATCGATTCTATGGGCACAATTCAATTCTCAACGATACTTTCTCGGGTGAAACCCTGGTCCGCAGAAACACCCCATCTTTATGATCTTCAAATTTCATTAAGCGATCCCCAGGGGAATTTGATTGAATCAATCACACAGAAAGTTGGCTTCAAACGAGTTGAAGTGAAAGACGGGAATCTGTTGGTGAATGGGAAAGCCATCATGTTTCGCGGTGTAAACCGCCATGAATGGGATCCAGTTGTGGGACGATCCATTACGGAAGAAACCATGATTAAAGATATCCAACTCATGAAGCAACATAACATTAACGCAGTGCGGACGAGCCATTATCCCAACCAGGAACGGTGGTATGAACTCTGCAATGAATATGGTTTGTATGTGATTGATGAAGCCAACATTGAATCCCATGGCATGCAGTTCCATGAAGGGAGTTATGCCCATATCGCCAATGAGGAAAACGCATGGTGGAACGAGACAAAAATCAACCATCTATCATCCTTTGGTCCATGGGGAATGAAGCCGGCGATGGAGAGAATTTTGTTAAACTTTATAATTGGATCAAAATCCGGGATAAGTCTCGCCCCGTTGTTTACCAGCCCGCCTGGTATGAGCGCCACACGGATGTGGTTTTCCCCATGTACAAGAATATTGAATTCATTTCGGAATATGCAGAAAAGGACATGGACAAACCGCTCATTTTATGTGAATTTGCCCACGCCATGGGAAACAGTGTGGGGAATCTCCAGGACTATTGGGATACATTTGAAAAATACGATGCTCTCCAAGGCGGATTCATTTGGGATTGGGTGGACCAAACCATCCTGAAAACAGATGAAAATGGGACAGACTATTGGGCCTATGGCGGGGATTTTGGAAATGAGTTTTCGGAAAATGATTCAAACTTTTGTGCGAACGGATTGGTGGCTGCAGACCGATCATTGAATCCTCATATCCATGAAGTGAAGAAAGTGTATCAACCGGTCAAATTCACGGATGTCTCGAAAAAATCATCCCTTACAAAAATTGAAATAAAGAACCGGTATGATTTTATTGATTTAACTCATTTGGATTTTTCATGGGTCATTGAAGAAGATGGGACCGAAATTCAAAATGGAGATCTTGGAAAAATGAAATTGAGTCCGGGCGAAACAGAAACTTTCAATTTCAATCATCAAACAATTATGCCCAAACCAGGATCTGAATATTTTCTCACAATCCGGGCGAATACAAATTCAGGTTCTGAATTGATTCCCAAAGGTCATTTAGTAGCGTGGGAGCAATTCAAATTACCCATTGAAAATCCGGCACCATCTATCTATTCCGGTGATCTTCCTAAATTGGAAATGACAGAAAATGATCATTTGATAGAAGTAAATGGCGCTGGATTCAAAATCACATTTGACCGCGAAAAAGGCAATTTATCGCAATATAATTATAGGAGTGTTGACCTGTTAAAACATGGTATGGAACCCCATTTCTGGCGTGCGCCCAATGACAATGATCTTGGTAATGCCATGCAGAAACGAACAGCCATTTGGCGGAATACCGGTGAAGAAATGAAAGTGATTGAGCTCAAGAGTTCCGTTGAAAATAATGTGGCGAATATCCAGATTTTTTCCATTCACGATTTGACAGGTACGAATCTTGAAACAAATTATTTTGTTTATGGAAATGGTGTTGTCAAAGTGGGACATCAAATCAGAAACACAAAATCAGATAATCCTGAAATTCCGAGATTTGGATTAAAAATGACCTTAACAGGTGATTTCACCGAACTCAATTGGTTTGGGCGTGGACCCCATGAATCCTATTGGGATCGGAAAACCTCTGCTGCGTTTGGACTTTACAAGGGTAATGTTTGGAGTCAGACTTTTCAATATGTTCGTCCACAAGAAACAGGGAACAAAACGGATGTAAGATGGATGGCTGTATCCAATGGAAAGATTGGACTTATGGCCAAAGGTTTACCAAAATTCGACGGGAGTGTTCATCAATATCCTTATAAAGATTTGGATCATGTTCGGTATGGACAAAAGCATGGGAAATTGGATATACAGCCAAAAGATCAGGTAGATTGGTTGATCGATTATAAACAAATGGGCGTTGGCGGAGATAACAGTTGGGGAGCACGTCCACATAAACAATATACTTTGACGCCAAAAGTTTATAATTATTCTTTTTTACTGATTCCTTTTGAAGAGAGGACAGATCTAACACAACTATCAAACCTATCTTTAAATTAATGAATACTATTTCAATTATTTCTTTCATTTTGGCAACAGGTGCTGTTGCCTTTTTTACATATCAGATTGTCCATGGGATGAAAAAGTCTGATAATGCTACGGAAGAATATTTTACCGGGGGACGGGCACTGGCTTGGCCAGTTGTTGCAGGTTCACTTCTATTAACAAATTTGTCCACCGAACAATTGGTTGGACTGAATGGTGCAGTTTTTGGCGATAAAGCTATGGTAGGTATTGCTTGGGAAGCGTTAGCTGCTTTTGCCATGATTGCCACAGCACTCATTTTTTTACCAAAATATTTGGCCAGCGGATTTACGACAACACCTGCATTCCTTGAAAAGCGGTTTGATAAAACCACTCGTTCCATGGTTTCAGGATTATTCCTTTTTGGATATGTGACTGTTTTACTTCCGGTCGTTCTATACACAGGCTCCTTAGCCATGATTGGTATGTTTGACCTGAATCTTCCCCTTTGGCTTGTTGTGGCAACGATTGGGTCCCTCGGGAGCGCTTACGCTATTTTTGGTGGATTGAAATCGGTCGCTGTCAGTGATACTCTCAATGGTGTTGGACTTTTGGTTGGTGGGCTGGCAATCCCTGCCTTAGCTCTAATTGCTCTAGGAGATGGATCATTTTTTTCGGGTTTGGCAATATTAGGGAATACGAATCCGGAATATTTGGCAGTGCTAACTAAAACCAATGTGGATGGGAATGTGGTTTCGGTTCCATGGCCAACCTTGCTAACCGGGATGATGTTCATCCAGGTTTTTTATTGGTCAACGAACCAGGTAATCGTGCAGCGCGCCATGGCAGCAAAGAGTTTGGCTGAGGGGCAAAAAGGAGTCTTGTTTGCTTCAGCTATGAAATTGGTTGGTCCACTCATGCTTTGCTTGCCGGGGATTATTGCACTGCACATGACGGACTTAGCCATTGATAAACAGGATCAAGTCTATGGAGCCATTGTTCGCCATGTCCTCCCTGATTGGTCTCTCGGTTTATTCGCAGCGGTTTTGATGGGATCCATTCTCAGTTCATTCAACAGTGCCTTGAATAGCGCATCCACTTTGTTTTCACTCCAGTTTTATCATGGTTACATTAATAAAAAAGCATCAGGAGAACAGATTGTAAAAATTGGAAAATATTTTGGGATTGGTCTGGCGGTTGCTTCCATTATGATTGCACCTATATTGGCTCAGATGCAATCCATTTTTGAATACCTGCAAAAGGTGAATGGCTTATACAGTGTCCCCATCATTGGCATCTTTATGTTGGGTATTGGGACAAAACATGTCCCTGCCACTGCAGCTAAAATTGGGATGATTGTTGGTATGGCATTTTATGCATTTTTTACGTTTGTGAATATCAAGGACGTTCCAGGTTTTTTTGCCAATGGCAATGGGGACCTTCATTGGCTTCACGGATATTTTATCAGTTTTATTGCATCGATTACAGTGATGTTGGTTATCGGCCATTTCAAGCCAAAATCGATTGAAGAGATCGCGATTAGTGATCAACGAGATCCTGCACCTGTGGATATGACACCATGGCACCAAGCAAAGAATGCATCTTATGCCATAATGGGAACAACAGTTGGGATCTATTTATTTTTGACTTGGGCTTCAGGATGATTAGAGAAATCGATTCCTTCCAGACTCTTTTCAAAAGTGCACAAATCATACCAGTCTTCCTTTTAATAGGAAGATTTAGATGGATATAATAAAAATGAAGGTGATGCAATTTAAACTAAAACTAAAATTCTCCTGGAATATTGGTAAAATGTTATTCAAACAAAAAAGCATTCATTATTTTGATATCCCCCAAACCCTCTTTGGAAAAGGGGGATTTTCGGTAGTGCTTTTTTTGAGTAAAAATACTTGAAAATTTATTACAACCCAAAACTGAAGCAGTTGGCAAGAAATCTTCGGAATAATTCCACTCTTTCAGAAGTCCTGTTGTGGAACCAACTTAAAGGCAGAAAAATGAAGGGCTATCTATTCAACCGACAAAGACCTATTCTTGATTTCATCGTAGATTTCTTTTGTCCTAAATTAAATCTGGTGATTGAGATTGATGGTTGGAGTCATATTGGGGAAAAACAAAATGACAAGAAAAGACAAAAGAAAATCGAATATTTAGGGATCACTTTTTTAAGATTTGATGATCACGATGTTAAAACAAATATGGATGGAGTCTATCAAATCATCATGGAATGGATCGAAGGATTTGAAGCAAAGTATGGTAGACCTATTTAAAATCAACCTATCTTCGGATCAAAAGAAATGAAAAACGAGCAATTCAAACCAGTCTTTCCTTCTAAGGGAAGATTTAGATGGGTATCGAAAGAATGCAGATTGTTTGTAAAATTGGAAAAAGAGCATTCATTATTTCGATATCCCCGAAACCCCCTTTTGAAAAGGGAGATTATTTGTATTGCTCTTTTTATTGGATTTCTTCCTGCTGAACAAACCGGTCACCAATTCATAGAATACCAACGGATCCAAAATAAACTCCAACAAGGGTGGAATACCTGGAACAATTCCAGCGTCCTTCAACAAGTTCTACTTCCTCAGGGATTTGCCATCAACCTTGCATTTAAACAACACTACTTTTTGGAAGAGCAATATTTATCCTCCGCACTGATTGATCGACGTGGAGATAATACAGAAACTATTCGCCCCGGCCCCCACGCTTATGATGGGAGTTACACACAGTTGGAGATTCAATGGGAAGGCTTGGATGCCAAAATTGAGACCGCCCACTCAGGGAAGGATCTTGTCATGTTAATTTCACCAAATTCAATCCCAGATGATCGAATGAAGGTCATCATTGAATCGGGGATGCTCTGGAACCGACAAGGAAATCTTTCCCGGAAAAAAGATTACCTGAAAGCAGTGTACCCCGGGAAAACCATCAAAGTTTTCACCACATCCGCCCCTGTTGATGATGATCCTTATATTGATGTAAAAACACCTTACCTTGCTTTTTGGTTGGATGGGGAAATTGGCATATCCACAGGGAAAAAACGAACACTTTCCGAAATAAAAAAAGTCATTAATATCCAAAAAAGACGGCTCCGATCAGAAGCGGAAAAATACGGTGAATTGGCGGAAGCTTACATTGCGGTTCAGGCTGGTGTTGCCTGGAATCTCATTTATGAGCCAAAATTTGACCGTGTTGTTTCTACGGTCGGCCGGTTATGGAATGAAGAATATGGTGGTTTCTGCACCTTCGGTTGGGACAATTTCTTCCTGGCTTATATGACAGGACTCGCCAGTCGAGATCTTGCCTTTGCCAATGTGATTGAACATCTCCGAGGCAAAACGGAACAGGGATTTATCCCCAACGACAATCGTGGAAACGGCAGTAAATCTTTTGATCGGTCTCAACCGCCTGTTGGGGGAATCATGGTGAAAGAAGTGTATAAGACCTATCCCGAAAAATGGTTTTTAAAAGCCACGTTTGACGATCTTTTAGGCTGGAACCGCTGGTGGCACAGGGCAAGGGTGAATGAAGGCCTATTGAGCTACGGCTCATCGCCGGCAAAGAATCCATTTAACGAACCGGTATTTGAAACAAAAACGGCCGCCGGATATGAATCAGGAATGGATGATTCACCTATGTATATCGGTGTGCCGTTCAACAAAAAGAAACATACCTTGGAACTACAGGATGTGGGGCTCAATAGTCTTTATATTGCGGATTGTCGAGCGCTTGCGGAAATGGCTAATATTATTGATAGGGTGGATGATCAAAAAGAATTAGAAAGTAGAGCCAAACATTACACCCGAGAAATGGAAGCACTATGGAGCGAAGAATTCGGTGCTTATTTGAATTATCGTACGGACGTTGATTCACTTTCTACACGTGTTTCACCCACCCTATTTTATCCACTCCTGGCAAAAGTAGGGGATAAAAAACAGTCCAACAAAATCCTAGAACACTTTTACAATCCTGATGAATTTTTTGGGGAATGGATGTTACCATCAACCACCCGGAATGATCCAACATTTCCGAGCCAGCGCTATTGGAAAGGTGCCATTTGGCCGCCCCTTAATTTTCTAACCTATTTGAGTCTGCGCCAGGCAGGACATTATGAGGCCGCTTTCGAACTATCCGAAAAATCCCTGAAACTTATTATGACCGAATGGGAAC
>JYMV01047077.1_pt1 | contig 10006 bp, 10 predicted proteins | sample 338911 | NCBI WGS metagenome assembly JYMV01 (sample SAMN03354496, study PRJNA234377) | hydrothermal vent metagenome | biome: Deep sea; feature: Hydrothermal plumes at the Eastern Lau Spreading Center, Western Pacific Ocean; material: Seawater | place: Tonga | collected 2009 | depth 2000 m m
TGGCGCGTGCTGACATTGCCAAACAGGTTAAATTTAGAAAAGAAAAAGAAATTCAAAAGGATATTACTGCACTGATTGGCGAACCAAAAGCCAAAAAAGGCATTAAGATGCTAACAACCTGCCCTGCTTGTCGACAAGGTTTATCACGCTATCAAGCATCTACGGGTATTGAACCAATTTATCCAGTTGAAGTCATGGCCGAAAAAACCTTAGGTGAGAATTGGCAGGAAGACTTTATTAAATCTGTAAAAATTGAAAAAGTCTTACTTTAAAATATTCTGCATCCTAAAAAGCCTAGGTAGTAATAAGCACTAGAGAATATGGCCTGATGAAGCACATGAGCCCATTCACTTCTTCCTTAAGTAATATTTCCAAGACTAATAAGTTATCTATGCACTAGCATTGTCACTAGCACTTACATATACCCAGGCTTGTTTACCTGATTTTAGTTTAGCTAATACTCGTTGATATTCATCAACCTCATATTCATCTGATTGAGCCAATTCATCAGCAGTAATCTCAAACACCATGCCTGGAATCTCATCAGCATGATCACAGGTTATCACGGCAATAGGATGGTTTGATTCACTACTTAATTCAATCACACTCTGATCTGTAATCTCAACCACTCCTAGGCGATAGCCCAGTAATACATCGCTAGATCCCACCAACTCTCGCCCAAATGTTTCAAGTTGTACTTCTACCTTTTGCAAAGTTCCGTAAGAAAAAAGTCGTTCAGTTATATTCATTTTTTATTAATCAATAATAAGTACGAAATATCGAAATTCACCAACATATTAACCAACTTTTTTGCTTTTGATACGTAACAAAAGTACAACTAAATATACTTAAATTGTTACAAGAATTCACAAAATTATGAGTCTAGCCTAATGGGAAAATAAAAGTATCAGCATTTTAAAAGCGCAAATTAATCGACGTTCGAATTATTATAACTCAGGTCGATTTAGAAAGGAAGAGGTTGAGAAAGGAAGAGGTTGAGATTGCTAACTACTTAAATACAAGGTATCGTCAATTTAAAAAAGGATGGGCTAAATATAGAGCGGCACGATTATTAAATCACAATAAAAAAGGGTTGTACTAAGTAACAATTCTTGAGGAGAGTAGCACACTTAATACAACATAGTATATTATAAATTCATAGTGTATTAATAGCTATTATGGTAAACCATAAATATTTGCAAAGAGGAGAAAATTACCTAGAAACATAGAGCGATATTTTGACCAAATCAGCTAAAGATTCAACGCTCATTTTATGCATGACTCTTGATCTATGAGCTTCTACAGTTGGGATAGAAATACATAACCTTTCAGCAATATCTTTATTTTTTAGACCTAAAACAACTTGCTTAAAGACTTTATCCTCACTGTTGGTTAAAGTCTGGTATCTAGAAAGATTTTCCATCTTATCTTTAAACATTTTATTTGCTTCAACAACCTTTTCTAATAATATTTCGGGATCAAATGGTTTTTGAATAAAATCAAAAGCACCTAATTTCATTGCTTGAATAGCCATATCAACACTACCATGACCTGTGATAAATATCGTGGGCTGAATACAGCCTATTTTATTAAGCCTTCTTTGCAATTCTAAACCATCCATTGAATCCATAACAATATCAGAAATTAAGCAGCCCATCATTTCCACATGACTCACTCGGTCTAAATAATCTATCGCACTGTCAAAAGCAATTAATTGATAATCACTCATACTAAAGAAAATTGACAACGATTTGATAATTTCTATATCGTCATCAATTAAATACACAATTGGTTTATGATTCATTTATCTTAGGTAATGTAATTAAAAAAACAGATCCATGTCTTGAAGTCGAGTTTAAACTCAATTCACCATCATAAGATCTAATGATACTCCGACTTAAACTCAAGCCAAGCCCCAGACCTTCTTTGGCATTCAACTCCTTATCAGATTTAAACAACTTAAACAGTTCGTCTTGGTTTTTAACACCATGACCAGTATCAGCAATCAAGATGCTAACTTTTCCATTTGACTGGCTTGTGGAGATGGTTAATGTTCCTTGATCAAAAATATTTTCAGCCATGACGCTTAATGCATTATTACAAAGGTTTAGTAGCACCTGATCAAGCTCTATGTGACAGATACTAACCTCTGGCAATTCCTTATCTAAATATAATTTAACAGTAATCTTTAAACTGTTAATTTCATGATTGATTAACCTTAATACGGATGAAATCCTGTCATTAATATTGACTGCTTCACGTTTAACTGATTTAGTTGTTAAAAATGAGCGGATATTATTGATTACATCGACACAATGATCTGTTTTTATACCAAGACTATTAACTACGTTGATAATAGAATCATCTACCACTGTATCAGTATTTTTGACCAGTTTATCAATAATCTTTGCGTCAATTTTTATTGAAGTAACTGGTTGTGCGATCTCATGAGCAATTTCGGAAAGTAGCTGATTAACTGATCCGACTCTAGTAAGTCGCTCTAACTCAGCTTTGTACTGATGAATTTTTTTCCATCGCTTCTTTGAAAGATACCAAATACTGATAATCAACAGCCCCAATACAGCTAGTAAAAACTGGTAATATTTTTTTAAAATAGTTAATAGTATTGGATCTTTATAAACGCTAATTTTATTTTTTTTTAATAATTGATGAATAATTTGATAATCTGCCACTTCGCCCCAATTTGCAAGATTATTCGACTTATTTGGGTGATAGGACGCCTGTTTTAACACTTTAACAATCGAACTGGTTAATATTGGATCCGCATTAGTTGTTGCAGAAAACGACCACTCTGGAACCAAATTGGTAGTCAAAAAATAAGGAAAATCAGTCTTTGGATCCAGCACTTTAATATTAGACATCTGGAACTTTCCATCTTTACTCAACTTTTCTAACACGCCTGTGCGAATCACACCCGCATCTACCATCCCATTTAAAACGGCATAGATAATGTTATCTTGTCTGCCTAAGAAATCAACCCGAGAAGCGTCTTTAATGAGGTCGACGCCTTGTGACAATAAGTAATCATAGCCTAGAATCCACCCCCCTAAACCAACAGGATTAGCACCTGCAAATGACTTGCCTTTAAGATCTTGTATTGAGTTGATCTTTGTATTTTTTGCTGAGGCAATAATTACCGATCCAAACTGAGTAACTCCGCGCTTATCTATCTTTGTTAACACAGGGGTTACACTACTTAAGAATTCTAGCTCAGCCGTTGCAACTGGCTGAGTAATTACATAATCAAGTTTTCCCTCTTCAACCAAGTCACGCAACAGGGCAATATTAGGCGCTTCAATAAGAAACAATTCAAAATGATAATCTTTAAGCTGCTGATTTAGAAAATCAACCATAGGTTGCCATTTTTCAAAAGCTACAGACTTACCTAGAAATGATTGCACAGCAATAGAAATGTGTTTGACAGTAGTGGTGGACTCAATATGACTTAGACTTTGATTAGCTGCAATTAAGGTAGACGATGAAAGGGTTAGCCATAGGGCCAAAAAAAAGTTTATTATTAAACGATGCCTCAACATATGATTAGTCCGATCGTCCAACACTCAAAATAATCAATTTATCTTGATTGATTAATCGATCAAAAGCTGCTTGAATATCGTTAACGGTGATATTTTTAATGTTATCGCCAAAGCTAGCTAAATAATCGAGCGGTAAGTTATAAAACCCCATAATGGATAAATAAGTCAGGATATTTGAATTACTAGCAGTTTCCAGAGCAAATCCGCCAATAATATTATCTTTACCATCTTGTAGTTTTTGATTACCCATTGGGCGGTTGATAAAATCACCCAATGTTTGAATGGCAATTGCTTTAGCTTCCTTAGTTTGTGAATTTTTAGTTTGCATACGCATCATGAAAAAACCATTTGATTGCATTTTAGTGAAATAACTATAAGCTGAATAAGCCAAGCCTTTTTTCTCACGAATTTCATCACTGAGGATTGAAGTAAGTCCGCTACCACCAAAAATATGATTACCTAAGTACAAAGGATAATAATCAGGATGCGAGCGATTAATACCAGCTTGGCCGATGAGTAAGTGCGTTTGTTTTGATGGGAATTCAATATGAATGGTTTGTAGTTGCTCGAGTGGTAACACGATTGAATTGACTTTGGCTTTTTCTCCAACATTGAGCCCATGAGAGATCTGTCTAGCAATTTGTTTAGCTTGCGCTTTAGTGATGTCACCCACCAAAGCAATGGTCAAATTTTTAGCCACATAATACTGTTGGTAATGGCGCTTTATATCTTTAAGCGATATTTGACTAATGGTTTCTTGAGTGCCAATTTTTGCATGTGCGTATGGATGTTCTGCAAACACTACCTTATCAAAAGCCAGCGATGCCACACTGGCTGGTGATTGCTTTGCTGCTTCAATGGCGCGCAAGGTTTGATGCTTTTCTCGTGTTAAATAAGTTTGCTTAAAACTGGGCCGGGCAACCACCTCGGTAAAAGTATTAAGGGATTTTTTTAAGATTGGTTGTCGCGTTAACGTGCGTAATGACACAATCGACATATCTTTAAGCGAGCTGTTAGAAAACTGTGCACCGACCGCCTCAAACGCATTGATAATTTGCTCTTCATTGTGATACTGAGTGGCTGTACCAAGTAGCGCACTGGTGAGTGATGCTAAGCCAAATTGATCACCATCTCTAGAGGCGGCGGCATCAAAATTGAGCTGGATATCGAGCATCGGCAAGCCCTTGGTTTGTGCAAAGAATACTTTGGCACCTTCAGGGGTTTTCCAATATTTAATATCAAGATTGGCTTGAGCAGAACTTACGAATAACAGTAATAAGGCTAAAACTCTCATTTCACTCCCTGTGGGATTAGCTCGACCGAATTGGCATCATCGAAGTTAAGGTATTGTTTGGCAATTGCTGAAACCTCAGTTGCATTAATGCTGTTCATATTATCCACATAAGTAAACATTTTATCGATACCCAAACCTACCGTTGACAGCATGCCTAGGTAATAAGATTGGGTGGATATTTGATCTTGTTCAAATACAAAATCAGCCTCAAGCTGTGCCTTAGTGCGAGACAACTCTCCCTGAATGAAGTTGGGATTATTGATTAATTCATTCACTTGGGTTTTAATGGCGTTAAGCACTGTGTCATTACTCACGCCCTTAGCCGGAACAAAGCTAAGTGTGAACAAGGTATCGTATTTATCATATAAGAGATAGCCTACGCCGATGCTGGATGCGATTTGTCGATTTCTAACCAATGACTTGGATAATCCATTATCAAGCACATAGCCTAGCATTTCTAAAGTGTAGGCGGTTTTTTCCTTATTAACTGTATTTAAACTTGGCACAGGGAATGACAACACATAAAAAGGCAGCTTAGCCTTAAGCTTTAATACTCTGGTATTGCTCTTTAATGTAATTGCAGTTCGATCTGATTGTTTGATGTATGGATTAAAAGCATAATCACCAAAATATTGCTTTGCCAAACGAATGACTTCAGTTGGATCCACATCACCTACCACCACCAAGGTGGCATTATTTGGCGCATAGTATTTTTCATACCAAACTCTAAGGTCGTTTAAGCCATAGGTTTCTAAATCTTTTTGAAAACCAATCACAGGCGAGTGATATGCACCTTTTTCGTCAAATGAAATCAAGCGTAGGGTTTCATAAACTTTTGAATTAGGCTTGTCTTCTACACGCATACGTCTCTCTTCAATCACCACTTGCCTTTCTTTAATGAGTTCACGATTAGAAAAAGTTAGATTACGCATGCGATCTGCTTCCATCTTGATGGCTAGCTCAAGCTTAGACTTGTGCATTTTTTGATAATAAGCGGTAAAGTCTTTTGAGGTAAAGGCATTTTCATCACCGCCATTTCTGGCAATAATTTTTGAAAATTCACCCGATTTGTAAGTACGCGTACCTTTAAACATCATATGCTCTAACATATGAGAAACTCCTGTTGTAGGGCGTGACTCATCACTAGCGCCGACTTTATACCAAAGCTGAGAGATAAACACCGGTGCGCGCTGATCAATCTTAACAACAATTTTTAGTCCGTTATCTAATGTGGCCTGGGTAATGCCTTGATTATCCAAGTGATTACTTGCCAATGCAAATAAAGAATGAAACAAACCAAAGAATAGTAAAATTAACGCTTTCATATTTCAATCATTATAGACATAAGCTTTGTTTAATTTTTTTAAAAAAGATAAATCTCCAGTAGAAGAAAAGCCTGCTTCACTGAAAGAACGCTTAGTTAAATCAAGACAACAGCTTGGATCCGGCCTGTCTGCATTGTTGTTAGGCAAAAAAGAAATTAATGATGATCTGCTCGATGAGTTAGAAACTTTGCTCATTACTGCTGATATCGGCATTAATACCACCGACAAGGTGTTAGAAAATGTACGCAAAAATGCCTCTAGAAAAACACTTAAAGATTCAGATAGTTTATATCAGTTTCTAAAAGATGAATTAGAGGGGCTGCTGATTAAAGACAATCAACTCAATACCGATATTAATGAAACTTTTGTGATTTTAGTGGTGGGTATTAATGGTGCTGGAAAAACCACCACCATTGGTAAGTTGGCCAAATCATTTCAAAATCAAGGCAAATCGGTGATGTTAGCCGCGGGTGATACATTCCGTGCCGCTGCTGTTGAACAACTAAAAATTTGGGGTGAGCGCAATGAAATACCAGTTGTCGCCCAAGCAACTGGCGCTGACGCAGCCTCGGTGATTTATGATGCGTATGAATCAGCCAAAGCTAAAAATATCGATATTTTGATTGCCGATACTGCTGGAAGATTGCACACACAAAGTAATCTGATGCAAGAGTTAGAAAAAATCAAACGCGTACTCAAAAAGCACAACGAAAATGCCCCACATGAAACCATGCTGGTGATTGATGGTGGCTCAGGGCAAAACGCCATTAATCAAGCAATCGAATTTAACAAAGCCATTGAACTTAGCGGCATTAGTATCACCAAACTCGATGGCACTGCTAAAGGTGGCGTGTTATTTGCAATCTCTGATGAATTGAATTTGCCGATTCGTTATATTGGTATAGGCGAAGGTATTAATGACCTTAAACCATTTAAAGCCACCGAGTTTGTTGATGCATTATTTAGTTAGTAATTACTAGCTTACCAATCATGTCACGCTTTTCAATAATCGTGTGTGCTTTGACAATGTTTTCTAAATTGATTGGACTCAGCTGATGTGTTACTGTGGTTACTACTTTTCCACTATCGACCAAGCTTGCTACTTCATTTAACAATTCGTGCTGTTTTATGAGATCTTTTGTTGTGAACATAGAGCGAGTAAACATCATCTCCCAAACCAAAGTAATGCTTTTAGCCTTGAGTAAATTAATGTTGTAGTCTTTGCCCGCATTGGCTAACAAACAAATACTGCCTTGTGGTGCAATCAACTCAGCCATGGTTACAAAATATTCATCTGGGTTACCCATGCAAAGAATAAAGTTAGGCGCATCAAGGTTATTGTCTTTAAATTGTCCTACAAGATCATGATGATCAATCACCACATCGGCACCCATTTGTTTGCACCAGTCTTTAGATTCGACACGGGAAGCTGTGGCAATGACGTTGATACCAACCACTTGTTTAGCGAATTGAATCGCCATAGAGCCTACGCCACCAGCAGCACCGATCAATAATAAAGTTTTATCTTGGTCTGATTTGGTGATTCTTAAACGATCGAATAACGATTCCCAAGCGGTGATACTAGTAAGTGGTAAAGCTGCCACTTGATCATAACTAAGAGAGGCTGGCTTACGACCAACAATACGCTCATCCACTAGTTGATGAGTGGCGTTAGAGCCATCTCGAGTCATGTCACCAGCATAAAAAACCTCATCACCCACCTTAAACAATAATGTTTTATCGCCCACTGCGCGCACAATACCACAAGCATCAAAGCCTAGAATAACGGGTGAGGCATGTTTATTAGTAACGGTTTGTTTAACTTTGGTATCTATGGGGTTGATTGAAATCGAACGAATCTCAACCAAAAGATCGCGTGCTAATGGCGAATCTATTTCTTTTTCAAACTCAATAAAGTCAACACCGTTAAATCCGATTGCTTGCATAAAATTACGCCCAAGTATTACGCTCAATTCGTAACATGATTAATATAATGAAAATTTCTAAAGTAGTGATAAACGTATATAGCATAGAAAATCCAATTTCTCTTTTTTGGTTTTAGCAACTCTATACGTAAGAAAAATTCAATTGGTCTCAAAATTTTTAACTATCCTTTGCTACTCATTTGAGTAAAAATATCATCCATCTTCGCTGCTAATTCAGCATCTAATTGGGTTATGCAGCCTTCGCTATGAGTGGTTAAATCAACAGTAACAGTTTTGTAAACATTAGACCATTCAGGGTGGTGATTCATTTTTTCAGCTACAATTGCAGCTTGCGTCATAAAACCAAAAGCTTGAATAAAATTATCTAGGATGAAAACTCGATGTAATTTTTCATCAAGAATTGTCCAATCTTGTAATTGTTTTAAGGTTTGTTGATCAATTGGTGTAGGCATAATTATCCTTTTAAAATATCTTTAGCGCCTAATGAAATTAGTTTATCAGCCAATGCTACGCCAAGCTGTTCTGATTCATCAATGGGCCCACTAACATGCTCTTTTAAAATAACGCCAGTATCTACATTGCCCACCAAACCCGTTAAAGTGATTTGGTCATTTTCAATGGTAGAAAAACCCGCAATCGGTACTGAGCACCCGCCTTCAAGGCGTGCATTCATAGCGCGTTCACAGGTAATTCTATAAGAGGTTTCAGTATCAATTAATGGGGTGATTAAATCTAGAATTTCTTGATCATTTTCACGAATTTCAATACCAACTGCACCTTGGCCAACGGCTGGTAACGATTGTTCAGCTGAAATTTGTTGCTTAATACGATCTTCAAATTTTAGGCGAATCAAACCCGCACAAGCCAAAATAATTGCATCATACTCACCATCATCGAGTTTTTGCAATCGCGTATTCACGTTACCACGTAGATCAAGTATTTTTAAATCAGGTCGAACGGCTTTGAGTTGCACAATACGACGCATAGAGCAAGTACCGACCTTAGCGCCTTGTGGTAGGTCGTTAATACTGTCAAAATTGTTTGATACAAATGCATCAAATGGATTTTCACGTTTAAGTATTGCACCGAGTTCAAACCCTGGCGGGATTTCATAGGGCACGTCTTTCATTGAATGCACGGCAATATCTGCAACACCTTTCATCATTCCGACTTCAAGCTCTTTAATAAACAAACCTTTGCCGCCAATTTTAGACAAAGGGGAATTGAGTATTTGATCACCTTTTGTGGTCATCTTAACCAGCTCAACATTTAAGCCAGGATGATGGCGCTCTAATCTGGCTTTAACATGCTCAGCTTGCCATAGAGCTAGCGGGCTTTTACGTGTTGCAATTTTTAAGGTTTTATTCATGATTTATATTAAAATAGGGCAAATGATGCGATACGGGTTACTTTTGTTACTATTGTTTACACATGTCAGTATAGCTGAAGAGCTAACCCTGCCAATTGCAAAAGACTTTTTAATGGATTCTCAAAAAGTCTGGAAACAAAAGATACCTATTTTAATAATGTTTTCTATCCCTAACTGCTCATATTGTGAAAAAATTAAAGAAGATGTTTTAAGCCCAATGGCAACAATGGATGAATATAATGAAAAAATTATCATTCGCCACATTGATGCGCAAAGTTTTGATGCGCTTAATAATTTTTACAATGAAGAAATCACACACAACGAATTTGCTTTTAAGTATGCTGTGAACTTTTTTCCAACGGTTGTTCTAGTTGACAATTATGGCTCAACCCTGGGTAAAATCATCGGTGTACCTAGTGAAGATTTGTATTGGACTGATCTAGACGAGGTGATTGAAAAATCAACTAAAAAATTACATCAACGAATGAGTGCAACATTATGACAACACAAACCAA
>JYMV01027349.1_pt1 | contig 10005 bp, 4 predicted proteins | sample 338911 | NCBI WGS metagenome assembly JYMV01 (sample SAMN03354496, study PRJNA234377) | hydrothermal vent metagenome | biome: Deep sea; feature: Hydrothermal plumes at the Eastern Lau Spreading Center, Western Pacific Ocean; material: Seawater | place: Tonga | collected 2009 | depth 2000 m m
GAAACTGCGGTCATGTGATCAGAATATAATTTAAATATTTATGTAGAAAAGTACAGCTAATTTCTGGATATGAGCAGCTTCCTCGTAGGCAGAAATATTCACTGTCAATATTTATAAATAGGTCAAAGAATGAATCAGACCTAGCTATATGTGTATGTTGTTTCAAGTTTAATATGTTAGAAGCAATAATGATAATCACCAAGCTTAAAATTATTTCGTGAAAGAACATCATCTATATAGCGGAACATGCTACAAACAGATCCCACTAGTTTTGTTTTGTTTTTCATGAGAAGCAACGGCATAATTAAGCTATCCCAGATATAGCCATTGCAAGTATATATACACAATATAAAAACACATCAAGAAAACTGTAAAATATCAAAGGGCTTTTCAGCAGCCGTAAATCGAATTTCAAAATCTTACTATTACGAACATCCCGGCAAATATGAAGTGTATTTCTCCCAGTTGATGCGATAGTCCGGAGCTTGTGATTCAAGACTTCTTTAGTAAATGTTGCTGCGAATATACATGATAATTGTTACTTTTGCGGTGGCGACCATGACGTTGTTCACCTTTACGGAATATGTGTGTCACAAATTAACACAGATATATTCCGTTTGTCGTCCTTTCCTCTTCCAGTGTATATGCCAACCCAGGAAAATAAGCGGTCATGTATATGTGTATAAGAGGTACATATCTTACCTGTTTGTACGAATGTTCGATTAGATTGTCCAATTGTTATGTTGGGTTTTTGTTTTTCATTTTGTGAGCATTCGTTATCATAAGAGTAACACAACAGGTGTCCATTATGAAGCACCGGAGTTCGAACCCATTTTTTGTGTTGTTCACATTGCTCAATATTGAGATTTATGTACTATGTATGACCTTGTGTTAATAAAACCATATGTAGTAATTATATTCTCTTCGCCTTCTGTCTTCATGCTACTTCTTAATACTTTGGAGTAGCAAATAAGTCAGAGGAATTGTTTGGGTTTTTGGATGTGAAATGACAAGTACTCTTTACATTTTCCATTTCAACCTAAACAAGCATGTTAAGATTAAAAATAGAAAAGGATTATGTAACATTTCCAATTGATGAACCACTAGACCTGACATCTAAACACAGTTTTATGTCCGCATAGCAATAGTGATCTTAATATTGCATCTGTAAAGCTTCATTTACAGAGATACATTAAGAAAGCATTCATATATCCATTCATGCTTAAAGGAAAAGGATAAGTTTGAAATGAAATATGCGGTATAATCAAGCAAAATGTAAGGAAGCTATTATACCAGTACAAATTACTTAAAGCGAACATATTAACAAAGTGTAACTGTAACAGCTATAAACACAATGTCAACTTAATTTCAAAACATCAAACACTGAACTTTTAAATAGGTAAGTTGTGCATTTCCAAGACAAAATTGTGCAAATCTAAGAAATACGAATTTGTATTTCCCTGAAATGATGCATCCGTACCATCCTCCATTTCTAATCTGAGCCCATTAGTATACATCGTGTCTTGACTTGATGATTGTTTTAGCAAATCTAACTTCCTTGTTAATATGATGCCATTATCAGAGATGATGAGTATCTTAAGAATGTTTATAGTAAGCAAAACTATTTTAATTAATAAAGCAAAAACAGAGGAATCAAGTTATAAGACATTTCCTTTGATGTTTTATTTACTAGTTAGCTAAGGTACTCTAGCTAACAAATTGATTTAATTAAGGTAATACAGAAAAAAACGGGAGTAGTATTATCAATCAATATATATATAACAGACTGATATGTCTTTACAGTTTAGCGTATTGGTGATGGTTTGCATTTCTCCACCCACAGAGCTGTCCGGCCAGTCACTATATGATGTATGGGGGTGCCCTATCGATGGAGGGTGGCTAGGTGATAATAGGAAAAGTATGACCGTGTCTTCTGTACTTTCATACCAGTTTTTCAGGCGTCGAAAAAGAGTATTGTGAAGAACATGTAGCTGTAATATACCTAAGCAGATACGTGCTTAGTAGAACAAAGAGCCTAAGCATGATATTCAAAGCGAAGCTAAGTTTTCTGAAACCTGAGGAGATTGACCTTAGATTTAATATTTTATATTATTTAACTAAATATCAAACATAAATATATTTAATACTCCATGTTAGTACCGAATCGCTGACTACCTAGAGGAGGAAAAAATACAATGGCTTTAAACAAGATAGCTTAACGTTACTAAGGTTACCTGAGGAAGGTTGACCTTAATTAAAGGAAATTACTAACTTTGCACGTATAAAACTCTTCTTACTTTTAGAGTGGTACATGTAGTCAATAGTCCCAGTCTCGCTTGTTCTATCCCCGTCAACTTGTTCTCATCCTAGATATGCATATGCTATGTGCCACAGGGCGCTAAGCAGCCGCCAATCAATCAATAATACATTATGATTTATTAGAACATGTATCCGGTTTCACTATTTTGACTTTCACCAAGTTTATCAGGGTTAATGTTTTATTTTTCATTTGTATTTATTTACGCATACTAGTCTCCAACACGATTTCAATATCAGATGATGTTCAGGTCAATCGCCAATAACACGACGGATCCCACTATTGGTACAGGAACTCCTAATCCTTCCGAAGCACCTGAATACACCCCAGTCTTTAATGGGATTCGTGTTGGTCAATCTTTGGATTTCTGTTCGGTAGATCATCGATTGTTCTTTTTTTCTTTGGCCATTGCATTGTCTCTCCTTCCTCAATTAACATCTTCTGATTACCCTTTGGTATCTGCAAGCTTTGCTTAGTCTTCTTCTTCTTTCAATTTCCGCACACAGTCATCTTATTGACGATTATGTGCCGTGCATGCGTGGGGTAAAAAACATTTTTTGACAACGTTCAAATAAATGTGATAATAATATACAGTGGTGCAGTGTGGTTAAAACTATGTACAGTTGACTGATAATTAGATGTGTTGTTGGAGAACAAATAGTCATATTTATTCTGAAAAATAGACTTTAAAGATATGTTTTATATATAAGACAGTAGAGAGGCTGTTGCTATTTTGTGGCATTATATATCACGCCTAACTATATAAATCTCTGGTTTGATATTTTGCTGTTCAGGTTTTGTCTATGTACCTGTCATTATGCAGTAACTATTTTAATTTCCAGTGCAATGGCGGCCTCGTATTATACAGTGTACATCAATTATGGATTGCATAGTGCTTTTGAGTTAAATATTAGTTATGGATTGTATATTTTAACTGGAATTTTATATTCAGTTTTGGATTGTAAGCACAGTGTAGCCGCTACCAAATTTCTCCACCCTACTCAACTCACAATATATTTTCAGTTGCAAACAAACACTGTTGTAATATTCCTCTCATGTGTCTGAGTAATTGTTATATATTGCTAAATTTAGTATCAATGTGCGTACAATATTGGCCAATTGGCGTTAAGAAAACAACGACCAGTCAATCAATACACAATAATAAGAAATCTGAAAATATTTGGGATAAGCAAGACCAAATCTTTGATGACATGTGGTAGTTGTCCTGCTTTGGAATTGTAGATTTTCAGTCTTTCTTTTTATTATGTTTCATGTTATTAAAATATATATAATCTTCCGCATCACACCAAGCTTATAAATGTACATTAATAGCCCCAGATCATTATGTAGATGTTGGTGGTATCATCAATCAGAAATATGACGTCTCTATTTATGGAGGAAGAATCTGTACCTAATTACTATTATGTAATTGTACGTTTATCAAATTCAGGATCCGGTTTGTTGCCAAGCATAAAGTTTGTATCAGTAGTACTTTACTTGTAATTATATGGCTGCAGATATATTAGACTGAATGAATTATAGTAATTGATAGTTGTAGGGATCCCACACAATGAAAATAATGGATGTTCTAACCAAAACAAAACCCATCAAAATGTTCAACGCAGAATCATAACATTTTTAGTTTTCCGGGCAAATCAATTATGCATGTTTTTGAAATGATATATTAGGACAATTTCATGAAAATTGAGGTGCAGTTACTGAAATATTATCATAGTACACATAGTTCGTTTCTGAAGCTATACAAATATTCATACTATTGAAAATCGTAATATGAGAGAAAATAACAAAATACACATCCTTAATAATTCAACTTCAGTGTTATTTAAATTGCATGGAATATATGTGTCACCGATGACCACGCATATGTTCCTCTAGTCGTAGTCACAAGCCCGTCCTTGGTATTTATTTGGGTTCATGTTGTTCAATCTTTATTCTTTGTGTAGTATTTTGTCTCACATCGTTTGTCCCTTTGTCCTTCTTTGTTGACATAGCTATTCCTTTCATTACTTTCAATTAGACTTGGTCATGAGGAGATTTCCATGTTTTCAAGTTTTGCTTTATCTCTGTAGAAGTTGAGATCCGCATTTAACTTTTCGTCATGATATCATGAAAGCAAGAAATAATTAAACACATATAGAATGCCTAATTGAAAGACCGAAGAAATTCAGTGAATTATAATAAACTATAAACCACTAAATCACAAAACTAATAAAAGACAAAAATACTCACTATATATATATTGTAATCTGTAGTATTGGTTTGTGTGTATTAAATGTCTGTAAGCCTCAGGAATATCCTGGACTTCTGAGGTCATATGTAAACAGGAAAATAGATTTAGTAATAAAGCAAAATAATAAAATAAAATACAAAAATAAACATAAACATAAATAACGAAAGTATTCCGAATAGATTATACTCTGCGGTCTAAAAAGTAACACCAGCCACGAAGATTATTATCAGATTTGAATTGACTTATTTCGTATTCACTTAATGGTCTGTATTTTATTATCAAACAACATATTACAGTGACATAAGCCTTTTTTATTGTAATATGATGACACATATTTATAACAAATACAACAATGAAAGGGCTGTTTCTTTATTTTAAGTTGTTCCCAAGTGTAATGTTAGATAGTCTCTCATGTTCATTTCCATTCATATCATATCTTATTAACAGCGCCGCTGAAGCTGTGAGTGATTGTTGATTAACGCTAATTCAGCCACTTATGTCATGGCAAGAACAAGTTAATTGTCAATGAGATGATGATGAGGTCCGCTTTGTACTAAACCAACACTCTCAGTTTGGATTTTTATACTTTGAAGCTAGAGAAATTGTGTAAAGAATTAAGACACAAATATAAGGAATATTATTCATCAATGGATTTAGCAAGTTTTGACTTGATATTACATATTCACATAAACACAATGTTTTAGAAGAAACATCAATGTAGTAAATCTATCAGCAACTCATAATATTGAAAGTTTGAGGAATGGCGCATGTTTTCGACGATGAGTCTATCTTACACCATATAGTGAGTTAGAAAGATTCCTAGTTTACAGATGAATTGTATCTTTTACTACTTGGTGCACACTTCATCCGCGATGAATAAAACGTGAAGATATTGAAAATAAGGTAAAAACGATTATAACTAGAAGGAGTGGCGTCTTAAAATTACATTCTTAAATAAATAACAAATGGAAACGTGACTGTAATCTAGAATGTAATTACATTGGAACACATCGAGCTAGGATTAATAAGAATTCAATGTGTTTCAAGCATCCATCAATATGAATTAAAAGTGAGACAAATACGTAACCAACGGACATTATGTCAACCTTACTGGGTATTAATAAAAATGTTGATATCTAATGTCCTGTTGATGACGCGATACTGGAATAATCTTCATCAGGTACACTTATGATCAAAAGATGGGAATAATAATTTGAAAATAAATATTAGAGAAAACCCGATGGGGCAGTGAAGAATAGACAATCCATGTATAATGTGTGACTATGCTATGTTTTCGGCTGCTTAGCAACCTGGAACACCTACATAATAACCACACAACACAAGATTACGAAGGTCTGGTAGTACAGCGGTAATATGTCCATCCCTTTTACCTCGTATTTGCAACTTTGATCATTACCCTGGGTAATACGGTATGTTGCCTGTTGTCAGAAATGGAACATGAACTGCTTACCATGCTGGAAGAGCTGAACTCACCCGTGGGGTTAGATGAGATCGGTGTTGACTATCTGCATATATATGTCCGTTCACTTTGATAATTGGTGTTCTTATTTCTTTTCTAGTTTATGATTGCCATGAGTTTGTCTTTCTATATTGATTGACGATTTGGTTCTCACATCTCAGGTATCATCTGTATTTCATGCAACATATATTCGTCACAAATAAAATAAAATGTTATAAATTTACCATCAACAATCAAAACAGAAAGTTATTACCAAATTGCAACTGATTATCAACACATAAACAATGTTACCAACTTACACCTCACAACCAGAACACAACATTACTACCAATCTACTACCGACTATCACAACACAAAACATGTTACTATGTCACCATCGACTCTAAACACTACTAAAATATATTACCATCTATCAACAATGCAAACGTATTTAACGACGACTATTAAAACGACAAAAAGATCACAATTAATATAGCAAATGTACAATGCCACTAGTTCAAGTATTAACAATCCAGATAAAGAAAACCCATAGTACTACACGAACTCCCATCGAAACACGGCTTTATAACCAAATGTTTATCTTGTTCCATGCATGACGACTATAAACACAACAGAAAGATCACACACAATATAGCAAAGGTACAATTCTAGGAAAACAAATAGCACCACACGAACTCCCACAAAAACACGGACTACAACCAAATATTTACCTTGCTCCATGCAGGGCGCATATCGTAATGTCCATAACTACAAACCCGTGTATAGTAAGTACTATTTTTGGTAATCGAAGATGTGGTATTAATATTCATATTAGAAACATACTTGCAAGCAATTGAGACATCAAATTTCGTCACAGTTGAACAGTTTAGGATAACGAGCATTGCTTCACAGATGATTTCATTTAAAAATATGTATCCTTAAATTAACAGTTAAATAATGTATGTTCGTCTTGTCTCCATCTTCAGACATGCAGATAAACACATTGAGGTTAACTTAATAAACAACTTTGTAAACAACAGTCCTCCTCTTGATAATTGGATCTCCAGCTTAAATAGAAACATCAATAATTATTTAAAATACATGCACATTCTGATGTCCTCTAGAAACGAACACACACTATTCCGAAAATTAACAACATTAAGAATGACACTATACTAACATGACCAGTGCATGCTCAGATAGTTCACTGTTGTTTGTGGGAGGGCTCATCTTTGCTTAGATAGTTGTGTTGTGTTTATGCTTGTTTGCGTAGGTCGTGTCCAACACGTATTGTGGTGTATTTTTCTTCGTATTGTGTACCCTATATTGTCAGCTTCCCAGGATTGTCCATTTTTGATTTCCCCTTCGGTATTATCTCACGTTTATTCCCAGACTACCACTTCAGAAGGTCGAATATAATTCTTAAAGACCATTACTGTCAAGGCTAAATTTGTATTCAGAATGTCTGATTGTTAGTTGCCTAACGTCCAGCGACAAATATATCGCACATATTCAGAACGAAAACATGCATAGCTATATATATGCTTATATAGATACACAGAAATGAGGAGGAAATGGGACAACCGGAGCAACGGTTTTGACTGCCAATGGAACAGTTGTAGAGATGGGCATGGTCGAAAAATAGCGTTTTGTATCGGCCACAATGCATATATCCTTCTCCGTGGCACTATCGAAACATATTAGCCACTATATGGTTCACGGTTAGGGTTTCTGTATAATATATAGCCTGATAACTCCACAACCAGAGGGCACCACATATCCACAACTGGGGACCAATTCTGAAGTTTACTGAGGTGTGAAATAAAAACTGGGAACCGACACTAGTAGCCATGGATTCAGAATGTTATATCATGCTGTGGATCTTATCTTCAACCTGCAAACGAAAATCCTGTTACTCATTTCTAGCAATAGGTTCCTTATATTGGCTTGTTTTACCTTCTACATACAATGATCCTGGTTCACGGAGTATCAATGAGATATTTGCCATAAAGGACCAACAACATTAATTTAGATGGTTTTTAATAGCGTAAGCTTCCCAGTATTGGATTGGAAAAGTAAGCAAAGAAACCCACATTCTCATCAATTACAGAATTTGACAACCGGTTCCGATGCCATGTTTTAATAACAAAGTACGTGGGTTGATTTTGTACCGATACAGAGATTTTAAATTAGTTTTTGCTCTCGTTTGATATTAGTTTTGTTTTAATTTGCTTTGGGTTAGTTCACCTTAGGGATTGTAGATGATTAATAATTAATGCAATTGTAAATAACGTCCGCAGTTAAACGTTATTTGACCGAATCGTGACCTCTTAAATTACGATATTTAATGACAATATTAAAGCTTATTTTTTGCACTGTAGTAACACGAATTAATGATCCATTCCCCACGAGAGCTGTAGTTCATTAGATTATGGTTTGATGATAATTATATATTGTGAATATAAAGATGATACTCTATTGATAATAAAAGTCTACCAACCAAACACAATCCCAAGATCCTGCAGGGGATATTAAGTTTCATTAAAATTGTCAATGATCCACCTCTTTGCAAGCAAAGCAATGTTTGAGATTTCAAATTCAGAAACATATGTGTGCAATACAGTGAATCTGTCTTTGAAGATTGGAGGGAAAACGCTTCCAAATTGTAAAAGCAAATTATTGCTGCTTATTTTTCAAACGCTTGTGTATTATGTGTCTTTACGTTTTGAGTTCCATAGTGTGGTGTCCATTACGGTTTCCGCATAAAAACGATGTTCGGTTCTTCTTTACCTCCAGTTGTCCTATTTACGTTATTTGTGTTTGTTTGCGTATAGTGGTGTCGGTCATATATTGTGTTGTGCCGTGTGCCCTATGTTGCCAGTTTCTCTGGATTGTACATTTTCGATTGCCCCTTCGGTATTCTCTAACGTGTATTTGTCTATTGAAATTACTTGCCTCAAATGATTCATCTTCATATTTAGATGATACCTATTACATTTCATCAACATTTGTTCATCAGTTAAGTTGCTGGGGTGCTTTTGTTTTCTTTTATTTATTTATTTATTTATTGCATTGCAGGATTTGCTAGTTATCATGACAATGATTATATATTTATTCTTGCCGTGAATGCATTTTCATATAGCTGAAAAACTGTTCATTGGACATTAAAGTACAATCAATCAATCAATCAATTATCAATTTTACCAGCTATTTATAGACAATAAACACAATGTGTCTACATTTTGACCAATCAATCAGTGGAAACCGATCAAATTCATAAAATATATTGTATGTTGTCACTATTTGTGTGCTTAGCATATTATATTCTTTTTTCTATTCTATACATATTACAAATGAGGTTGTATTTAACTCTGTATCCAATCAGAAGTAGTTATCAGAAAGTGGCATTTTTTTTCATAATGTAATAACATTGTTGTCAGATAGCAAGAATGGCTTGACTGCAAGTGTTTTTAATATATGCGATCGCAGATAACCACCAACAGTACACTAACCTGTCATAATAACTCCCGACTTTTGGACTAACAGCTAATCTAAGAACGGCGTTGAACTCGTGTGTTCCTTAAGAGTAACCAGTTCATGCTCCACCAGTAGCACTCGTCGTGTTACTCCTTTTTGAAATCGACTCAGGAAAGGGCGTGATTATGATTTTGTCACACTGAATATATCTATTGTCATTTGTGACATATATATTGCGCGATGACTTCAACCTTACTGACCGCCACGATATAACTGAAATATTGTTGAAAGTGGCGTTAAGCCCCATCAAGCAAACAAACAAACAAACAAAATCAACCTTATCACTAGTAGAGATTACTTTACTATCTTTCTCGTTAGCACGCATCTTCTATCAAGGAAGCACATGAGAGGAATCAGAAGCCCTGGAATATCGGATCAACTGAGATATATATACTCCATATAGAGATGTTGCTGGAATGTTACTACATATAACTGGACAAT
>JYMV01040983.1_pt1 | contig 10005 bp, 6 predicted proteins | sample 338911 | NCBI WGS metagenome assembly JYMV01 (sample SAMN03354496, study PRJNA234377) | hydrothermal vent metagenome | biome: Deep sea; feature: Hydrothermal plumes at the Eastern Lau Spreading Center, Western Pacific Ocean; material: Seawater | place: Tonga | collected 2009 | depth 2000 m m
TATCGCTCTGGAGGCGATTCAGTGTTTTTAACAGGCTTAATTCATGGGGGCTTAGATGATCGCTTTGATTTTCAATTGATGAGCGTATCCCTTCAAGACAAGGCGGGCTTAGACTATATTGCTGGGTCGTATCACGCTGTTGGTAACGATGGGCGTCATTTTGATGTAGCAATCAATGATGAGGGCAGCGCATATTTTCAAGGGAACCGATCACGCTCGAAAGTACTCGTTGACGCTATCCACGAAGCATCTGACCATATTCCGGTGATGGCTGATTACGAGATCATCAAAGCAAAGCAACAAAAGCCTGTTAAAAACACTGAATCGCCTCCAGAGCGATAAATAATGGCTTTTTATTAGTTTTTTCGCGATTCAGAGTTACACTTCACGAAGGTATACCCGTGAAGAGGATTCTTACAATTCTAAGTGGTCTCATGTTGGCCATGTCTATCAACGTATCTGCGTTTTCACAGATTCGAGTTGTAAGTTACAACTCTGCGCAATTTAATGGAGATGCAACTGCTATGGCTGAGGTTCTTCAAGCAGCATCAGCAGATGACAGCCACGGCTTTGCAATTCCTGTGTCAATTTTTCTTTTCCAAGAAGTTGATGAAGCGGAATTGTCAACACTACAGAGTGTTGTTGGTTCGAACTACACCATGGCGACGTTTACCGATCAAAACGACTCGAGTTGGGGTGGGGCGCAAGCGATGTTCTATGACTCCACGCAGTTGATTGAAGTGGTTGAAGAACACGAAGATATCTTTACTGGGGCAGGGCGGCACGCGGATAGATGGGCATTAAATGTAACTGATTACGCTGGGAAACGAATCTACGTCTATAGCATGCACTTAAAAGCATCATCTGGGTCAGACAATCAAGAAACGCGCAGGCAGGGTGCGGAGAATGTTCGTGATGACATTATTGGGCTACCTCTTGGCAGCCATGTTATTGTAACTGGCGATATGAACTTTTATTCTTCAAATGAACCTGCCTATGATTGGTTTACGAATGCTGGTGCTGGTCAAGTTATCGATCCACTAGGAGGTGGGAGTTGGTCTGGCGGAACACATGCGATCAAGCACACGCAGTCGCCACTCTTAAATCAGGATGGTGGACTCATTGGAGGCGGCTTAGATGATCGATTTGATTTTCAATTTCTCTCCCCTTCGATGTTAGATGGTGGTGGGTTTGATCTCATCGAAGGCACATATCGATCGTTAGGAAACGATGGAGATCATTACAACCAAGCGATTAATGCAGGAAATAACTACTATTTTCCAGGCGATACACCGCGAGGCAACACGCTTGCAGATGCGTTAATTATCGCATCTGATCATTTGCCACTCATTGGAGATTATCAAGTACCGGCGATACTCGGTTGGGATTGGAACCAAGAGGCAAATCGAGTTCTTGTTGACGCAGATACGTCTATTGAGTTTATGATTCAGAATGACGCACCGGTTTCATTCAGTGAAGGTGCTGATATGTTGCATGTAGATGTAGTTGCAAAAGGAGACCTCTCAGGGAGTGGTTCAGTTTCCGTTGCAGCATTAAGTCCACCTGAAATGATTTCATTTCCTGTTGATACGACAAGTGTGGGAAATTGGAATGCAGTCGTAACTCTCACTTCTACAAGTCCCGAAACTCAGACAACTCCTGAAAAAATTAATATTAACGGAGAAGTCATAGCGCACGCAAACGCTTCATTTTCAAATACCCAGGATATTGATTGGTATACACACGAAGTATCTTTTGTACAAGGAACTGGTGTGCAGTCATTTTATATTTGGATGTTCAACTATCAATATGATGGAACACAGTCGTTCTTGGAAGTGGACAATGTTTCCACCCCAACACCTCCAATTATCTACGAAGGGATGTCTATTTCGAGCATTGGTTCGATACCATCCTTGATTACTTTTAACATAGATACAGATCAGCATGCACCCGATATCTATTCTTCTCAGATGCCGATTGAAGTTTCAGATGAAGATTTACTTGGTGAGGAAACGGGCATTTCGATGTTAGCATTGCATGTAGAAATTATTGCTAGCGAGGCCTGTGAGGGGGACATCAACGGGGATGGTGAAGTCAATGTAGAGGATCTTCTGGTTTTGATTGGGGCGTGGGGGGGCGATGATCCAGCAGCAGATCTCGATGGTAATGGCACTGTAGGCGTCGGTGATCTGCTTTTATTGATTGCTGCGTGGGGTGCATGTTAAAAAAAAACCTGTACTTACCTATTTTCTCTTTGTTTTATTAAGTTATTGATCTATTCTAGGGCTTGGTGAAGAGAAATACATCGTGTGACGAACACGGACTAATTAGGAGAGAAAAATGAAAATTTCAATAACGTGCGCCTTGGGAGCAATCTTAGGTCTTTCGAGTCTTGCTATTGCAGGACCAAATGATGTTTGGTTGAATGAAATACATTATGACAACTCAGGTGCAGATGTTGATGAATTTCTTGAGATCTCAGTCGGTTCTGCAATTACTCCAACGGACGTTGTTGTTCACCTTTATAACGGCAACAACGGAACCGTATACAACACCCTATCCGTTGGGCCACCCGGCGCGGATCTTGTTGAAGGTCAAACGCAAGGTGGCATGACGCTCTATTGGGGCGGCGTATCAGGGATCCAAAATGGTTCCCCAGATGGCGTTGCGATCTCTGTGTTAGGCACAGTACTTCACTTCGTGAGTTATGAAGGCGCGTTTACTGCGACCGACGGTCCTGCTGCTGGTATGTACTCAGAAGATATTGGTATCACTGAGCCAGGCTCAACACCCTTGGGTTCTTCGATCGGTCTCAAGGGTTCAGGTTCTTCTTATGGTGATTTTACTTGGACAACCTTTGTTGTCCAGTCTGCTGGTCAAATAAATTATGAACAAGTCATTACAGATGGTGGTGGCGGAGGCCCCGTTACGCACAACATCGAGCAATCAGGTTCGACTTTTAATCCTGACTATATCGAAGTGATGACAGGGGACACGATTATCTGGACAAGAACAGGTGGTAATCACACAGTCACCTCCGGTGCAGATTGTATTCCTGACGGACAGTTTGATTCTCCACTCGATGGCAAGGTGCTTACTTTTGAATGGGTTGTTCCTGGTGACGCTCCATCAGATGTACCGTACTTCTGTACACCACATTGCACTTTTGGCATGGTTGCCATGATTGCTGTCCTTGATGGCACAGAACCAGACAGTGATGGCGATGGATGGCCAGACTCTAATGACAATTGTGTTGATGTGTACAACCCAGACCAAGCAGACTGCAACAATGACGGTGTCGGCGATGCATGTGATCCAAACGCTGTTGACTGCAATGGAAATGGTACGCCGGATGAATGTGAGAATTTTGCGGATTGCAATGAGAACAATATTCCAGACGAATGCGACTTAGCAGATGGAACGCTCCACGATGACAACAACAATGGATACCCTGATGAATGTGAACTTCCCCCAATTGCACTACAACTACAGGAAATACGAATCGATCAGCCTGGTGCTGATGATGACGAGTATGTAGAAATTCGTGGTGACGAAGGCATCAATCTTGATGGCGTCTTTTACATCGTGATTGGCGACGGTGCCGGTGGTTCAGGTGTTGTTGAAAACATCACGGATCTTACAGGCATGGTCATTCCCACTGGAGGCACTCTCCTTCTTGCCGAAGATCTAGATATCTTAGGGATGGCGACTCCAGATTACATCGTGAATCTAAACTTTGAAAACGGTGACAACGTCACACACTTCTTGTGTATGAATTTCTATGGATACCTCCAACAAGATCTTGATACAGACGATGACGGTATTTTAGATGCTGAACCATGGACAGGAACAATTGACGGTGTTCGAATAGTTGGAGATACCTCTAGCGACGCTGTCTACACATACGTGATGGATGAAGAAGTTGGTCCAAACGACGATGGGTATGTGCCTTCCCATGTCTATCGCTACACCAGTTCGTGTGGCAGCTATATGTACGGAACATATGACCCATATGATCCAGATTCTGTGGACTCCCCAGGATCAGAGAATCCACCGTGTCCAAATCCTTGCCCAGCAGATCTCGATGGCAGTGGTGTTGTAGATGTTGCTGACCTACTCGAATTGATTGCTGGTTGGGGTGGAAATGATCCAACACATGACATCGATGGGGATGGCAGTGTTGGTGTTGGCGATCTATTAATTATTATTGCTGCGTGGGGTCCCTGCTAAAACAGGGAGCTTCGGGAAACCAAGAGAGAGGAGACCCCTCACGCTTAGCAGCGACCCACCAGAAATGGTGGGTCGCTTTATTATTCGGTGTTTCGTTCGTCAGTGAGGCATTCGAATTACTCTTGCTACCTGTCACATTGCCTGGTTCCCTCGATGACACCGTGTCAGACACCAATGTGTGCATCATCTTCGTGAATCCAACCCTTTGAACCATTTGGCAGCAAGATGTGCAACCAATTGGGTCGCTGTTCTATGATTTGGAATTCAACTCCCTCGTGGATTGGTTGGGAGAACATCGGTGCATAGTTCGTTCCGTTTCCTTTTCGTATGATGACCTCGCTTGCAGTAAGCACGCCGTGGTTTTGGTGTTGATCCGCAATATTTGCCCCAACACTGACACCCATTGCAATTGCAAATAAACCTAGCCCTGCTGTTATAGATTTAAATCCGGGAATTTCTCTAAACAGACGAACTGTAATAAGAACCCAACATGTACTCCACGTAAGAATTCCAAGCAGAAGACGCACTTGGGTTGGAAGCGATTCATGCCAGAACGCAAGGCGTTCCAAAAGAGTGGTTGTCGTGGTATTCTTGATTTGATCTTGGACGAGGGTTCGTGCATGCTGTAAATTTGCCTTTAGCCGACCATCGGATGGAATAAAACGCGCAGCCGATCTATATGCAGCGATCGCCTCACCAATCTCGCCCGCTTGTATGTTTGCATTTCCAAGGTCATACCAAAGGCGGCCATTCTCAACGCCATCGTTGACTAGAATTTGAAACCTCTCGACTGAGCGGCGAAACGATTCTCTTGCAGCAACAGGATCTGCAGTTTGAAGGGTTACGCCATGATCATAGGCTGCTTGTGCTTCACTGAACACAGCAATTTGTTGCTCTCTTGTCAAATGGACATCTGGTGAGACCCACGAGATCAAACAACATGTAGTGATAGTAAGAAAATTCATCGCAATGCCTCCATGAGCGAAGAAGCATCTTTGGCAATGGTCGTATCTGTAAGTCCTCCAAATTGCTTCGCATCACATCGCCTTAGCAATTCGCAGATTTCCTCTGCAACGGTATCCCCTTTTGTTCTCACATGTTGTAATTCTCTCAGAGCAGTTGAAATGGATTGGACTTGTTCTTCGCCTTCTAATGTTGCAGCATGTTTGATGGATGTTGCAACGCGTTTGACTCTGCCCTTGGTGGAAAGGCCAAAAGTTCTGGAGCGTCTCCCGAGCCACAGTGAACCAAGGACGCATACAAACAAGAGTGGGGGCGCAGTTACAGTCGTGATCAGAAGTGGCGAAAGCGTTACGCGTTGTGAATTAAGAAGATCATTGCCGGTGTAGTTCGCTAGAATTCCGCCTTCAACTTCAGTAAGTTTTGTGTGTTCTATATTAGATAATCCGGAGTTGCTACCAACCAAATCGCCAGCTGAGATTGTTACAACTGCTTCAACAGAAACAGGGATTGAATTGGTCCACACTGTTTTGTATGTAAGGCTCACGGGATCAAAACTCGTCATTGGGAGGGGAGGAATTTCTGTCGTGGAATCATTGCGAGGGCGAATAGATTGCGTAAAAATTTTGGTTCGTCCATCGACGACACCACCAAGTGGAGTATCGGGTACACGGAAATGATCGGTTAAGGCAGCAACTCGATCAATACGCGGGGGTGAGAGAAAGTCTAGGTTGATGGGTCCAGAACTACGATCAGTCACACGCATCGTGATGGTAATTGGCTCACCTACTTTTACATGTGTTGGTTCTGCAACCAATCTGAAATCATACGTGCCTACTGCGCCGCTGTACCAAGGAGGTTTGTCTTTCGATGGTGGCGTGAGCACTTCTATGACAGGCAATTCGCCTTGAGCGGTGATGAGATGAAATTGTTCAACTTTTAGCGAATCACCACCAAAGAAACCAATGCTTCGTTCTCTTACAAGCGAAAGCGGATAATTCATTCGTACTGATACAGGTTTCATATGAAATGGACCTGCTGTTTCAGGCCATTTCGTAGCGTGAACTCCAAGCACATAAAAAGTTGTTGGGATACCAGCATCCGTTTTACCTTGCACCTGTTGTAGAGTGATATTCCCTTCGTCGATGGCATCTTTAAAGATGCCAAACTCACCATGTAAGAATGTCGCCATATCTCTTGCACTGAGTGTCACACCGAGTGTTGGGTCGGTGAACGCTTCAATAAAAACTCTCAATGTAAGGTCAATTGGTTGGCCTAGATATACATCCTCACTCGTGCCGGTGATTTCGACTTTAAGTACACCACCAGTTGGAGGTTGTTCGATTGAAATCACGCGTGGTGTTGATTGAAATGCTTTCCCATCTGCACGGAATGTTAACGCTGGAATTGTAAAAACGCCTACTTCATTTGGAGTGAGGAGAAATGTGATCGCACGTGTATTTGATTGTGTTAGTTTCCCATTGATGATGGTGGTGTGCTGTGAAGTTTGTTCATTTGGTAATTGCTTTATAGAAAACCCTTTGATCTCAGGTATTGTTGGGTCTACAGCAGACTCAACATTCTCAAATACAACAATCAGTTGCATTGGGACACCAACGTATCCGGTGCTTTGTGGCATTTGGATAGAGACCCTTTGCGAGAAGGCTTGCGAAGCAATGATGATGAAGAAGAGAAATGATCGTAAAAGGTTCATGTATGCTTTACCAATCTTTGTGTACTGGAACTCGGCGTGCCGCTCTTCTTGCTGCGAGTAGTTTACGGCGTTGTTGTTCCTTATCACGGATCAACTGTAGTAACCGAGACGCTTCGCTTTTAGAAAGTCTCTCGCCCTCTTCCTTCATGTCCATGCTTTCATCGGGTTCATTGTTTCCTTCTTCGTTTGAAGATTCGAGGTCGCCCTCCTCAAAATTAGGAGTTTCTTGTTCACTTGGAGTGTCCTCACTCCCATTTTGTTTCTCTTCACTTTGCTGCTGAGACTGTTCTGTATCTTGTTGTTGCTGGTCTTCAGACGATTGTTGGTCTTGTGACTCAGACTCTTCGCCATCTTGTTTCTGCTGGGATTGCTCGCCTTCTTCTTGCTTGTCAGAAGGTTGAGCAGCGTCACTTTGTTGTTTATCTTTGGGTTGTTCTCCCGGTTGATCTGCAGAAGATTGCGGGTCATTTGAATCAGATTGTTCGCCGTCTTGTTGTTCCCCTTCCTTTTCTTTGTCAGAATCTCCTTGCTCCTTGTTTTGTTGATTGTCAGCTTGTTCCTCGGCAGATTCTTCGTCCTGCTTCTGCTCTTGATTCTGATCATCTTGTTGTTGTTGTTGTTGCTGTTGTTGTTCCATTTGTTCTTGCATTGCATCAAGTTGTTGCAACATCTTCCAAGCAAGTTCGCCATTGGCGCGAGGATCCATGTCATCGGTATTCTTAGCGATTGCCCGTCGATAACTGTCAATCGTTTTCTTCAATTGGGTTTTGGCATCTTCAAGTGCTATGATCGCTTCTTCTTGGTTCGCTTCATTTGTGGTGCCCTCAAGGTCACGCATCGTTGATTGATACACAGCGTTCCCAAAGTTGTACGCGCAGAACGAAGAAAGTATGGGATCATCAGTACTCGACATCGCGTCTTCAAATGCTTTTGCAGCTTGGTTGTACTGTTTCAAGTTGTAATGTGCGATACCACGGTCATAGTTGATTTCAGCCGCTGGTTCCTTAATGATCGTAATGAGTTCATCAAGCGTCGCTGCAGCATCTTCCCACTGCTGTGAATGCAGTTGTGTTTGTGCAGATTGCAACAATTCTTGCGGTGAAGCAAAGGATAACATGCACGAGAGCACCATTGTAGAAAACATCATGTCGTCACCTCAACTCTGCGGGGGTGTGTACTGCGAGATCGCAAACTCATCCAAGAATCCCCTAGCAAAATGATAAATGCAGGAATCGCAAACCACTGGAACCGAGGGATGTATTGTTCTAACTTGACGCTGTCAAAACTTCGGCCAGAGTCTGTTGCAATCCGTTTCGCATAAATAGAAGCAAGGTCTAAATTCGCAGTTCCTGCAGGTATGAAGACGCCGCCACCAGCGTTCGCTACATTGGTGAGTTCGTCAGGGTTCATGATCGACCAAACTTCTTTACCTTCATGGACAATGTATGTAGGCTGACCGTATGTTGTTGTTGGAATACGCGAGCCTGTGTTCGCATCGCCTATGCCTACTGTATAGACTAAGATGCCAAGTTCAGCAGCAGCTGCTGCAGCTTCAACAGGGAAACTACCCATGTCTTCACCATCAGTAAGCACAACAATCGCTTTGTGATCTTGCACATCGTCGGTGAAACTTAATGTAGCAAGGCGAATGCCATCACCGATCATTGTTCCTCCTCGATTAACGCTTCGCGGTGAGATGTCATCAAGAGCAAGACGAAGTGAGCCGTAATCCAAGGTAAGAGGAACCGTTAATGCAGCATCACCAGCAACTGTAATTAAACCAGCACGGTCACTGCCCATCACATCAAGTACATCATCAATGGCAGTCGTTGCTCTTGTAAGACGATTCGGTCGAACATCTTGAGCAAGCATAGATCTTGAAACGTCTAGGACAAAAAAAGTGTCAATCCCTTGTTGTTCAACTTCTTTGTACCGCGTCCCCCAGCGAGGATCGAGAACCGAAAGACAGAGCAGGCATGCAACAGCAATGAGCATGGCAACGCGAAACCTGCGGCGACCATTTGAACTGCTCGTTGTAAGGCGAGTAATCAACCGTGGCGTTGCGATTTTTTTGAGCAGTAAACCCCGTCGCATATACCCAGTGATCAAGGTGGCAACTAACAGCAGTACAGCCCAGAAGAACACGGCGTTGTTTGGATTGTTGAATTGAATGTCCATCAGTCCAGAATCCTATAGATCGTTACTCGCAGCATTGCGTCAGCGAGCATGAACACAAAAGCGACGAGCAGCAGTGGGGGGATCGTGAATCCAGCAAGTTGTACACTTTGCACAGCCATATCTACATGGTTTACATATGTTCGTTGTGTAATTTCAGTGCGTTCCATTTTGTCGATCTGTGCATAAATTTCTTCAAGTGATTCTGTGTTCGTTGCGCGGAAGTATTGACCACCAGTTGTGGAGGCAATAGCACGAAGTGTTTCTTCGTCTATTTGCACACGTTGGTTGCGCATGACAGTTCTACCAAAGAGATTGGTGGTTGGAATTGGTGCCCATCCGTTTGTACCAGCACCAATCGTATAGACCGTGATGTCCATTGCTGCTGCGATGTCCGCTGCTGTTTGTGGTTCAATATCGCCCCGATTATTTTCACCGTCCGTAAGCAGAATGATGACTTTGCTTTGTATTGAGTTACCAGATTCAGATGTAATTCGTTCATCCAAAGATGAAAGACGTTCTACTGCAAGGGCGAGGGCATCTCCTATAGCAGTACCATCTTCTGCACGCTCGGTAACAATGTTGATACTTTGCAGAACATCACCCACGAGAAAGTCATGATCAAACGTCATTGGACAATTGCTATCTGCAAAACCAGCAAACGTAACAAGCCCAATGAGGTCGCCGCTTCTGCCCTCGAGACTTCCCATGCCCTTGATGAAATCACCAGCGACTTTTCGAACTGCTGTGAGACGATCAACAGCACGGCCATCAATGGTAAAGTCATGCGCGTTCATGCTTGATGAACGATCAACAACAAGTTCAATCGCAACGCCGTCTGCCGCCTGCTGTATCCGTTCAAACCTTTTTTGAGGTCTTGCGATACAAATGATCAGAAATACAATTGCCAAGGTGCGTACAACAGT
>JYMV01041053.1_pt1 | contig 10005 bp, 4 predicted proteins | sample 338911 | NCBI WGS metagenome assembly JYMV01 (sample SAMN03354496, study PRJNA234377) | hydrothermal vent metagenome | biome: Deep sea; feature: Hydrothermal plumes at the Eastern Lau Spreading Center, Western Pacific Ocean; material: Seawater | place: Tonga | collected 2009 | depth 2000 m m
TATCTTGCTTCACTTGTGTTGTTTTGTATTTACGAATTGTTATTTGTTGTGTTCCCTCTTGTTAGTTGGATGTTTGTGTTTCACTGGGTTTATTTTGTTTACTTGTATCTGGCCTCTTGTTTTCTGTCTAGATGCACTGTCTCTTCCTCAGTTTTCTCCATATAATGTTGAATAAATAAACGTTAGAGAAAACCAAAGAGGCAATCAAGAATGGACAATCTAGAGAAATTGACAATATTCGGTACACATGGCACAGGACGAAGACAAAAAAAAAATATTACATATAAACCTTAAAAAATGAGATACAGACTGACCCCGACCAACAACCGGACGTGAACCTAGGTGCCTTGGGAGAGAATGAGTGAGTGATTGTTGTTTAATGCCAACTCAGCAATTTGTCAGCTATATTATGATAAGAACAAGTTATTTTCAATGAAGTGATGAGGAAGTCCGCTTTGTCTTACACCTACACACTGACTTGGATCTTTATAGAGATAGCTCACTGGAACAACTGTCCACAGATAGACATGTCGCTCCCTCTGACACATTATCCTGATTCCGAGCCAACCAGTCTTTGCTCTTTCTCTTTAAAGCTGGGCGCTTAGCGCAGAAGCAACAAATACCAATTTCATAGTTTTTGGTTTGCTCGGACCGGGGCTAAATTACATACTACCACACTCGTGAAAAGCACACTAACCATTACGCCATCGATGCGAGTTACCGATTGGTGCGGATTGAATAAAAGAATGATCCGCATGCATTCACTAAAACAATCGAAAACGATAACAAGCAAAATTATAACAGTTTGCATCCCATTATGAATGAAGAAGCGAACCTCAGTCAACAACGACTGTAGTACAAACATGAAGCAAAAACAACAAAACACAAACTCAAATACTAAAAGCTCTAACGATGAAGAAGAAGTGAGACCAGGTTCTCTCCCCCCATTAATGATAATATGTTATAAAATTATAATTCTCAAAACAAACTAGGGAAGCATAGCTCAACAAGGGTCTATTGAAGTTTTATCTGCAGCCATTAGGTAGAACTGTATTACAAGTACTTATTATTAATCCCATTGAATAATTGCACACAAAAATTGAAATAAATTAAAATGTACATTCTGCAGAAAGGGAAGCAACTCGCATTCAATTCTGAATATGTCTGCTAGGGTTATCTACCTTCCATTGTGAATATTTACAATGGACGTTAGCATAGAACTATAAAGGTAACACCATTTAACAATGGATGATATATTGAATTGACACAGACACCTGTTCATGTCCATGATATAGCGTAGATAGGAATATGTTAAGCAATAAATAGTTTTTGATTGAACATTGAACTTTGTGTATTGTCATAGTAGATTATGGTATGGGAAATGCAAAATCGATATATAAAACTGTGTGTCAAAAACTTGCTTGCATACATCTCTAGATGTCATTGTAATTATTAGTGAAGCTAATGTACAGCACCCTCAGGTATAGGCAGCCGTACCTGAGTTTGACCATTGTGTTGAGGTTGTTTGGATTGTTTGTTTCACAATCCTTTTCAATAAACCTTTGTGAAGAGATACTTAAAAACAAGGGGACAATCATGAGAAACTGACAACATATGGCACACCAGACTAAGAATGCAAAAACACCACACAATATGCGTTGAACATCACTAAGTGAAAACAAACACACATAACGTAAAGAAGACGTGCGTCCTGCTACAAACAACTGGAGGTAAATACGAACCGAACATAGCTTTGTATGCAGAAATCATAACGCAAATAACAACATGGAACTCAAAACGTAACGATGCATATCAATAAACTCCGGAAAAAATGCGCTTAATCCTTATAATTCTGTTACTAAGTTTTTTTTTCATTTGTTTTGAAAATGTACCTTTGGGGATCCCCAGTTTGCACACATACATTCCATTGATGTGCGTCGGCCATGAAAAACAAAATGAACTAACCTTGTTTTCCTACATTGATAACTAGACAGTGATGTAGTTAAGTTACTGATATTTTCCAATTTGATGGCATTATGCATTTAGCTACTCAAACAAGTAAAATGCCCACAAAATCGTAAAATAAATCAGTAACCAGCTTGTGTCAATCAGCGTCCCTTGTCACATGATGACGATATATTACAAAAATCAAAGTCGATAGATGGTTGTCTTAAGTTTTTTTTTCCGAATTGTTTTTATTGTCAACAATACAAGCTCTTTTTTTCATTGGCATTTATTTTTTTATTTCATATATAACAATGATTGTCGATTATTAACAATAAACATTGTTTCTTTTATCTTTTTTTATTATCTGGAATCCAGGCCGCCATTTTGCTTACATTACGAAAAAAGTAGTGCGTTGAACATCGTCTATCGAAAAATAAACTAATAAAACCCCGCTTCCATAAGCGCCTATAGCCAATCAGAAAATAGAATTTCTAATTATGCAAATCATATAAGAATTATAATAGGATAACACAAAAAAAAACTAAAATGATGAGCAGCACCAAATTATTCGGGTTTCCAATTTTGTGAATTTGAGCGAACCTGATAATGCGTTTTTCCCGAGTTACCGTTGAATAATGTAAAGGAGGAATGTTACTTTTAGCTGGTCCCGTTTTTTTGTCTAAATTGTGAATGTATGTACCGTTTCTTCGTCAGTTTACAAAGTATATTTTTTAAAATAAATAACGGATAAAGAAAACCGACGTAACAATCCAAAATGGACACTCCAGAGAAACTGGGAAAATGTTATACATAAGACAACAAAACATAACACAGAAACCTAAAAAGATAAGGAAAACAAACATCGGATGCTAAACACTACACCACTGATGCTCGGTAAATGTAAAGCATGAACCAGTAAGGATGACTGGACTGTCAAGAAGACCACAATGAAAACAAATTAAACTCTTTAAATGGACAACGAAAACTGAATTTGAATCAAACCGATTCACGGGCAATGTCCTCATTGCGATTCACTGTAAATAATAAACGACACGAACGAATCACATCTGCTAAGTTTTTTTATGTTTCAAAATACCTTCATACGAAATGTTACCATTAATATTTATGACAATAGTGTGCTGAACATTGATTTATATTATAATATAGTGCATAATAGCATAGTGAATATTTCCTATAAGTGTCACATGTTTTAACACACATTCAGGACAGGTTCCAGTTTTTCTTCTGTATATCTCTGGGTTTGTCCAATTCATACAGTTGGATTTGTCAGCTTGTATCCGTACTGATGTTTGCTTACATTATCAACAAACAACAAAACAACTTTATGTTACCATGTGTCAACTCACTGTAATACGACGATTGAGCAAACATGATCGTATTCGAGCTATTTTGGGTGGTACATGCTGGTCCCGCCGAAAATATTGTTGCTAGAGGTTTGGTGTGCTCCCACATACTATATGATTCCATCGGAGACGCTTTCAATTGGCTGGTAACACTTGGGATTATCATGGCCCCAGATGATCACGCGTAACATCACCTCCCCAAGACCCTCATTTTAGGTTGTTGCACATCATAGATCGTCTCCATAATTTTGTTCAAGCATTTTATTTGCCAACATTTTATTGTGATGTATAGCTTGCTTTAAGCATACTCTGTGTATCATATCTTATATAGAATATCAACAAACATATATTACAAAGGTACTTAAATCCTGACCTACACGTATTATTGTTTAGATACCTCCAATTTGTTCTTTAATCTATTCTTTATCATATTCCCCTAGATATACCCTGAAGTGTTTTCAATATATATCTTACACAAAGTCCCGGATTATTACCTGTGATGGACTTTGATCTTTTTACTTCAAGTCGTCATGCAGACATCACTAGGTACATATTCACCTACAATAAAGACTTTCTAGTGTCAATGCACGTAGATTAATAGAAGTAATTACATTAATGCTTAAAAATAACAAATAAAGAAATAATTAGTGTAATCTTAATTGACAAATTATCTATTATAACATGCATTGATTACCTTATTGGTAGCGTTCGTAACTCTTGTAGGAAATTTGAGAATGTGCGTCGTTTATGTCGACACCGTTATCATTACCGAATAATTAAAACCGAGCCAAAATGGACGACATTAAAATGTCTGCATTTAATTCCATGGTTATACTTGAACATGTATTAAGGAAAAACAAATTATACATATCTCCTGCCAACTAATCATTTTATTTTAATTATTGCGATGACATCTTTCAATTATTGTAGACCCTTTAAATCTACTGCTTTAACTTTTTCATTATGTGCAGGGACACAAACTGATCGCATTCATAACACAAATTAATGCAACATCTGTTGCAGCAGCATGCTATTAGCCAAGACCGCCCACAATTACATCAAGTTCCTCAAAATTATATGAAAAGGAATACAAGACGTACATGATAAACACAAGTTATCATTAACACACCCTTGTATGTGGTCATAATTCAGAGTAATGTTTCTGGGGGGAGGACGATTACAAATAAAATAATATGAAAAACACCGGCTTAATAGCTAATAGCGTCCATTAACAAGATCGACTGAAAATAAATTGCATACTAATTATATCACTTTTTACAATATTGTTGTGTATTTTTTCAATATTTATAACTCTCTTATTAGTATGTATGTACTATAATTGTTAGGTTATCTAAAATCAAATCATGGGTTAAAGAAAACAGAACGAATACTTAGCATTCTGTTCTACCGCTTGCTATCTTTTTCACATATGTTCTTACAAAAACATGGAGCATACATCTAAGATCTAAATTACCTTGGTATTTGGATTAAGTTGTTGGAGTTTAATGCCACTTTCAACAATATTTCAATATATCGTGGCGGTCAGGTTTATGTTTTTTAAAGGATATGTTGGATTGTGCACAACAAATATCTACTCCTTTTGGATCAAACTATTTTACTTCATTTTAGAAGTAGCATTGATAGACCATTAAGCCTACCTCAATCTCCCGGTATTAGTAACTATTTCAGTATCCCGGAAAAAAATATATACTCAATAATTGGGGGTTTATGAAAACAAAATATTTTTGATGAAGTGGTGTTTATTTTATTTGTATGTTATATAACTGTTACGTGCCGACATACCATCGCATTTTTACGGCAAAGATAGCTTTTCAAATGATGTTTTACCAGTATTTGGCTTTTATTTATTTTAATTACCTGGGAAAATATTTTCTGGTGCACGACTACGGAGGTGCTTAATTTCTTCGAAAACGTCGAAATATCGCGGGCTAAATTCCACGAAATACAGAAAACAAATAACGCTCATGACGTCACAATGACGTCAAATACGTATCGATTTTCTTGAAAATAAGTTTTAACATCAAAAGTATGATGTCTATAAAATAAAATACATCAAATAGTAATCAAGTATTTTCTGAGATAATGATTCATTAAATATGGGGTCATATATGCCACTTATAGTCCCCAGTTCTTTTTATCGCATTGACACCGGAATGCATGGACTGAGTTTTTCTCCTGGTTTCAATGTGCAAAAACTGTATTTAAAATAAATACAATTATTTACAGAAACAAGTTATTTACTGATGAATTTCATTACTTGAAATGAATCATAAAATGTAGAGATTGTGTATATATACATAATGGTCTCATATATACATTCAGAAGAGTGAACATATTGAGTTTAAGGGTCTGACCGAGGCTATGAATAAATCAATATTTAACCACCTCCACAATCCTCCACCAACAAAATATTTTGATACAATAATTAACCCTCTATGCTTAAAACAACTGCTCAATTTGGTGTTGGGGGAAGACTGTGGAGGTATATAAAATAGCTAAAATGTACATCAATTTTTTTTATTTATATGTCATTTATAGTCCATTTTTAGCATTATCCGTCTAATTATGATGTCATTATGATCTCACGGAAGGATATATTTGTTGACAATTTGTTGATATAAAAATTAAATTAGTAAATTGTTTTTATTCTATGTCAAGCATTATTTTTTAATAAAATGTGTGGCCAGTTTTGCACCTTAACGCCTCTCCCTCTTTGTCAAATGTGTCATTCTCCTCCACCCCAATAAAGAACACTTCCTTATATACACTGGATCTAGACCAAGATATTCTTCTTTTCTCTTTAAAATCGAAATTTTGACATTGTACTATATCCCATCTCCCCCTTTTGTTTAATGTTTGTCAAATAGCTATTCTTCTCTGTGTTATTTATTTTGTTGTTATAATCTATATTCAGTTTCCCTCTGCAATATTTTCTTCATCCTAAGCGGATATATTAATTTTAATTAGATAAGACTTTATATAAATATCGTTAATGATAAAAATAATAATAATAATTATTATAATAATAATAATAATAGTAATAATAATTGTTGTCAATATATCACGATAATTCAACTAGAACGGAGGTATGTACTAAATAATAGTATATCGATCGCTTACTTGTAGGCTAGTATGACTCACCAGGCCATTGCATACCACTTTAATGTGTCTAGATTAACCATTTCAAGGCTGATGATTCGTGTTCAACAAACTGGTAGGGCTAATGACAAACCCCGTAGCGGCAGGATGCGTGTGACGTCACAACGTCAAGACAGACACATGCGCATTATTCACCTCTGGAACTTCATGATAACGGCTGCGGACGCTCCCAGTAGAACACCTAGTCTAGCAAACGTCCAAATTGCCGGTCAGACTGTTTGCAGAAGATTACGTGAATCTGGAAATCGAGCAAGGCACCAGGTGGTAGGACCAATCCTTCAGCAACACCATAGGACAGTGAGACTAGCCTGGGCTCGTGCACGCCATCGTTGGAGGGCTTCACATCTGGCAACACATCCTTTTAAGTCATGAATCCTGATGTTCACTTCCGTCGTTTAAGCAATGGACGTCATCGTGTGTACCGCAGGTATTGGGAATGTTCAACAGACCAGTATGTGTACGATTCCGACCGTTTTGGAGCCGGAAGTGTTATGGTATCGGCTGTTCTGGAATTTATCATGATGGTCGCACTCAGCTCAAAATTGTACATGGGCCAATGAATGCCGTTCAATACAAAGACAACATTCTTGATCCTATCGTTGTGCCCTTTCTACAACAGCGAAACTGTGATCACGTCTTTCAACATGACAATGCAAGATGACACATGGCTCGTGTTTGTCAATACTTTCTGAACCAGAATCACAGCCGTGTTCTTCCTTGGCCGGCATTTTCACCGGATATGATTTTTGTTTATTTATCTCTCTATGTAAGAAATATTGAGCATCAAACCCTTGCATCGTTTCTTTTCTTGACTAGTGTATAAGGATATCACGCAGACACATACACATTTAGTCACATGAAATCACCTAGTTACCGTGTTAAACTTGAGTTCTGTTTAATGATAATCAGCTCCTGTTCCACTACTTGTTCCTTCATTGTTTTATATTGTAAGGTGTTTGGATAGATTAATCACTTATATAGATAATTATAATGGTAATATCCTTCTCGTTACGGACAAACCTCATATGTTTGCTTGACCAGTTTTCGTGATATATTTCTTTGCTTTATAACTATTGTTTCAACACAGACCATTAGTGTCATATCTGAGAAGCTGTTGAACAACATGTGTCATCATTGTTTTCATGGAAAGGTAAGAAAGCGCCCTAATCTGCTGTCACACTTACATGACGTTAATAAAATAAAAATATATTACACCGTAGCGACAGTTCGCTGATCAAAACAACTTTGGAGAGCTCAGAAGATAGAACACAATAAAAAAAAACTAGATGTTCCAAGGAGCATGTAATTGTTCATTTGGATTTCAATTTGACTGCTAAATTTTGCATTAAAAATCAACCAATTTGTTTTTTACACATGGTAATACCATTTATCTTAGATTGAGGATAGGGTTTCACATATAATGGGCAAACTAAAGGTTATTTCAGCTCGAAATATGCAGAATCAGCTTAAATCGGCTGAACGGAAAACTTCACACAAAAAGCCAAATGATATGACATGTAGCTGTAGTTAAAATGTATGCTCACTTTGACATATAATGATGCATCAATGGATATTTGAATTTTGAAGGGGACAGCCTTCGCAAATTTGCTTTAATTTGGTTCAACGTTAAAAGAAGAGAAGAAGAACATATATTTAAATGTGATTATTTATCATGCAATGCATAATTTGCAAAATCAGTGTAAATTGACTGAAGAAAAACTTCACAGAAAAACCCTAAAGATATGGTATTACCCAGTGTCATATACCAGCAGTTGAAATTTGAGCTGATATTGTCAGAATATATAGCGGCAATACACAATAACAAGCAAAACTGTCTATTGTTGGTGACGGTCGTCATCTTTAATGGAGGGTGAGGCTGCCAGACACAACTTTACGACGAGACAACACATGGACCATCGCGGCCAAATTTTGATTAATACCGTTCAACAGGTTCAGCGGATAATATTTCAATTTTCTTCTGTTTTTTCTGTTTTTCATCTATGCTGTGTTAAAATAATGTGGTTAATTTGCATTTCCGGTGGAACACTAGAAAAGGAAACCTTCATAGGAAAAGATACAATAAACTACTCATTGCTATGTAGATTGTAGTTAACATTTGAGCTCATTTTGACTAAAAATAAAGCAGCAATGTATTAATTTAAAAAAAAGGGTTTTCTCAACCAAGTTAACTTTGGATCAGTAATTTCAAAGGAGACAATTTAAATGCTAAAGCTTACGATTGATGTCGGACGGACAGTTGTGAACGCAATGTGATGGCGAAACCAAAACGAGGCAACACCTCCCACCCCAAGAATATTAGTATCAACATTATTTGTTGACTAACAAATTAATAAGAAATTAAAAAAATAAAACTATAAATAATGACAACAATGACATGGCTTAATAAGCAGGATAAACATAATATTAGAAGCTAAAAACAGTAAAACTATAACATAAGCCTACACATGATTGGATCTAAAACTACCTGTGCACTCAATGCCTATCACCACCAAAGTTGTGCAATACCGAAGGGCCAATCAAAAATGGACAATCCAGAGAGACTGGCAGCATGGGGTATACAGGAGGAAGAAAAACAAATCAAAAGCACAACACAATAAATGTACCACTGTACGTAAGCAAACACGAATAACGTAAATAATTGTAATATGAACGATGATGAATAAACGTGTTACAACAGGATTACATTATCATGTAAAATAGTCTAGACTGAGTAAAACATGCTAGAACCGTCCTGATTGTGCATAATAAAAAAAATCACATTCAAACTAAATGTATCAATGATTCAATTCTCGTATATTTTGTCTTCTTTTTTTTCCATCTTGTGTACCCTATGTTTTCCAGTTTCTCTGCATTATCCATTTTCGATTGTCAATTCGGTATTCTCTAATGTGTATTAACTATATATGTTTGCGTTAAAACGTAGATATCTAATTCAGTGCGCATAACGACCTTGTGGAATAGCAATCATCAGGTAAACTAAAGGTTTAACGATTGGGAAAAATAAACTTTAAAAGTCTTTGGTAGCAGGAAAAATAAAGGACCTAGTCGCTAAACAGTATAGCCAATTGGTCACCTATGTCCGAAGGAGGAGCACTTTGCTTGCGTGTATGTGTCGAACATGATTACGCATATGTTCCACTCGACGTAAAAACTTCCCGATCCTTTCCTCATTCATGAATTATCACCGGGTTGTTAATTTGATTAACACGAGTGTCACTAGTGGAGCAGGAACTGCTTACCTTTCCGGAGCACCTGCATTCACCGTCGGTTATAAGTGGTGTTCGCGTTACTCGATCTTTAGCTTTATGTGTATGTTTTGTAGATCGCTGTTTGTCCTTTTGCCTTTTTTCGTTTGGCCATTTTGTTGTCTGTCCTTCGATTTACGGATTCTGACTACCCGGGTGGTATCTTCAAACTCGTCTTGCAACTATCGCCCCGATCACTCATCACTCAATATTTACTCAAACTGTTGGCAGTTCATGTTACCTCTTTA
>JYMV01021373.1_pt1 | contig 10004 bp, 5 predicted proteins | sample 338911 | NCBI WGS metagenome assembly JYMV01 (sample SAMN03354496, study PRJNA234377) | hydrothermal vent metagenome | biome: Deep sea; feature: Hydrothermal plumes at the Eastern Lau Spreading Center, Western Pacific Ocean; material: Seawater | place: Tonga | collected 2009 | depth 2000 m m
CCTCATCATCATCTCATTGAAAATTAACTTGTTCTCGCCATGATATAGCTGAAAAATTGCTGAATTGGCATTAAACAACAATCACTCACTCGCTCCTTTATACATTATTACATTTAATTATTATAATTATTCTATCTCATTACACCATGAAAGATAAAACAAACAAGTCAGTCATTTGTTATTATTTTGGTAATAATTATATAAACATTCGAGTTATAAGGTTGAAAAAAGTTCAGTTCATGTAAAGTGATGCATATACCAAATAAATTTACCACTGTAATCTTTCAATAATTCGCAACTGCATCAGTGTTGTAATTGTTATTGTGCTAACCTCAAATGTGGTAGATGATGAATTCAAGCTATGGTTGGATCAAACCAAAGACTATAAAATTGGTATTGTTGTTCTCCACTAAGCACTAAGATGTACATGTAAGATCAAAGACTGGTTGGATCGGAATTAGAATAATGTGTCTAAGTGGAGCGACATATCTACTAAGACTTTACTGTTTTATTGTAACATAATTTTAATATTATACATTGTAAAGCATACATTTTTTAATTAAATTTGGTTGCTAGTAAGGTCAGTCTATTTGCTAGTAGACTTTTATTCAACTAGCAAAGTTTTGCTTGTGGGGAAAAAAGTTAATTTCTAGCCCTGAAAATAGATATTTTTATTTTCAATAGTAAACTTCTAAAATATGGGAAAGATATATTTTGGGTTATGTGTCGTTAGCGACATTAAAACCAAAAATTAACATTTCTTTATTAATAGTTAAAGAAGAGTTTGAAGATACCAAAGGGGTAATCAGAATCCGTAAATCGAAGAAGAACAGAAAACAGAAAACACAATGGCCAAAAGAAAAAGGACAAACAACGATCTACAAAACATTGCATAGAAAACTAATGATAAAACAAGACGAAACCCCACTAACTAATTTCATTGCCATAAAAACGCGGAAATTATTTTCTGCACTGGTCAATAATGTGTTTTGTGTTGATAACCGGAAAAGAAGGAGTGACGTCACTACCATTGTCGGCTTGGCAACTGCCTTGCCGGCGGGAAATTTATAATATTTGATTCACCCAATTAATATATATATATAGCTGTCTGCGATTCTTTGTGTTTTATTACTTTTTTCATAAGTAATTAAGTATTATAACATTTCACAACAAGTTTCAAGATTAAACTTTTTTTTTAAAATCTATACATTTCCCTTACGCCACACCGTTCATCGGACAGTTGATTATTTTTAAGAATCCACATGTTTGTTTTTCTTGTTTTGTTCTTGCGAATTTTAACTATGACCTTTCACTATTTTTGCCTTAAAGCACGCTAATAATATTTTGGTGTTTGTGGAAATCGAACACCAGCTGGACATTCAAAGTCTACTTCAAGATTCAAAGCAAATTGTAACAATGGTATTTCAATTCTGGCATAATTCATACTAGGAAAAGTGTATGTGAACTTTTAAAAATATATTCTCGAAATAAAAATTACAACTACCCAGCCGATCGCGACTACCTTAAATAACAAATCAGACACACCAAAGGTGAACATTGGGTACAATTTAAATATTTGAATATTAACAAGAACTTAAAGGATGCTTTCAAATACAAGTTTATCGTTTTATTTTGTGCTAATGGCAATCTAAGTTTGACATTCTAAACATTAGAAATGTAAAAAATATTAAAGAAAAACGCTTGTGTTGATGGAAATGTTGTCCGTTACGGTTTCCACATAAAAATGATGTTTGGTACGTCTTTACTTCCAGTTGTTTGTAGGAGAGTTCGTGTCATATTTACGTTTTTGTGTGCTTGGTGGCTTATAGTGGGGTCTAACACATATTGTGGCGTGTCTTTGTTTTGTTTGTCTTTGTCTTATGATTGCAACTTCAGTATTCTCTAACGTTTGTTTAGTAAGAAAATGCATATTCCAACCCTTACGGGTCTCGTAAAATCTTTTTGAGAATCTACATTTGTAGTGTATTCTCCATTAAAAAATAATATACAAGATCAGCATACATGTTTGTATATGAAACATCTATATCATAGCTTAATAAATAAATGTCAGATAGAACCGAATGGACAAGCCACCGCCATTGGACACAAAACACAGAACGAAGACAAACAAAACAAAAACACATCACAGAAAATAAAAAAATAAGAAAACCGAGGCTGAACCGATGTGTTCGCGAAGAGTAAATAGTTTCTGTTTCTGGTAAGACACCATTCGTGTCACTCATAGTGAAGTCTTGTCGGTGATAGTAGAAAGGCAAAGTTTATGTAAAAGTACATCGTATGGTTGTATCTATGTAAGTAGAATGTTCAATATATTGATGTTAGTATAACTAGGAAAATATCCGTCATACAGGAATAAACTATGGTCTTGTGTTTCCTCTAAAATTTCACTTAGTGTAAAATTTAAACCAAAAAATACCGGACTATCTGTACAGTTCCAAAATCCAATGGAAAACAAATCATGGAAACTGAAGCAAATTCGATACCCCAAAATACAAATACATATGACCGGTCATTTTCATGTCTTGGTACAGGTACTTCAATAAAAAGCGGCGGGGTTAAGCACATTTTCTGGACATAGACTGCTTTATAAGAACGAGATACATGTAGACAAAAGCACCTGATTGACTCCATATTAAATGCTCACCATCGTTTGGTTACCCCATTAATTTGTTTTGCTACAACTCTAGGGACTTCGGTGTCGTATAAAAAATGGATAATGTTACTGTGTCTATATAATGATCAATTCATAATGGGTTTCTTTGTTTGTTTTACGGCCACAAAATGACGTCAAATTACGCTAATTTGTCAATGAAAGTTTGATGAATAACATATTTTATAACTTCTGTGGTGGCGTATCATAAAAGACAGTCTATAGGAAGAGTTTTCGGAATTAGGGTTTAAAAGCACATAATATATGTCTATGGATTCTTTTTGGATCCAAAGATTTTCTTTGCATAATATCAAAATAACACGACTTGTGGACACAGAATAGATAAATGTTAATTTCATAGGTGTAAAATATACAAAATAAGAAAATAAATCTCATGAGACATTAGTGGCGCATTCTAGGAAAAGTTTGAAGATACCGAAGGGGTAATTCGAAGCTATAATTCGAGTGATAGAAAATACAAAGGCCAAAGGAAAATGGTCAAAAGGACAAACAATGGTAAACAAAATAATACACAGAAAACTAAAGATTAAGAAACACGAACCCCACTGAAGACGGGGGTGAACTTGGATGCTCCAGAAAGATAAGTAGGTTTTGCTCCTCTTGTGACACCCGTCGTGTTACTCTGGTTAAAAGTCATGAATGAGGAAAAGACGGGATTGTGATTACGTCATAATTTATGACGCAGATATTGAGTAACGATTAGCAAAGTCATGTTTGATACCGTAAAACATAGTTTTGTTTCCTTTTCATATTGATAATTACACAGAGCTATTAGAATGACTGAAGATAACACAATTATAACACTCTAATGTACAAAGTAATCACCACAGAAACATACATTTCTGAAAATGAAGGAAGCAAAATGTATTAAAGTGTACTTCCAAGTGCAATTAAATACTATATTAAAGTACATTTACTACACACAACAAATAATGTACAGAGAAGGTTAGAGTATATCCCGAGTAAATCCAACTATCAACAAAACGATCAAACACCTCTAGTATGAACATAGATGCGGCGAATCTAGAGAAGTGACATCTTCTTGATGATTAATCTAAATAAGTGTCATTATCGTGACGGTCCGTGACGTTAATATTGATGGTAATAATGTTTTATTAGACCTTACTGTCTTTGAACTGTTTATATATTCATTGTCTGGATGATGATGATGTAAGGTGTTATGACTAGGGTTAAATCCAATTGTTATTTTGACAACAAGAAAGTTTTAAGATATCAAGATAATCAGAAGCTGTAAATCGAAGAAGGACAGATAGGGCAAAATAAAAAATAAAATAAAAAAGGCGAACAATGATCATCACAGTTTTAGTGTGGTTCTTCTTGTGCAATCTTTTGTTTTCTGTGTAGTGTTCTGTATATCATTGTTTGTCCTTTCGTATTTTATCTTTCGTTTGGTCATTGCATTGTCTGTCCTTCGAACTATGGCTTCTGATTGCCCCTTTGGCATCTTTAAATTTTACTTCCCACAAAACACTCCATATAAATACATAGATAGAACATGTACAATACCAATACACCAAAAACATAATTTGACTCATAAATGATGTGATTCAACGTCAAAACATCCACCAATTTGGTCATGCTATTGAACACAGCAGCCTACAAAGTTTTCTTCTGGTATGCGATAAACTCAGCACAGCAAAATGAGTTCATTAGGAGTGAACCGTTCTTTCAAACTTTGAAATCTTCCAAATTACGTTGACTTCTATGCAGTTTTCTGGTTAACTTGTGTCAACCAATAGTGTAAACTTTATAGCGACAATAAAACTTTGTTTTTATATTGTGTGAGGGAAAGTGCTATACCGTTAAAACAAAGTGCAAGTACCCACAACGATATGTCTGACAGATATGTGAAACATCGATTGTATTATGTGTGAGTTTAAAATATCACAAAGAAATATAAATCATGAAATTTGATATTTCTAAATAAAAACAAACTACATCATGTGACAAAAACGTAAATAAGAAATAACATGTTAAATTAAGCAGGTATCATAATTGAATCATAATTGATAAGCATGTTTGAAATTAGACAAACTCAGGAACACTAAAGATCGAAATACACAACCCCCTAAGAACCCTGGGTAAATTCTCGTGTGCCGGAAGGGTAAGTAGTTCCTGCTCCACAAGTGAAATAGTGAATTACTTACTCATAGATTTTACTCAATGTACCGATAACCCTTCAATTTGTATGTTCTATACGCACTCACTTTATTCTATCATTTACCAGACATTCAAGTCTTTAACTACTTCATAATTGACCAATTATAACATTAACCATGTCTTTATATCATATAAAATTATCCTCGTCATTTTATAAAAGCTGATTACAGCTCAAACGACCCATAGGAGATTATATTTATAATTACTGCCATTCAGAAGATTTCAGGATGATTTCATGAACAATATATCGACATCATGTCACATCGTCAATTATCAAGAATCAGAGATTATAATTATAACCTTGAAATACCGTTCTATTTCCGCTATACCAATGTAACAGACAATTTACCTTTATATATATTGTAAGCTTATTGTATTGTAAAATGATTACAACAGTAGAATAATCAAAACTTATGTAGAATAAATAACAAAAGAAGAAAAATGAATGAATAAATAAATAAATACTACCAATTTACTTTTTTGTGTTATTTGTTTGATGGAACACATTTTTGGTGAAACTTGATCATGTCAGACTATATCATAACAGTATTTGTAAGAGAATATATATTTAAGAATACAGCGAAACCGGACCCTAACTAAAACGGAATCCTGAATTAACCGAAGTCCAAATTGTAGAACATCGTTAATTTGACCTGTACCAACCTAAAGCCTGTCTATTGCGAACACTAAAACTGGTCTCAATGATGATCGGTTTAGACCGGTATCCCTGCATTTAAGAAAAGACTTTAATTTGAACATCCAGAAATGACATCACAAATGAATAAGACCAAATCAAATATTATTAATGAATTAACAAATATGTATAATGTCACAGTCATCATTCATAGAAAGTGCAACGAAAAATTGTGATTGATTTTGAACACATTTTATCAACGAGATAACATTCTCTTGCAATAATAACTATAGCCCACAGGAAAATACATCTCATACATTGTAATCTTATGAATCATGATCAACTGTAGTATGCAACTATAGCATATTTCTTGTACCTGTTTACAATAATAACTAATTTCGGTTCCTTTTACATTTACTGGACTTTTACCATTGCCCTCTGTAACACGACATGTGCCACACAAGGAACGGAAACTCTTTCGTAGTTCATCCCTGTATTTTACTGGAGTCCATGTTGTTATTCTTTAATTTCGTGTAATTATTCACGCTTATTATTGTTTGGTTTTGTCTCTTTTCAGCATTTCGACCAATTGTTTGTCTTTCTACATTTATTGACGATTTTGTTTTCACGTCAGTCTGTATACGTTCTGCCATTCTTATCACTTCTTATGATGAACGATTGATTCTTTCAATTAATTCTTTACATACATACTCCCCCTTATATATTTTGTGATAAGCTTTGCAATATGGCTAAATGGACAATATCTGTAGCATGTGTTTTCGATAAATAGAACCATTTTCGTGTTTGCACTACTATATACAATAATTACTAATTAATATGACATGACATTTTGAGAACCGATTCTTTTAGTTAATGCTTTTAAGCGGTCACTCTTTTTTATATTTTATGCACTATAAGGTTTTCAAGATGACAGAACGAATGGACACGAAATCATTAACCTTGCTGTCTAGAAATATTGTGAATGATAACCTGATGGCAAAATGAACAATAAATCAATGGACTTGCTGTCTTGAAATAAGTGAATTTATCAAATAAACGTTAGAGAAAGCTGAAGGAATGATCAAGAAAGCACAATCCAGAGACACATGCAACATTAGACACAGGACAAAAAAAAAGAGACACCCCCAAAAAACCCCCAAAAAACTAAAAAGAGGAGAAACATGATTCCTACATAAAAAAACCGGGATGAATCCATGTGATCGCGAAGAGTAAGCAGCTTCGTTCCTGGTATTATAACTATCATTGTGTTGTCTGTCCTCCTTCGATTTACGGATTATGATTACCCCTTTGGTATCTTTAACCACTTCTTTGGTTAACATTGACAAGTCTCATAGATGTATGCATATTAATAATTCCTATATACGTTTTATGGGTAGGTAAATATTTGGCATATACTGAGGTGAGATGGAAAAAGGAGATATTTGTTTTTGTTCGCATTTCTTTGATCTTTTCTCTATGACTATAGCACTAAGTCTATATTTTTATTGCATCTATTGGATAAATATTGACGATTAGTGGAAATATTTATATACAAAACGAAGAAGATTTTTTTTAGCTTGACTTGAACTCTATATTGCCTTACAAAACATTTACATTACAAATTACCTCCAGGTTAGTTTTATGTGTCTTGTTTGAAATTACTTGTTACCATAACGATGAGATGTGGATACAACCAATCAAAGTTGATATAAAACGTTTATATAATTAAAAGAAAAATTAGGTTTTGCATTCCAGGAATTTCTTACCATTATAGTCAATGTTGTAGAATGTAAGCAATTAAACGTCACAGAAAACAGAAGAGGCCATCAAGAATGGACAATTCAGTGAATCAGGCAACACTGGGCCCAAGACACAGAATGAAGACAAACAACAACAAAAAACCAAAAAACAGCAACCACACACAACACAGATAACTAAAAGATGAACAACACAGACCCACCTAAAAACCGACGGTGAACCCAGTCAACGGGCGTATTTAAATATGAGAGCCCCAATTATGTCTTTGCATCACATAGGAATGAGTGTAAAAGAGCACTTGTATGACTGCATCATTTAATCACGAGGTAAGGATTGGGCACATAAAACTAGTCAAACCCAGCCACATTTTATTGGAGTACCAGTGCCAAGCCAGAAGCTTAAGCAGTCATATATTTATATGCTAGGGGGTATCGATTTTGTTTCTTACTATGATTGTGATATTTGGAATTGTACCGACAGTGTGGAATTTTTTATTTTATTAAAAAGTGACCATGCAATTAGATCTAGATACATACGAAAATCAATAAGTTGCATACTCTCTCCCATAGTATCGCCTGGACTAGTTTGGAAAAGATTGTGTAATTTTACTGTAGTGGTAAAGATAACTTTTAGTACCAAGGATCTGATATTTGACCCATTACCTCCTAAATCAATCTGTTTAATTCTGTAGCAACAGGGTACAATGTGATCGAGTTGTTCAGAATTAAATGTAAGAAGTAAAGAATACTACTCAACAGCGGGCTAGGGTCGTTTGACAACCATTTTAGGGTATGCGTCATGCTCAGTGTTAAAGACCCTACTGTGACTGCGAAATGTAAAAAACCAATAAAAGCACTGCTCTTTTATTTTAATTTGTGTCCAAGTGTAATGTTGGATAATCTCTTGTGTTCAATTACTGCCATATCGTTTCTTTCTAATTATTTCAGATAATGTGTGAGAACCATGTTTTGCTGTTAGCAAATCCTTCTGTACTAGAATGAAATTAATTTCATACCGTACAATGACCTATTCAGTTTATAAATTATTTAAAGTAATTTAATCCGAAAAGTTTCCAAGCAACCATTATCTGATGAGACTGTAATATTTTCACAATACGCATCTTTTGCACTTATAAATTAGGCATATTCATAGAAATCTGATGTCTTGTACTTTAAAATAACAATATTCTGACAGTGGCATAGAATTATAGGACAAACACAAATACAAATTATTCATAAGAATAGTATGGGTAACAGTCATATACGTAAGTGTTTAAAATGATGCAGCTAAAGTCGTTAGATATGTATGAAGACATTCCCTTATGTATCCCGCTTCGTGATAACAACCCCATATTTTCTGATAATGACGATATATGGATATATATGATATTAGTATCAGGTAAATAAACGTTAGATAATACATGTGGGGCAATCAAAAATAGACAATCCAGAGAAACAGGCAACATTGGATACACAAAACACAAGAAGAAGACAAAAACAAACACAACCCAGTATGTGTTGGACACCATGATGCGCAAGCAAAAATATAGATAAAGTAAATAAGACACGAGCCTTCCTACAAACAACTAGAGGTAAAGTCGAACCAAACATCGTTTTTAAGCGGAAACCGTAACGGACATCAAAGCTCGGTATTAAGAACATAAATATATGAAATAGTACAACACAAAAAACTTAAAAAAAGTCAAATCCGGTAAAAAGTTTGGCAGTGATAGAGCAAAGAAATTGTGATGTGTAGATTATGAAGAAAGGATATGGATATAAATAAGCACGGTAACTTTACATTGAAACACAAGTTAAAGTAAAAGAACAGCGCTTGTATTGCTATTCTACATTTCAACGTGTCAGTAGGATGTTCAATAATGAGCACAACTCATTCTCTAAGATGAGTGCAAAACGGTCCATATCCAGCAGTTGAGCGAGACCTTTTTACTATTGTCGATAAATGCTACATCTGGGTGAATGAACTAACTCAAACCCCTGTTATCTATTTTAGGGAACATCAAGAATAGTTTTGATTTTTGTCTAATATTTCACGATGTAATAACATGCTTTGAGCTATAAATGAATAATCCCATTTTCCATTTCTCTAAAATAGCAATATATTACCATAAACAATAACATTTTGACAATAAAGCAATATAACTATAGTGTAATTATAAAATGGATCAACAACTAGTTATTTATTTCTTGAAAATGATATGTTCTGTTTTCTCGACTTATTAAGTTACATTATGAGACAATCTTAAATTGTATTTGATTTATATAAACTATCATGTCAACAAATAGCACAAATAAACAATGTTTACATCTGATATATACATTACCCAGATAGCTAAATTTGCAGTCTATTGTTGACCCGCTTTTAATATACTGTTCCATAATAGGTTTGTTTACGAACTACAATATAAAACTTCTGTTTATCGAAATGCAAAATAAATGCGTCTTCTGATAATGCTTTCAGATTATACAACTAGAGCAAAAAAAACAAAAAAAAAAACAAAAAAAAAGAAAAGAAAAGAAAAGAGTTACAGTAGTGAGTTGATGATTTGTCTTAGAATAATATTTTGATATAATCGTATATGCCTAATTTAATGCACTTGACGGGTTTCTGGAATAACCTTCACTTTGGTCAAAAGATTACAAAGTTGAATAATCTGAAAGCATTATCAGAAGACGCATTTATTTTGCATTTCGATAAACAGAAGTTTTATATTGTAGT
>JYMV01034261.1_pt1 | contig 10004 bp, 9 predicted proteins | sample 338911 | NCBI WGS metagenome assembly JYMV01 (sample SAMN03354496, study PRJNA234377) | hydrothermal vent metagenome | biome: Deep sea; feature: Hydrothermal plumes at the Eastern Lau Spreading Center, Western Pacific Ocean; material: Seawater | place: Tonga | collected 2009 | depth 2000 m m
GGGCATTTGACGACGCTCAGCGTGATTCAGATGAACCGCTCGATTCATTCGAGAATCGTGTAGTTCGCAAGGACGGCAGCCTTGTCGATACTTAATCATTGGCTTCATGCTTTATTCGAGCTTGCAGATTTCGGGCGATGAGTTGAAGCAGGAAGCGCATTCGCGTTTGTTGTTGAAGAAAGCCAACGCGTTGCGTAGCGAATTCCTTTGGGCGTACCAGGTCGGAAATGAATTTGTTTTTTCGAATTTCACCGATGAGAATTTGCTGAATCAGTATTTCAAGCACGTTTGGGCCGCTACGAAATTGATCGGCGAACTTAAAGAGTTTTGCCGCGGAGATGAAGTCGCCAGCGCAAATGTCGCAGAAATTGAAGTGCTAACGAAACGCACTAATGCAATGGCTCAAAAATTCCTTCCTTCTTTCAAGGAAGGCAATATGTTTGTCGTAATGCAGTACGGCGCGATAATGAAGAGAGACGCATTCAAGGCTGGAGAAATCCTAAACGGAATGATTCAGAGCCAGCTCGAAAAGCTCGACCAAGCTGCAGAACATAAAAGCAAAGAACGTGGGGAGCAAGGGCTACTGGTTCTATTGCTGGTGCTTGCAACATGTACGTTAGTGAGTGGAACGGCTCTGGCTCTGAGTCTTCGAATATCGAGGCGGTTTGATGTTCTCATCGACAATGCGCAAAGACTGTCAGCAGGACTTGAATTGAATCCGCCTCTGCAGGGGCAGAGCGAGCTAGAGATCCTCGATCAAGAATTTCGCCGCATGTCGCAAGAGTTGGAAACCATGCTTCGCAAGCAGCGCGCCATCGTTGATTACGCAGCCGATGTGATCTGTTCTCTCAATAATGCACTGGCGTTCTCCGAGGTGAGTACTGCAGCATTGGCTGTTTGGGGCTATGAGCCTGATGAATTGATGGGTAAGAGAATTGCCTCCATCGTTCACGACGATGACGTCGAGCGCACGACAAGGGCATTTGACGACGCTCAGCGTGATTCAGATGAACCGCTCGATTCATTCGAGAATCGTGTAGTTCGCAAGGACGGCAGCCTTGTCGATACCTACGTTGAGCAAGAGAAAACACTTGTTTGCGTGGCGCACGACATCTCACAAAGGAAGCAATTGGAGCGGATGAAGCAAGAGTTCGTCGCTATCGTCAGTCACGATCTGCGCAGTCCGCTTACCTCAATAAACATGCGACTGGGAACGCTGGCCGGCGGGATGCATGGCGATCTTCCGGCGCCGGCATTGAAGATTATTTCCACAATTGAAGGCAGTGTCGCTCGTTTGATTGGTCTGATTAATGACCTTTTGGATGTGGAAAAACTCGAGTCCGGCGGTTGGGACATGCACTTTCAAGAGAAGTCGATTCTGCAAACCATGGAGGTTGCTGCAGATTCGCTATCCGCTTTGGCAGACAAAAAACAGGTAGAGATTGTTTTGCCGCAGAGCGATCGAAAAGTGAGTGCCGACCATGAGCGTCTTACGCAGGTCATTAGCAACATCATTTCTAACGCGATCAAATTCTCGCCCGAAAACGGCAAGGTCACCGTTACTCACGAAGTCGATGGCGACAGCTTGCTCGTGAAAATTTCAGACAATGGACCGGGCATTCTGGAAGAGGAAAGGGCATTGATATTTGACCGCTTCAGGCAATCAAAGCGCGATCGCGACAAAAAGACGGGCAGTGGACTGGGGCTGGCCATTTGCGCCGCCATTATCAAAGAGCATGATGGATCGATCGGTGTCGATTCGAACAATGGCAATGGCAGTACGTTCTGGTTCAAAATTCCACTTACGAAAATTGACAGGCATGCCGGTGCCCTCAGCTAGAAGAAAAGGCGAAGGCGACCTGTGTCATCGACCGGCGCAATAGTTAAAACAAGTCCATCCAAAACTACTTTGCCGTCGCCGGCAGTAGCAGCTTTTCAATCTCTTCTTTGGTAGGCAGCGAAGGCTCGGCGCCCATTTTCGTTGTCGCCAACGCGCCTGCCGCGCAGCCGAACTTGACTGCGTTTACGAGCGATTCCCCGCCTGCGTATGCAGCGGCCATAGCACCGCAGAAAGCGTCTCCGGCGGCGGTGGTATCGATTGCGTTGACTTTATAACTAGGGATCAAAACGGCTTCCTTGCCTTCTTCCGAAAGTAGTGCGCCAAGTTCTCCCAAAGTGATGATGATGTTTTTCGGACCCAGTTTTCTCAGCTCGTCAGCCGCTGCTTGCGCGCTTTTCTCATCAACGACTTTAATGCCGGTCATCAATTCAGCTTCTGTCTGGTTCGGAATGATGACGTCTACGTTTTCCAAAAGTTCTTTCGGCAACTTGCCGTCCACCGGTGCGGGAGCTGGATTGAGCGCGACAAAAGTGCCGTGCTTGTGAGCCAGTTTGGCAGCGAATGTGTCCGCTTCGGTCGGTACTTCAAGCTGCATCAAAAGGATTTTGCTTTGTGAAAAAACGGACTCTGCCTTCTCTATATCTTTGTCGCAGAGGTTTAGATTGGCTCTTTGCGCAATGATGATGCTGTTGTCTCCGTCGCCGTCGACTGTGATCATGGCAATGCCTGTTCCCGCTTCCTTGTCTTGCACCATATGCGATGCGTCGACATTATTTTTCTTCAGCGTTTGAATCAGCATGTCGCCAAAACTATCGGCGCCTACGCGTCCAACCATTGCGACTTTGGCGCCGGCTCGTCCAGCAGCCATTGCTTGATTGTTGCCTTTGCCGCCTGCGAACATCCCGAAGTTCGATCCTCTTATAGTCTCGCCTTTGACAGGCAAGCGCGGCGTGCTCACGACGATATCCTGACTAAGGCTGCCGACTACAATAACTTGATCTGCTTTCATCGTGCCCCCCTTCGGCAAAGAGATGAGGGCAGATTATACAACTGTTGGCGACCCGCCTGTGATTACCACTGGTAATTTTGCTGTTGCGATGGCGGTGGCTGCTCACCAGGCTGCTGGGGCGGCTGTGGTGGCTGTTGCTGTGGTTTGGATGGGTCTGGAAATTGTGGTGCGGGTGGTTGTTGCTGCGGCTGCTGTTGCGTTGGAGGCTGCGACTGTTGTTGCTGAGGCATCGGGAACTGTGGCGCAGGAGGGGGCTGCTGTTGCTGCTGTTGCTGCTGAGGAGTTGGAAACTGCGGTGCAGGAGAATGCTGCTGTTGCGGCATGGGGAATTGCGGTGCCGGAGTTTGCTGTTGTTGCGGTGGGAATTGAGCCGCCGGCTGCTGTTGTTGCGGTATGGGAAACTGCGGTACAGGGGCTAGTTGCGGTTGCTGAGGCGGCATTGGAAACTGGGGAACGGGCGCCTGTTGTTGTCTCTCCGAATTTGGAAACTGCGCTACCTGTGCCGGAGCAGGTTGCGGAGGCATCGACAATTCTGCCGGCGTGGGGCGCCGCAACAGCATCGTCTCACCAACCGCTTCAGGACTCTGACCTTGACTGAGTTGCTGTTGCGTTTGTTTGTTACTGACTTGATTTGCTTCGACGAGCAATTCGTTGTGCAGCGCTGCAATGAACATCGCTACCTGAGCTGCTTTCGCCAGTGCATCCATATCGGTCGCATCTTGTGGTGCTGATGCAATTCCAAAGTGCAAACATGGTTCGTACTGCGCTAGATCAGGTTTCAATTTCAGCAAGTCTCTGTTAATACGTCCGGCTAGAACGCATGCTTGATGGCTTTCAATTCCAGGCAGTAGTAAGCCGAATGCTCTGTCGCCGAAGTGACCGAACATATCAACATCTCGCTTGATGTTGGACACTGCTTCGGTGAGAAGAGAACAAACCTCTGCCGGCATATTGCCGTCGCGATCGGGGTTTACCGTCACGCAGAAAAGAGCCAGTGTGAGAGACGATTTGAATCTGAAAGCTCTGGCAAATTCGCGATCTAAGAAAAACTGCAAAGCTTCGAAGCTCAGAATGCCGGTTTCGGCTTTGTTCAAAAGCAGCCAAATGGCATTTCTCATCATCGGATCAAGCGTTAGCATCTCTTCCGGGACGCCTACTTTGACGCCGTCTGAAGATGCCGGCTGCGGTTGGTGCTGTTGCTGAACCGGAGGACGAGGACGTTGATTGTCGATGTGCCATTCGTCTAAAGCCGGCACTGGAAAAGCTATTTCGCGCGTAGGAGCTGGTTTGAAGATGTCGGGCACTGGAGCCGCAGACAGGTTGTTGGTTTCAGGAATGTTTAGAGAAACCGCTCCAGGAGCGAGGTCCGGCAGAATGATTTGAGGAGGACCTTGTTGAAAAGGCATCGGCGGTTGCATCACAGGAGGCGGCGGATCTTCAGCCTTTACATTGCGATTATCGGGAGTGAGCAACAGTCCTAATTTCAGCAAATCTGCCGCAATATTCACCCACTGGCTGTGAGAAAGACCCATCTTTTCGGCGGTGTCTTTGATGTTGCGCGTGCCGTAAACGTTGGAGTAAAACTCGGCATGCAAGTGCGGATCTCGCACGCGAGCCAAGCGCAGGCGATTTTCCAGTTCACCTTCAGCCAGTCTTTCCGGTGGTCTGAGAAGGAAAGAGAGTTCGTTGATGTAATTGTTTTCTAAGAAGTTGTGGTTTCCGATGAACGACTCGCCGCGGATCAAAATGTCCGAGATGCTCTCTTGCACCGTAACAGTTTCCGGTTGTCCGCCCGGCTCAAAGCGGATCACTCCATCTTTCCAGATGAAGAGATCCATGATTGCTTCTGTGCCCACGGAAAGTGGAGAAATCGCATGAACAGCTCGTCCGAGTCCGAACTGAATGCATACATTGCAGTGAACCGAACCGATGAAAAGTTTGCCTGTGATTTCGTAGTGCTCTGCGGCTCGAAGCAAATAAGCGATTGGCTTTTCTGAAAGATTGCCGTCGAAAGTGGTGGTCACATCCTCAGGCGGGCCGCTTGGTGCCGGAGCCGTAGGCGGCGTCGGGATGGTCTTCATCATCTTGTCGATTAAGGTCTGCTTTTTCTTTTGCTGTTCAGACATCTTGGCGACTCGGCGCGGCCTTTAGCTAGTAGACGTAATGTATATATGTGCAAAAACATGCTTTCACAAACGATCAAAATCTTCAACTCTTTCAAGCGCTTGGAAATGCTGAGAATGTGGCATTCTTCGAGGTTATCGGAAGCTTGTCTGAAAGGTTGCCCGTAGTCATTTGAATAAATTATCGGTTCACTGATGAAGCGTCGACCGTTGCATTGTGCGCTCGACGCATGGCGTCGACCCCATGGTAAAACCCTGGTGAGTACACCCGAGGAACACAAAGCATCACGGTTTACCGAAGTCCACACACTGAAAGAAACCTTGAGAAACTAAAACATACAGTAGGGCGACCGTGAACAAAAACAGGTCGATGTTTCCACTCCCTCTGGAGGGGCACGCGCATTTTCGCGCCCCTCCGGACAAGCAGTCGGTAACCAGCGAACTTCGCTGTTTATGCCAATTCCTGCATTTCGAAACCTTTTGCATCGACGACTTCTGACGAACCATCTTTGTGAATCACAAGAACGAAATCGTTGAATTCAACAACTCCTTCACGGTGAGCCACAGAGACAGTCGTGATGCCGGAATCTCGAATTAGAGCATAGGCGCGCCGCTCGTTTTCCGCATCCAGTCCGCTGGTTGCTTCATCGAGTATAGACAACTTCGGCTTGTTGATCAGTAGGCGCGCAATGGCAACCCGCTGCTGTTGTCCGCCGGACATGCCTTCGTTCCAGTCTTGCTCTGCATCGAGTCCGCCTTCGCGGTTAAGCAATTCATCGAGTCCGAGCGCATTCATCAACCCGAGCAACTCTTTGTCGCTGGGCGGTTGACTGCGCCGGGGATAGAGAAACTGCTCTCTGAGCGTGCCTGGGAACATGTACGGCTTTTGCGGAAGATACATGACGTCGTCTGCATCCGGTCTTGCAACCACACCGCTGCCGCCCTTTCTCATCCCCGCCACCGCTTTCAAGACAGTGCTTTTGCCGATACCGCTGGGTCCGACAATAAGCATACGGTCGCCTGGTTTGACTGAGAAATTGACGTTTTTGATGATTGTGGTTTTTCCATCGGGGGTGTTCACTGCCAGATTGCTGACGGAAACTCCTTCCGAAACCACCGTCTCGATGCCACTTTCACCATATCCCGATTGATATTCATTCAGGACATCGTCGAAGGACACCAATCTATGCGCTCCGGCATTCAGCTCGGCAAAGAGCATGTACGTGTGCACAATCACAGACAAGGAACCCAGCACCCGTCCGAAAGAAGACGCTGCTTGACCCATCATGCCCCAGTCCATCTCGCCGGCGAAATACATCGGAGCCGTGATCAACATGGGGACGACCAGGATGAAGTAGTCGTATCCGACTTTGAAAAGAGTCAGATTGCGAGTCCAGCTAATCACGCAATTCCAGTTTGCCAGGGTCAACCGCAAGTGTTCGCGCGCTCTTTCGAGTTCGCGACGAGCACCACGATAACTGGCAATGGCAGTGGCATTATCCGTAGCTCTTACAAGCTCACGGCGAAAGTAAGCCTCTCGCGACTCCTGTTCGATTTGCAGACCGATCATGCGTCTGCCGAACTTGAGCATGATGAAAGTTCCCACAGCAGAATACGCCACCGCCGTTAGCAGCAGCACCGGCGACAGCAGCCAGAGGATAGCGGCGAACGAAATCAGCGCCAATCCGCTGTCGACCAACGCCAGAACGAAGGTCATCAACTTGTCCAGGACTTTATCGGCGTCTTGTTGAATGCGTTGCTCCGGATTGGTGACACGCGGATCGCTGACAATTGCTTGAAAGCGGTCGCTGTCGTAGAGCTTGTTAAGCAGTGATTGCGAAAGATAGTCGCGCCACTGCAAGTGCATCTTGTTTTTGATCCACCCGAAAGTCCCTATTATGGGCGTGCCGATGATGAATATTCCGGCGTAGACGAATATGTAAAACCAGAAGTCGCCTTGCTGCTTGTGTTCCAGCGAGTTGAGAACAGAGCGCTCTCCAAAGCTAATGCAGATGTTCAGCACATTGATGACGACAAGCATCGTAACTATCAGTGCCAACCATGACCAGGCAACCAACTTGCGCTCACCCAGCCAAAAAGAACCCAACACTTTGAGAGTCCTGCCTGTGGTATTCCAATGCATGGCGCATCCTCCTACCCAGGTCCGCAGCTCCTGCGGCCGCCGCGGAATGACCGATTTACATGAAAGTCTTTCACCTCTCTCCGGGCCGGCACGACAACAAGAACATTCGGAAACTCAGAAGAAATTCCGGTTTCCTATCTCCACCAGGCGGTGGGGATTGAATGCCTGTAAAGCTGACTGCTCTTGTTGAGGTGCTGTACTTTTGCTTTGCGCGAATGGAGAAGAAGGGTGTAATTCATTCGTAGCAAAAGAATGTCGTTGTTCCAAGCTTGTGTTTGTGGAAAAAAGGCGTAAAACGTTCGGGCGCGCGGTTTAGATACAAAACTTTGTACCGGCGGGCTTAGCATTATTCGATATTGGTTGAGGTTCTTGCACTCAAAGTGGTCTGGAATTTGGCAAATGGTTGTTTTTGAACTAAGTGCGTTCACGCTTTATTCATGTCTTCTACCTTAAGAAGAGAGCAGACCAATCTTCATATGCGAACACCGGAAGACATTCCGGATGTTCGCGTTTTGCTTTGTGGTATCGTATATGGTGGTGCGATCTGGGCGCTAGCATGATTGCGCGAGGGCGTTGTTTTCTTGTCGTGCAATGGTTGTGCGCTGTTGTTTGCGCTACCTAAACAAACTCTCGAGCGAACGTTTAATTTGAGAGTCAGCAACAGAAGTGTTCAATTCATGTTGAACAGTGCTGATGGTTAAGAACGAGAACTTTGACTGCGCGGGCGTGAAAGAGTCAAATATTCTAATTATTTCCAGTTGTAAAGAGATTCTGTAACAGGACAATTTACAGCATCATCTTGGACTCTTATGAGAAGAAATAAGCATCTCCAACTTCCCGTTCAATTTAGGTCAGTAAAACTCGCTACTTCTCCAGTAGAGTTTGTTTCGGCAGTATTTCCACAGCACCGCATGGTGCCGCGTCGTAATGCTGCCGTCCTGGTCTCTTTGTTTTCGGGAAATTGGTCTTCTCACAACCGAAAGGAATGCTATGAGAGTTTTTCTTGGAAGACTGATTGGCGCCTTCGCCTATCTCACTTCGCGCAAGCAGGTCGTCAGCCCATACGGCATCATCGATGTCGCTGATGTGCAGCCGCTTGTCTTTTCGATGGAGTCCTTCACGGGTGTGAAGCTCCCGAAGCGGTCTTGGTGGGCTCTCTGAGGCTGTCGAATTCCTGCTCTAATTGATTCGTCATCGAGAAGCATGGCAGAGAGATGGGAGAAATTCTCACCGTCTTCCTGCCCTGCTCCTCGGTCGAGCAGAGTTTATCGTCTTGGAGCCCGCGCCTCAGGCTCATCTTTGTTCCACCTCATCGCACGGAAGGATTACTGAAATGACGACAGCCGCTGCCAATGTTCCTGCCGCAGACACGGTTATCGTTTTTCGTGGTTTCGAGCGCTTCGCGCTGAGCGCCGACCAGTTTATCGAAGCCGACGGCTTCGTTCGTGTCCTCGACACCAACGAGACTTTCGAGCTCGGGCAGACAGCGTTTCGTGACGAGAAAGAAGCAAGGCAAGTCGCAAGAGCCCGAGTGCAGCGTTTCTGCCTCTAGGCTCTCGCAAGTTGCATCGTGCCTCCGGGCTGGCGATGCCGGAGCACGCGTTCGCAGCAAGCGAATGTAGCTTCAAGTCGCTGGAGCAGTTTTTGCTTCGCTTTACTTCCTCCGTAAGCTCTTGCAACTGGATGTCGGCGCCTACGTCGGCTGCCGTGTCGGTCTTGCGCTCATGAAGGAGCGCAAGTGGGCCCCACTCATCCTCGCTTGCATCATCCTCGTCGGCATGGGCGTCATCGCGGTCATGACCAACGGAGAGGTGAGCGATTATGTGCGCGTTGTCGTGGCGACAGTCCTCGGCTTTGCCGGCGGCCTGGTTTACGCCATTCGCGAGAACATCTACCGCTAGCCTCCTGCGAGGCCGCAAATCGTCAACAACTGAACAGTGATGGAGATCACCATGAGAATCGACAAGTCCGACTTCGAGCGTTTCGCGGCTCTGCATGCGGAGCTGACCCAGCGCGCGAAGAAGTATTTCGAAGCGCGTGCGAAGACCTTCAATCCCGAGCTGCGGCACGAGATCGTGCAGATCGACTTCGACAGCGACGGCTGTTCGATCACCTACCGGAGCACCCACTCCTCCAATTGCCGCGGCGACATCGACGAGCTCAGCATGTCCATCGAGGGCCTGATGGAGTTCAACGAGGAATAATTCCTCGTCGGCAATTGCGGGGCGGGCACCAAAGCCGGTGCCCGCTCTGAGAGGTTCCCAACACACTTTGCTAGTCCTCATCCCTTTCGCTCGAGAGTGCTTGAGGTTTGCCATAGTGAGTTGGTTCGATTTCGGTGCGAAGTCTGTCGCGGCGCTGCATTCGCGGCACTGTATTCACAATGAAATCCCTCGAATCTAATGGAACACTTCCATGTACGACTACGAGCTCGCAAAGTACTTCGTCGGCTACGGTTACTTCGTCATCTGCATGTCCCTGATGGGCGTCGGCGTGATGGTGGTTCGCAGTTCGGCTGATTTCGAAGCGCTGCGCAAGAACCTCAGCTGGGCCGGGCCGCTCTTCGCGTTCACCCTGTTCGGCTGCGCTGTCGGCACCCACTTCTACGGACCCGTCGCCTGCCTCTACGTCCTCGGCCTCTACGCGAGCTTCTGCAGCGGCGTCGTTCTCGACATCGCCGAAAGCAGCAGCGAATTCTTCAAGGGGAAGGTGAAGGACGCGGCGGTCGAGAGCGCTCGCCAGTGGGCAAGGTACCCTCTTCGCACTGACCGAATCAGCGGAAACCGCAAGGTAATCCGCGATGATTTGGGTGACCTCCACTTCGTGACCGATGACCAGAGCAAGAAGGCCGGTATCCACCGGCTTTCTTGTCTCGTGCTTTTACGTTTT
>JYMV01042630.1_pt1 | contig 10004 bp, 11 predicted proteins | sample 338911 | NCBI WGS metagenome assembly JYMV01 (sample SAMN03354496, study PRJNA234377) | hydrothermal vent metagenome | biome: Deep sea; feature: Hydrothermal plumes at the Eastern Lau Spreading Center, Western Pacific Ocean; material: Seawater | place: Tonga | collected 2009 | depth 2000 m m
TCATGTTCGAGTACCATCCAGAGATGGTGTCATTGTTAGATGCTCCAGCGGGGGCACCGAGGTCGTCTGCCATCAGATGCCAGAGGCGGTCAGGTAGGCCTTCTGCGCCAAGTAGTTGCCCCGTGCCTGAGTCGGTGCCCAGGTTGAATACGCCCGTGCCGCTGCTGAGTTTTGCCCTTACACTCCGTATCGTTCCTGGGCCACCAAACCACTGGATGGCACCAACGGAGGGGGTTGTGAAGATCCCAGAAGAGACCACGCTGAACTCGTACTCAGTTGTCGCCACTGGGCCTCCAAACAATATGGGAGGGGACGAGCCTGGAAGGTTGGCCCTTCCCCTCCCGATGCGAGGTGTGTCTTAGTAAGGCTTTGGCCCAAACGACTTCTTAGGTTTACGAACCCTTCCCGCTGGACGCTTCTTTTTCTTCTTCCCCTTACGCCTACTCATCAGGAAGCAGAGACAGCAGTCTGGATTGAGTAGCGAACCTTGATCGTGTCACCAGAATCGAGACTCACTCCAGTAGTGCCGTTTAGAAGTGCCCTGGCAACCAGCCTGTTGTATGTGGCACTTGCTGTACTGCCCATAGTCGTGACATTGGAAAAAACCAGAGCCACTGATTTGACAACTTCCGTTGCGGTATCCTTCACCCACACTGCCCGTTCGTCCAGAGTTGTGGAATGCACCCTCTGATTGGTGGCGGTGTGCGTAGTGGTGCTGGCAGTGCCATCTGCTACGCCCTCAAAGATGAGGGGTATGCCAGCAGTTCCCCAGTCCTGCCTTGTTTCATCAACAAAGTTAGTGCTGGCAGTGCGGATGCTTGCGGTGGAATAGAGGTGGGCGTTAGTTGGTGTGGTATCGACTGAACCAAGTTCAAGCATGTAGCCGTATGCGTGGGTGCCGCTGCTAGAGGCTGTTCCACTGTAAGTAAAGGTGCCAGTAACCAACGCCCCAATAATGGAGGCTGTTCCCGCATCCATCTCTGTGCCGCCAGCAGCAGTCCGGTTAAAGTCCCCGGCGTACATGAAGGCCATTTCCTTGCACCACTCCAGCGTCATCAGGTTTGGAACCTCTGCACTGAAGAAGCACTCGCCATCAGGCTTGAAGCACTCAATGCCGAACACCCCGCCTATTGTCATTTGTCCACCCACGCCCCGGCTTTTCGACACTTCAATCTCTGCCGAATCGGAGCCACCAGTTAGTTCATTCATCATGTCTCCCTTACGACAATGTGATTGTAAATGTAATGGTTAGGGTGTCATTGTCACCCAAGGTTATGGTGCTTCCCCCAGTAAATGCGGAGGTTGCAATCAACTGTTTTCCAACATCACTCGCTGCAACATCCGAGTTAGTCAGGAATGCCCCAGTAAGCACTTGGTTCCCACTACTTAGCCCAGCCATGTCCCACGAAGAGGTGGCGGCAGTTAGTGAGCCAGAAGAGGGGGTGCCGGGATTCCAGGCCTGCCTAGCATAGGGAGTGGAGGCAGACCACGCCGCTTCGGTCCACTCATTAGTCGCCAGAGTCTCACTAGGGAGCAGGCTTCCGACTGCACCTTCCAGTAGACCAACATAGAGCGTGGTGTCTCCGGCGGTGGTCCTCCACAAGGTAAGTATCTGTGTTGCCCCCTCAGTGGTTAGTGCGTTTGTTGCAGTCTTGATCTCTTTGATATTGCCGTCTGCGTCACGCACGACAAACTCAAACACGCCAAACTCTTTGATAGAGAGCACAGTAAGGCTCCCTCTCCTCACGCTTGCGGTAGCAGAAACTTCTGAGTTGCTTTGAACCATTAGTCTTCCCTGATCTTCAGGCGGCCTACGCCAAACTCAAAATAGTCACCGTTGTTGATTATCCTGCCATCGGTTAACTCGTCCCAGTAAATCATGTCTTGAGTTACCCCAGCCGACTCAAAAACTCCGATAGCAAGAACCTCAATGTTGTTGCCAACGCTCGCCAGTGCCGTGCCGTCCCAGCCGATCACTCTTTGGTTGCCAATCTCTACAAGATTTCCGTCTTGTATCAATCCACCCCAATAAGGACTAGTCGCACCAGCCGTGGCTAGGCTGTTGTAAACAGCCACACGAGCGGCATTCCACTCAGTAACAGTAGGGGAAGACGACACAGAACCATCGTCGGTTGGTATGACCGTGAGTAGGTTGACATACACCGGATTTCCCCAAGCAGTTGCATCAGTGCCCAAAAAACGCCGCAACACTTGGGTGCTAGCCCGATTAACCTTCCCACTCACGGCCCACTCCTATCCCCTGCCCCCAGAGCCTATGCAGGCTCGTCAACAGAAGCGACACGAACAATGCAGTCACCATCCATGCGAATGGCGTTCATCCCCACTTGGTGCCACATCTGTAAGGCATACCCACGCTCAGGAATCTCGTCGAAACGAACTTCCATGTTCTGGTTCATGCCAAAGATGCCACACGCAGGAACATAGAAGTAGGCGTAGCGAACCGGCCTACCTCCCTGTTGGATGTTGTAAGTTACCCTCGTACCGTCCCATTGGGTGCCAGCAGAGGCACCAACGGCAGCCTCCTGGAACTCAACAGTTGCTTGAGGAATCATCGTACTCATGCGGAACTCGAAGCCCATGTAGGTGAACGCTTCTCCACCCACCAGTGGCTTGCCATTGTTGAAGTCAATGCTGGTGAAGCGAGTGTCACTAGCGTCAGCCATGAGGCTGTAGAACTGATCGGGGTGAAGAACGCAAATGTAGCGTTGACCCGGCATCAGTGCTTGGTTGGTGTCAAGTTTCTGGCGAGCACGAATCAACTTCTCAACATTGAACGGAGTCACGCCAACTGAGTCCTTGGTGGTTGAAGTGTCAGCGGGGGCTAGGCTGTCAAGTGTGGCGGCCCCTGCTATCGAAACCAAACCAACGCCATGCACACCCGGTAGGAAGGTGATTAGCGGAGTGTCGTCGTTGTTGGCTCCACCCGACAGAATGGCCGCTGTGTCTGGGATCGTGCCAGCAGTTTCGCCTTGTGCAAAAAGGTTCTCGTACTTCCGAGAGAGTTTGCACCCAATCTCGTGGCCTTCGTAGCCGTCAAGAGCGTCGATGGTGTCGTTGTCGGCCCCAGTAACGACCGTCCATTTGTAATCACCAAAGTTAGTAATGCCAGTCTGAAGGGTAGAACCTACATTGGTGGTGAGGCCTCCGTAGCCAACGGTTTTGTTGACCGTCACGCCTTGCCCGGTGCGTTGCTGAACCAGCACCCTACCAGTCAGAGCGTCCAGAATGATCTGGTCTTTCTTCTGGTTGAAGATGGCAGAGAGGTTGCGAAGGTAGTTGGAATCGGGCCGCACGGCCTTCATCAGCCCTTGCGAATCACGAGGATCGAAAAGTTCAGCATACTCGAACCACTGAGGCTCGATCATACGCCGCTCAGTATCAGACGCACCGTAGTCAGCATCGGAGGTGGTGGCTGATGCGGTAGTCGTGGCCCCAGCAAGTCCATACAGACCCATACGAGTACGAGTCTTAATGTCGTCGATTGACCTTCTCAAGAGTTTATCAAATGACTTCACTTCGCCTTCGATGCTCTCGTTGGTGAGAGTGTCGGAGAGAAGCGAGTCGAACTGTTGGATCTGAAGGCGTACAGCATCGGAGTAAGCCTGCTTATAAAGGTTGGAAACCTTATAGTCAGCAGTGGTCCCGCCGCCAAGCCCTGACAGATTACCAAGGTTACTAAGGGAGTTAGTTAGCCCTGTAGTATGTGCCATAATGGTAGCCCTATGCGGAGTTACCCGCCTAAGTGTTAGTTTCGGACGAGAAGTTATCCGTCACCGGGCTACTCTTGGCTACTACGCAAGCCCTCTTCGGTGGTCTTTCCCACTGTCAGTCCGGCCCTAGGGTTATCGAACGCTAGTCTTATACTACAACTAAGCATCTTCGTAAAGAGGGAACTCCATACCAGTCCGCAAGCGGGGGTCTGTAAGACCTGAGTATCCCTCTTCAAGTAACTTCTGCTGAATCTTCATGTACTCCGTGTAGTCGGACTCATATTCAGGATGCCCTGGATTTCCCACGCTCCCCTTCTTGAGGAGTTCACGCCCACGCCTAGCGAGGGTGCTAACGGAGCCTGAATACCCACTACCGCCCGAGTCCGTGGGAGCGTTATCGTCTGACATTTTTTCACCAATCTGTACGAACAACTCTAATAGTTTTGGATGATTACCTAGCCCAGAAGCGTCGAGGATCTCTAATACTTCCCCGTCACCAGCAAGCATCTCTTGAAATGTACGCTGTGCCCTAGCCAACTTGCCCTCGAAGTCCTCCCCGTACTTGTCCTTGCTCTCTTCGGCCCAGCGAGCCTTAGCGTCCTCTATCGACTTAACGGCAGACTCTCTGGTTTCATTTATGCTTGTCATGGCGTTGCCTACTAGGGCTTCCCATTGATCCTTAGTAAGCCCCTTCTCGAAAGCACTGTTCCTCAGGGACTCCAGTTGACCCTTGGTCACGCCGTCCGCTTCCTCTGGAATGAAATAGCCGTTCTTTTCAGCGGGTGCCCCCATTTTCTGATAGAACTCAGACCACTCTTCACCCGAGGCACCGTCCTTAGGCACCCTAGCCGTACTCCCCATTTGGGCGTGGAGTTCGTTATATGACTTAGCAAGAGCCTCTACTGAGTTGAACTTGCCAGCCAAGGCCTCTCTGTTCTCGAAGTCTTCCGGCAAGTGTTCTTCAATGCTCATTTGGTTTCCTTCCTCAGACGATCACCCTCGCTCTTCATGGCCTGTAACTTCCAAAACACACACCGCATACCGTGACGCTTGGCTAGACCAACAGGGTCAAGGGGCACAGGCTTGCCGCTATCTGCGGCGTGTAGGTCTTCTGGATCAAGGCTCACCTTTGCCCCGGTAAGGGACTCAAGCATAGTCATAACCCTGTCCCCTCGCTCTCCGTCAAACATCTGACTAATGTCAGTCAGTAGCAGTTTGTCCTGGTCATTATAAATGTCATCCAAGCATCACCTCTTCCCCGCCCAGTTCTGGACTTCCCCCTGTTGTTTGTTGCTGCTGCTGCTGCGCTGCTTGCTGCATCTGCTGCTGCATCTGCTGCTGTTGCAGCATTTCTTGCTGCATCTGCATGGCCTGCTGGGCTGCTCGTGCTTCCCTTATTTTTAGAATCTCATCTGCCGTTCTGAAGATTTCAGAAGGCACATCGCTTATCTTAGCGTCATAAGCAGTTACTGCGTCATAATCAACATCGTCAAGCCAGACTGGATCTTGGGTGGCCTGGAACATCATAAGCCTGCGCTCCAAGAACGCCTGAACCTTAAAGGTGTTGCTGGCCTTCTGGGCAGTGAATACGGGGCTTTGGTACTGAGCCTCCACCTCAACATCTGCCTCCTTGGACAAGGCCTCCAACTCAGGCAAAGCCCCACCCCTGCTCATTAACTCTATCACTGAGTTTATTAGAGGAGTGAGGAACTCGTAACTCATAACCTCTGCCGGGGCAGCCATCTTCTGTAGCACCCGTGACTGTCTCTGACGACTCTCTTCTGCCGACCGTGGCTGGGTTTCAGGGTCTTCAAACACATCACCCATGAAGGCCTTGCGGATTTGCTCCCTATCCTCACGGGCAATCTCGTCTGCTATTTGGTAGTTGGCTTCGCTCTTGAGGTATGAGGGGTTCAGTTTGACGGGCGGCCTCGTGACCATTAGCCCGTTAGGGGCTAGGTCAAGATTTATAACCGATTCATTCTCGACCATAAGCACAGGGGCGAGATCCCTACCAGCAGCGACTAGGATCTGCCTACGCAACTCGTTGATCCCCTTAGCGTCAGGTCTAGCAAGGTGCCCCCTGCCCCTGCCATACACTTCGCCGTCCACAACCATCCAGCGGCTCACTATGTAGGGAGCGTATTCGTAGCCACCCTCCCGCACGATTTCAGGAGTTAGATCAATGCAGACAAACTGGCTAACAAACTTCTTGTCAGTCTTGGACTTCACCCCGCCAGGAATGTCATTCTCGTTCTCGTAGCAGAAATGATAATAAGAAACTATGCCCATTGTATTTCCAAGGCTTAGTTGCTGCATTGCGTAGGTGCCGGGTGAACCATCAAAGAACCTGAACGCATCTCTCGCTGGCATTTCAAAGAGCCGGATCTTCATGGAGGTCTTCTGCATGGGGCCAATGTCCCACCACATGCGAGATATGGGGACTGCCTCGAAAGCAAGCCCCCCGAAGGTGGAGCCATCGTAGTTTAGTTTGGGGTCCATTTCTTGAACATACATAGACCCGTTGCCTAGCACGGCAAAGTCTCTTAGGTAGGCCGTGGCCTGCATGTAGAAGTTGCTATCAGACAATGACTTCAGAATCCTCGTGCTTGTCATATCAAGGATCTTCTGCACTGTTAGGTCATGGTCTAGCGGTGGGGACGCTTCTAGTTTGAGCCAGTCAACATTGCTAGGTATAACTGCGCTCTTTATGAAGTTGACAAACTGGTCGGCTGCCTGCATTGCCGTGGAGTCGAATACGGGGGTGACTCTTCTGCCACCCTCACTCTTCTTTGTTGTAATGTCCCCCCTGAAGGGCATCATCAAGTCAGAGATTTCCTGCCAAGCAGTCTCGCTGGAACTCCTAACAGACTTCATGTGTTCCAGTCGGTCCATTAGTTCTTCTATCGTCTTCGCCACAACTTCCCCTTAATCCCCCCAAAGACTAAAGCACCAGCAACACCAGCCACAAACCAAAGCAGACTGTACTCTAAAACCACCACCATGCTCTTTATAGGAGAGTATGTAATGGGAACTAAGTCACCACCCGGACCCTCTACTATCAACTTAACAACAGGCATGCCACGAGTGTCTGCTACCACATTATCGCTTACAACTGTATCTATGCTACAACCAGATAGTAGCATAACCACCAGAACCACCAGAACCATAATAAGCCACCAGCACCACCACTTCTTGCTTTCCAAGTTATCCATCTTCCCCCCCTAAGCGAAGAAGTCGAACTCTGGCATACGGGCTGGCAACTGATACCCGCCCTCCTCGCTATCTGCGTACCTAAGCATCATTACCGCTTTATGCATTGCGTCTATTAGGTGGTCGTCCTGCTTCTTAGCAATCCGGCCAGCGTCATGCTTGTATCTTCGCTTTTCCTTAAACCAGCCTAGACAACTGTCAAACACCCTAAACCTGCCAGATTGCATGCGGTCTATCACTTCCTCAATGATCGTCATCACGGCAAAGGTTTTCTTCCCCTCCATTGTTACGAGGTGGGCACAGGAGGAAAGCATGTTAATGCCGTAATCTCGGTACTTGCTGGCAATGGTGCTGCCGTCTGTAATGGTTCTTGCCCCATCGTGCGGCCAACTTACAGGAACGCTAAGGCCTCCCATAAGCCTCACCCTCTCGGCATAGATAGGCGTTTCCCTATCTTTCTCCTTATATTCACTAACGAGGTAGGCAACATCGTCTTCTGGGTTGATCGCTATTTTTACGGCAGCGAAGTATCCTGTGCCATGAGGGAAGTCTAGACCTATGATTTTTTTCCAGTGATCTGGTATGGCGAAGTCTGGAGTGGATAATAGGCTGTCTGGTGTTCGGTATACTAGGCCTTCCCCCCTTACTGGCCTACCGTGCAGTCGTGCTTCAGCCAGCGGGTGATCTAGGTATTTCTTGATTAGACGCTCCCGGTCAGCGTCCGTCATGTGGTCAGTGTCCATTATGTCATAGTTGATAAGGGTGCGATTGCTTCCGTCATCCTCTTCAAACATGAGATAGAGTTCGGTCTCGCCTTGAAGGGGGGTGAGGCTAAGGTCCATGTATCCGTTAGTGGCATTCAGTCTGGCAGAGAACTCGTCATACACGCCAAAGGGAGGTTCTTCGTCAATGCCTATCCAGTGGAGCGTATAGCCCTGAAGCCGCTGCCAGCCAGTTGAATATGAGAATACAAAGCACTTTGACCAGCCGTCATGCACTCCCTCTTGGTTGTGATGCTTTACTTCAAAGTAGTCAATCTGATTTGGAATGCCACCACTCATCTTGGCGATGCGCTTCTCCTCCACAGAATCTCGGGGAATGTAACCGGACCCCCTATGACCAGCACCACCCAGCAACCTGTCACATAACAGGTCTCTAGTAGTCTGAGCAGTCTCGCCCCCAATCGCCGCACTAATAGGGTGGTCAAATCGGGGTCCGGTGTAATCCTCTGGATACCTGCCAGTGAGGTGGTAGGTGGCTTTAATGCAAAGAGCAGTGGACTTGCCTGCTTGGTTCAGGCCTGCAAACATGGTTTCGTGACACAGGCTATTGAGGAAGTCTTTTTGTCGCCTGTTCGGAATGATAAGGGAAAGGGGGTTGCCCTCTATCCTCTTCACCATTTCGCTCTCTAAGGCCAGTTCCTTGAGTATCTCGTCTCTATCCATCTGAGTCCACCTCTAGACGCTCTATCTCGCCCTGTAAGGCAATCCGTTTCTCTCTACGGTCCTGGAGTTGGGCCAGCAGTTCCTCGTCACTCAGGCTTGCTGCATCGTCCTTGCGAGTGGTTTCCACCTTGGTGGCACTCTCTTTGGGGAGGATGTCCTTCACAATGAACTTGAGGAAGAAACCGATGCTCTGCTTCCCCTCTTCTGTGTTTGGATCTGCTTGGGCAACTATCTCCGTGGCTTTGTCAAACAAGCCAGCCTCTGCCAACTTGTTCACAAAGTCCTGCTTGATCTCCATAGGCGACCTGCGGCGGCCAATGCTTTTCTTGCTGGCCGCCGGTGCCTCGGCCAACCACCTACGGAAGTCAGTATCTGAGTTAGCCTTGGCTAAGGCCACTTCATAAGGGATGCCAGAGGACTCGGCTGCGTCCTCGAAGGACATGCCTTCCTTGATCTTCTTCTCCATGCGATCCTTTAGTAGTTCTCTTATAAGGTAGTTACCCACCTTGTCTTGTCTACTAGCAACCACTTCTGGATAGATTGGAGTCTCTTCCTTTTTTTTCCTGGAGGCCATGCTTGCATTCTGTCCTATCCACGCTATCTTGTCCAGCGAGCACCAGATTTCTGGTGGCTAGTAGGTTTGTTGGGGGTTCCTCACTAGCAGGACGATGGCTCATTGACTCACCGGGCTTTGCTCCTCCTTAACCCTCCCTACTTCTTTTCGGCTGGTGCCGAAGATCCCAGGCATTTAATCCTGTGTGCCAACGGGGGGGTAGGGGGGGTGTTTTTTGAGTGGACTCAAGTCTATTGATCTACCGGGCTTGCTCCAGCAAGAACGATAGATCCAATGACTTGAGGCCCAGCACAAGCATAGGCCCAAGTCCTCTGGGGGGGAGGCTCGCCCCTAAAAGCGAAAGCCTCTCCCCAACCGCATGAAAATGAAATGAAGTGAGTTATGGCTAAAAAGAGTAGCAAAGGGCCAGAACCAAACCGCTTCTTCCCCCACATGGACAATCCAGAGCAAGCAGCAGAGCGAAAACGAAGAAACATGAAATCCATGAGGCTCGTCTTTGGTGAGAAGTTCGGAACTACTAGAAAGGGGAGGGCAGAGAAGGCTGAGGAGGAGTTTCAAGAAAAAAGATTTAGTCAACAAGTCCTCCTGGACAATCGGCGGGTGAAAGAACTTCGGGACAATCCGCCAAAGCCTCCCAGGACAGCCAAGGAGCGAGAAGAAGCCGATATGAGAGAACTGGCACATAGACGATACTTACAGAGGGGTGGGTGGAGTTCAATAAGCCTGAGGAGGGCTGGTGAGACAGGAAGGAGGAGGGGGGAATAATATGTCCCGAACTAACAAGGACGGCGTAAGGTACGACCACAAAGTATACACTGAAGAAGAAGTTGACGATCTGCTAGAACATATACGGAAGAGAGCGGTTTGTCCTATTGACTTGAAGAGACAAGGAGACTCTTTACTCCGCAAGGCCGCTAGGATACAAAGGGAATACAACCCGCAGACCTACATTCTCCCCCCCACGGCAACGGGTCGTCATCCATGTATATATCCGGCATCCCCGACTTTGCGCTTCTTAGAGCCGAGTGTAGTTGTGTCCCG
>JYMV01052443.1_pt1 | contig 10003 bp, 7 predicted proteins | sample 338911 | NCBI WGS metagenome assembly JYMV01 (sample SAMN03354496, study PRJNA234377) | hydrothermal vent metagenome | biome: Deep sea; feature: Hydrothermal plumes at the Eastern Lau Spreading Center, Western Pacific Ocean; material: Seawater | place: Tonga | collected 2009 | depth 2000 m m
TTTCCAGAACCAGGATCGGTCTTCCAGTCATGAAAGAAGTCCGTGGCTCGACGTTGGCAGTTTATAGAAACTGTTCCTGGTCCTTTGTTCTTGAACACGGTCTTTTGTGTTATTGCATTAGCCTGGTACCCACCAGGTGCTAATGTACGGACCACATCTTTACCCCATCCGTATCCAATAGGACCTACATTAAACTGTAACTGGGTGTCTCTTTGCTCATCTGTGTTGTAGGCAATCCATGCACTCTGTACACAAACAGTCGACCCACCTGCTGGTACACTGGTCACGGCCGCGCTAGAAATGGACGCTACAAAAATGAATGCTACTGCTACGGTTAAAGCTACCACTGTCTTCTTCATCGTGCTCCCCCTTTCAAAAAAAAAGCAGAATGATTATTAAAATCTTCGCCCTATTCAAACATCGTTATCGGGGACACTCACTAAACCGACGGCCCCGCGTAAAAGTCCCATCAGTAGATCCTAGTATAAAACCAAGGTAAATAATCATCCCAACAAACCTTGATGAATCTATATTTGCTAAGGACAATACCAAAAGTACCCACACATGTCAAGCCATAAACCAAAAATACTAAAAAAACATAAAACCTTTTAAACACAGTAAGTTACAATCTTGTTCTGCCTCCAAAATCGCTGCAAACTGCCAAGAAAAAACCAAAACATTAAAAAATATTAATTTTTTTTCAGTCCCCGCCTACAAGAAATTTCAGACTACACACAAAAGGGTGGGATTCCTTCTTCAACCCATTCCCCAGCCTTATCATTTTTCATGTTCTTTAAATTTTTCAACGCTCCTGAGGTCATGAGTTTTTGTGATTCACCGAATTTCTGTAAAATGACTTCCGGGGAGTCGGCTAGCAGGTTACCAAACTTAGGCTTACATCCTAAGTTTCCCACATCACAACAAGGGGTCATTTCCCCAGTCTGAAGAATGGTCATAATTTCAATCACTCCTCGAATGGCAGTACACTCAACTTTGTAAATATCCTTTGGAAAAGGCAAGGACGTCATATCCCGTATCCCCTCTGGGTTAACATGAAACGAAGGAATCGCATTAACCGCAAAAACAAAACCACCTGGGCAGGACACATAATTTTCCAAGTCACCCATCCCATCTAGAAAATCATCTTCTCGGCATTGTGGGTTTTCCTCTATAGTTTTTTTAAGTCGATCATGAAACTCACCGAGCAATTCCAGAACAGGGGTAAATTTTTGTCGCGCCTGCTCATTAAAAAAATCTACTAAAATATTAATCTGCTTTAGGAGATCTTCCAAGCTTTCGTATATCAGGTTCACAATCAAGCCATTTTGCAGCTGAATAATTTTCCCTAACAATGGTTGCTGTCTAGATTCCCACACTGTCGGATAAAGAGTGATATCAATGCGGCCTCTTAGTCTTGTTATTCCCACCAATCGTTCCCAACGCTTTGACTTTTCAGAGTTGATATCCAAATTGGTATGAAGTCGCACGTTGTCAGAGAGCGTTCTAAATATCTTGTAGATTTCCACAATATGCGGGTTTTGAGATGCCTCTCCACCCGTCAAATTGATTTCTTTTTTTGCCAGATCTTTTAATGGCTCAACCGAGCGAATTTTTTCTGCCATAAGCCCGGCGGTATCTGGAGTCATATGCCAGTATTCCCTAGATTCTAAAATGGGCTTTAGGGGGGCATAAACATGGCAAAACCGACACTCATCGCGCACATAACGATTGCAGCTGGCCTCTACAAAAATACTAAGCATAAAACCTCATGCAAACCGAAAAAATTAGTAAACGGGAAACGTTTCCCAACTCAAAAGGTGATAACTAGATCGCATAACAGTGAAATCTTTGGGACTTTCCCATAGTATATCCCAGATTTCCCACTGAAAAAAGATTTGTCCACCTATAATGACCCAAGAAGGTTTTAAATTCGGGCATTGTGCAAGATTGTCTAGTCATCACTAACGATCTCCACATGAGAAAAGACTTTCTCAGTTTTTAAGTTTAGCTATGAAATAGGTACTTAAAAATGGATGGGATTTTGATCTTAGTGCAAACATAAAAAACAGGAAAACACAAAATGAGTTTAATGACGGCAAGGGCTTCATTGGAGAAATTCTCGATAAAAGACCCTTGCTTTTTGGATATAAAAACACATCCGGACTGGACAAATATTTTTAGGAACGGTAATCCTTTAAAACTTGAAATCGGCTTTGGGATGGGAGATTTCTTGATGGAAATGGCCACCAAGGAACTCCATATTAATTTCATAGGCATAGATTTTACAAAAAGTGGCGTCCAAAGTTTATTAACCAAAGTTAAAACCCATCAGCTAGGGAACATTCGTGTCGTATACGGAGACGCAAGAAATAAGCTTTCTGCTCTGTTTAGGGATGAAGAACTGGAAACTGTCTATGTAAATTTTCCTGACCCTTGGCCTAGAAAACGGCATCTGAAGCGAAGACTTTTCAACCCCGAGTTTGTCAATTTAATAGCACAAAAGCTAGGTTCTGGAGGCCATGTTTACCTAGCAACTGATAGCGAGTCGTACGCCCAGCAAATGATGGAATATTTTGATGCAGAACCATCCTGCCAAAACATGAATCAACCATCTGGTTTTCTGGATAGCCGTAAGGGTCTGCCTAAAACTAAATACGAAAAAAGCTTTATCTACGCAGGAGAAAAAACCTACTACTTGGAGTACTCTCGCTTACTCATTGCAGGCAAACCTGAGAATCCAGCCAAGAAAGATTTCTTGAAAAATAAAAATACCCCCTCCTTAACTGACGCCGAAAAACAATTCAAAAGTAATGACCATCTCCTAACTGAAAAATTTCAAAGCGATGAAGCCAATGCTGAAGATGCTTGCGATCTCAAAATAGTTGCTGACAGCATAGCGGAAGCAGGCGACAAAAAGTGGGCTAAGAAAGTTTATAAAAAGGCAGAAGAGAAAAGCAGAGATAGTCTGGATTTTAATTGGCTTGCGTACAGCATTGCCGAAACATTAGGCGATGCCAACTGGGCACGGAGTATATACACAAAAGCTGAGGGCAAATCGGAGAGCAGCCTGGAGTTAAATTGGCTTGCGTACAGTATTTTCGAGACACTTCACGATAAAGAGTGGGCAAAAAACTTATACGAGAAAGCTGCAAACATGCCGGAAAATATTCGTGAATTGTGCGACCTCGCTGACAGTATTCATGAGACACTCGGCGAAGTGCACTGGGTTAAAAAAATTTATCATCTGGCTGAAGAGAAGGTTGAAGAGTATTCTGACTGCCATGAACTTGCCGATGTTATATATAAAAAACTTGGGGACAAGGAAAAATCTCGAGAGTTATACAAGAAAGCAGAAGGTAAGGCCACTGATGGTAGTGATCTTCATAGCCTGGCTGAATCTATCTATAAAAATTTCACGGATAAGAAGTGGGCAATGAGCCTTTATAGCAAGGCCGAAAGCAAGGCTCAAAGCAGCGGGGATTTCTGTAGTCTGGCTGACAGTCTTTACAAAAATTTAAACGATAAAAAATGGGCTCTCGCCCTTTACAAAAAAGCAAAAAACAAGGCAAAAACAAGCTCCGAACTTCGCGATCTTGCTGATAGTCTTTGCTTGGAGTTGGAAGACTTGGGGTGGACTAGAGATTTATATGCGAAGTCAGAAGGAGAGGCCAAGTTCTTTTATGAATTCCGCCGACTCGCTGAGTGCCTATTTAAAAACCTAGGGGATAAAGAATGGGCAAGGGAGGTACAAAAAAGCAGCGAGCAAGGCAATATATACTTCCGAGTTTAATTGTCTTGCCACAAGTGTCCGCAAAAACCTGGGAGAGGAAGTTAACCGTATTCTATTTTGATTTTTTTAGGTTGCGCCGTCGCAGCTTATCACCAAGTTTTTCAACTAGTCGTAGTACAGACGTCAAGGAGAATGCCGCGCAAACAATCAAACTCTAAACTTCAGCGAACTGAGGCTAGAAAGTGACGTGGAGTTACGAAGAGCTTTTTCCCCTTCCTCGCTAAAATCATTAACAACCAACTGCATGCTACGTAATTTTTTTAAAGTTTTAGAGTTAGCTAGGTACCTTGCCCCATCATCGCCTATTCGATTAGACTTTAAATTCAAAGTCGTCAGATTGGACAAAACCTCTGATTCCGCAATGGCCTTGACTCCCTCGTCGCCAATATCATTTTGCGTCAAGTCCAAGGCTCTTAAGTTTCTAAGTTCTTCTTTTTGCGCAAGAGCCTTGGCGCCAACCTCGCGTATAAACTGGGCTTTGAGGCTCAATACTTGGCCGTCTGGACTCAATCGGTCACGAATCAATTCATCCAACCTGTCCGATGACATATATGCCTCCTCGAAAAGTTTTTAAGCGCTTTAGAGTATCAACCTATCCCTTGAATTTGTTTTGCCACAAAACCAAACTCATCGTATATATCCCAGCCTTCTTGTAACATTTTACGCGCATACTTGACCATGAGTTGAGCTTGTGAATGGTTGGGACTTAATGCGAGCGCCTTTTTAAGATATTGCAAGCTTTGCTTTACATCCTTTATCTCGCCTCCGTAAACTTCAATTTGACGAGATTTATCGATCAAGTCAGAAGCCCACTTGTAGTAAATGTCGGCAATCTGCCTTGGCGCGTTTTCCTTTACGTGATCAACAATCTCTTCGTCAGCCTGCAAGCTATCTAGCATCTTGATTGCGTCCTCATACTGCCTAAGAGGGGCCTCATAATCATCATCATTGACCTTAATAATCTGGCAACCGGCTTTATGTTGAGAGTGCAAACCCACCGAACTGCGAACAACATTTCCTTGAATTCCAGCAATCATTTCATGATAGTACAATCCCCCCAAACTAAAATGTATAATTGCACTAAACGCCTTATCTTCATCAAGCTCCAGCGCCCTTTCAAATTCAGCCTTGGCTTCATCCGTCTGCTCTAGCTCAGCGAGAGCTTCTCCCAAGTTATAATGATGAACACAATTTTCAGGTTCCTCTTCAATTTGCCGACGAAACTCTTCTATCTGAGCCTCAAGGTCAAACTCGACCTCCTCTTCATCCTCATCATTTTCCGCCGTCTCAGATCCAGATTCTTGAATATTTGTCGAACTCTGACCGGTCTCACTTTCTTCCGACAGAGAAGAAGTTGACTGCTCTTTTTTATCTTTCAGTTCCTCGCGCTCTTCCTCATCTTTCTCCAATTCCTCGCGCTCCAACCTCTGCTCGACACCATAGGACTGGTATTTTCTTCCTGTTTTATCTTTCCAGGTTTTATCTTTACCATCCTCTTTCATTAAAAAATCTCCGCATTAAGAAACAAAAACAACTTACTCTTCTGAATCAAGTTTACCTATTTTAGTTACAGACTCAGCTTCGGGTTCCTTTACCGAAACAGCTTCTGATTTCGCTTCAGACTCAACTTCTGGTTCCATTTTCGGGCCAGCTTCTAATCCAGCTTTTAAAACCCCTCTCACGGGTCGGACCACAGAAAGAGAAGCAGACCCAGCAGCCTGATTCTTCTTCCCTTTCTTGATGCCGGGATACGCTTTCCCGCGAAGAAAATTTACATGCCAAGCAAATTGATCCTTGTGCTCTTCGCTGGTCCAAAAGCAACAACTAGTGTATCCAAATATTGGATCCATATGAACTTCATTGGTTGTCCAATAATAAAACCAAGGAATACTTTTATCCTCCTCATACAAGGTCAACAGCTCTTTGCGCGTTGGAAGTCTCCAATCATTATGCCCGGCAAATTTTTGCTTATTCTTTTCCTCAACATAAAGTTGTGCAGCCTCCCAGTTAGTCCATTCTTTTTTTTCCTGGTAAGAGTCTTGTCGTTTCCACATCAATCCATGTTTCAAGTCTGTAATTGTGCCGTCCTGATTATTCCGATAACGGGGGTCACCAGAAAGTTTCAGTGGGGGCTTGGGGGCGGTCATCGAGCGAATTTGATTCTCGAACAAAGAGTCGCTTCCATGTAAAGGTTCACCCGCAAACACCATTTGTTCCGTTCGAAGCATAGCAATGGGAAACGTCATTAACACAAAAAACAACCAAAAGTAATTTAGTTCATCGCTATGTATTCTATGAGCCACTTCCTAACTCCTAATTTAACACTTCCAGAATAAAGTACTCTGAGGGGTTTCCACCAAAAAATGGCTAACCTTCGGCAGGCGCCCAGTCCGGTTCCCAAGAGAGCCCAATGCCAGCAGGATCCTTAAACTGGCTGGGTTCCTTACCAATCACGCCCCACTTCGCAACGAAGTTAAGGTCTGGGTCAAATTTTTGAATACGCTGATTGATCGTATCAACCACAAATAAATAGCCATAAGGATCTAAAGCTAAAGATGAAGGACAGTTGAACTGGCCATCTCTTTTTCCCACTTCACCTATTACTTGCTTCAAGTGGCCATCACGATCGAAAACTTGCAGGCGGTTCTGACTTTTTTCAGCCACAATGATATTGCCATCATTTTGCACAGCAATGCCATTCGGGAAATTCAGCCTCCCCTCCTCAAATCCATACTCTCCAAACTTAGATATAAATTGTCCGTCTTCATTGAAAATTTGAATCCTCTGGTTATCTCTGTCGGCAACATAAATTTTCCCTTCCTTATCTAGGGCGATGCCTGTAGGAAACTTCATGAATCCATCAAAGTTACCTGGGAACCCAAAACCAAGTAAAAACTCCCCGTCGTCGTCGTAGCGTTTAATACTGTGATTCGATGTGTCTGCTACTAGGATTGTCCCTGTCGACTCAGCAATAATGTTTTCTGGTAAATAAAACTTTTCTTGTCCCCAACCTTCTGTTCCGACCTCCAAAATAAAGTCCCAATCCTCATCGAATTTTTGAAAACGGTGACATCCTGAATCCATTACCCAAATGTTTCCTTCAGCATCTACCGTAACTCCACTCGGTGCTTTAAACTCTCCCGGTTTATATGGCGGCCGCGTACCGGCTGAAGAGCCGAACTGAGAAATAAATTTCCCATTGCCATCAAATTTTTGAATACGATCATTTCCAGAGTCTGCAATCCAAACATATAACTTACTATGATCTATTTCAGGTTTTACCTCTTCTAGGTCAGTTTCTTCATATGCAACATCGAGAGCAGATTCATTATTTTCAACCATTTCTTTGTGATCTGTTTCTGCTGACATACAAAAATCTCCTGTTCCGTAAAAATATTTTTAAAAAAATGGTCAAAAAATGAAAAGGCCCCGCAAGCGGGGCTCTTCGCTTTATCCCCAAAAGGGATTCTTCAACAAAATATAATCTGACGAAAGTTTGAGGACCTGCTAATTGTATGCCCTAGAACCTCAAACCCGTCACGATTCGATACGCTCAAAACAACTTTATCGAACTAAAAGTTGCTTTACATCAAGAATCTGATATTCAAAATCACAAGCCTTTTGGAGTTCTTCTAACCGCTCATTCCAGTTAGTTTTAAAGCTTTCCAAGCTCTCAGATTTGGGTTTTTTCTTCATTAATTCGACTTCTTTGTACAAGGGCTTCACCACATTCTTATGAACCTGCACAAGGGTATTCCTCAGCTTCAGAATACAGTTCTTGGTAACCTGTTCGCGAGTTACGCCGTCTACCTTTTCTAACAAGCGTAAGAAGGCCTCGATAGTATTGATCTGGGTCATATAACTTTCTGTCAGCTTGTGGTCATACTTCAATCCGCAATCAATATAGGCAGGCATAAGAAACATCCCCACATGGTGGTCAAATTGAACAGCAAGGGTAATCAACTTTTGCAGATAGTCAACCTCCCTCAGGTCCTCGTCTTCCTCCTGACCTTCGGCTAGTTCCTTAGCTGCTTTCTCCTTTTCTTCCAGCAACTCCTTCTTGATTTTTTCAAGTTCTTGAAGGTCTGACAAGGAATCTGCATCTATTACATCAGATGCTTCAGAAGATGCTTCAGAAGATCCTTCAGAATCTTTTTTTTCTTCTTCGTTTGGCGCGGTTTCCTGGTCACTCAAAGGATAGTCTCCTCAAAATCGGTGATAAAACTCAATCACAACTCTATAATTTACAATATACTTGGGGATCAAGCAGGAAGTATAGTCATTTCACTATTACGTGTCAAGAAGAACCGAGGGTCTAAACCATAATGCCACGTACTGCTATTTTGCCACGGATTATAGTCTTTTTATATAATGGAAAAACATATCAATTCATACACATGAACCGAGCATCAAATCCTTCGTTGACAGTCTAAATATCCTAATATAGTCTTGACTTATAAGACATTTAAAATATTTCATCAAAAACAACCGAGCATGGATCAAGAAGGACTTCCAAAATGAAAACGGCTTTGGTTTTTCCACCCCAATGGTATCCAAGTCAGCCCTATTTAGCGTTACCCACGCTTAAGGCTTACCTTGAAACAAGGGGACATGAGGTGGACCAGTTTGACTTTAACGTCGAGAGTTATGATTTGTTTTTATCTCGAGTTTATCTTGAACGCTGCGTCGAAAAAATCATTTCAAGACTCTCAAAACCTGTTAAATCTCCTGAAGATCTTGAAGCAGAGCCTATCCATCGTCAAATAGTAGAAGACACTCGTTATTTGGAAGCTATCTTTTCAGAAATCAATGATGCGAAGGAGGTCTTGCGCGACGAAGAGCGTTTTTTCCAGTTCGATGAGTATAAAAAAGCCTACACGACATTGAAGGTAGCAATGCAACTGATCTCTTATGCGCACTACCCAAGCAAGCTCGATCTGGATTCTTTTTTCATGAAAGGTAATCCGGAAGAAAACCTTCAGGGAATTCTTACTGCTACCCAAGACGCAATAAAAAATCCTTTTCTAGAACTTTATGAAAACGACCTACTAGCAAAGGCGGATTGGAATCAATATGGTTTAATGGGCATTTCCATCATTCATGCAGGTCAGGTAATTCCAGGACTAACCTTAGCAAGGGTTCTTAGAACTCGTTACCCTCATCTCCATATAGTCATCGGTGGCAGTGTATTCGCTCGACACCAAGATATTTTAGAGGACAAAAAAATACTATTTGATGAAATGTTTCACAGTATCGTCTTATTCGAAGGAGAACACCCACTCGACCAATTACTAAACCAACTCAAGAACGGGAAACCACTGGACACGGTCCCAAATCTAATTTACCTAAAAAATGGGGAGGTAACTCGTAACTCATCAGCAAAAGCACTCTCCTATGACCAATTAGCATCCCCAAACTTTGACGATCTACCTTTAAACAAATATCTGATGCCATATCCGGTTCTACCTTATATGGCCAGTAGGGGCTGCTACTGGGGCAAGTGTACCTTCTGTACTCACAGCTTTATTTACGATTCGTATTACCGAAAAGAAAACGAAGAGCGCGTCGCAGAAGAGCTGGATTACCTTGGGAAAAAATATAAAACAAAATATTTTACATTCTCTGATGAAGCAATTTCTCCAAACGCCTTTGACCGTATGTCAAAAGCGATCCTTTCTCAAGGAGTGGAAATGCGCGCATTGGGCATGCTGAAATTTGAGTCCGATTCAGTAGAGACGGTCGAGCTTTTCGAGAATATGTATAAGGCCGGATTCCTCATGTTGTTTTTTGGACTTGAGAGTGCGAATGACAGGATACTTTCCATTATTGAAAAAGGCTGCGATCAAGCTACGGAAAAAAGAGTTCTAGAAAATAGTTCTCTGGCTGGGATATGGAACCACTTGTATCTATTCTTCGGATTCCCGACGGAAGAAAAACACGAAGCACAAGAAACCATTGACTTTACAGTTCAGCATAGTGAATTGGGAGATGGCACTATCCATTCGGTGGGGCAATCTATTTTTTCTTTGGAAAAAGATTCTGCCATTTACCATGATCCAGCAAAGTTTCAAATAAACCGAATTTTACGTGATCCAGAACGAGATATGGCAATCATTTTTGATTATGAAATCGAGAAGGGAATGTCAAAAGATGAAGTTTTGGATGTTTACGAAAGTTTTGAAAAAATCATAGAATCAAATTTCCCGTCACGTA